>Ga0194055_10000988_pt1 | contig 23200 bp, 15 predicted proteins | sample SepL449m_MetaG_FD_155482 | JGI IMG/M metagenome (GOLD analysis project Ga0194055, IMG submission 155482) | Anoxic zone freshwater microbial communities from boreal shield lake in IISD Experimental Lakes Area, Ontario, Canada - Sep2016-L442-9m | ecosystem: Environmental > Aquatic > Freshwater >... | reverse complement strand
TCTCGGCGATTCGTCGCGGAGCTGCCGACGTGATGCTGGCAGGAGCCACGGGATCCCGCATGGAACCCCTGCGAGCCTTGCATTTCATCGCGTCCGAACCCCTGGCCAAACAGACCGCGATCCCCGCCGAAATGTCGCGCCCGTACGATATCACCCGCGATGGTGCACTCATCGGCGAAGGGGCCGGAGCGGTCGTCTTGGAATCTTTGGATCGGGCCGTTGCACGTGGTGCCAAAATCTGGGGCGAATTCGTAGCTGGAGCCTCTTCGGCTGTCGGCTCGATCGGCTACACCCGAGACAACATTCGAATCGCTGTCGGCAACGTCACCAAGAACCTCGTGAAACGAGCTGTGGACTCCCATATCGACCTCGCACCGGGCAAATGGCATTTTCATGGCTGTGGCAAAAGTGAAGTGGCCGGGGACGCGTCCGAGGCAGGGGGCATTCGGGACGGGATCGGCGATCGGGATGTTCCTGTCGCCGCGGCCAAAAGCTACTTTGGGAATCTAGGCGCCGGGAGCGGTGCGATCGAAATCGTCGCGAGCTGTTTGGCCCTAGACCGCCAACAACTTTTCCCCGTCCTCAACACCCGGACCGTCGACCCAAAATGCCCTATTCGGTTGGCTCGGACGTCGGATGGGCCCGGAGAGGCCTTTATGCATGTAGCTTATTCAGCCCAAGGCCAAGCCTGCGGAGTCCTCGTCCGCCGTCTCACGTCGGCGTAATACGGGCAAGATTCGAGCTCTGATCGCTCGATACTCCGGGAGAATCTGTAGCCAAGGCGATGTTCGCAGGTTTCGGCTTGACAGTTTCTCCCCACACCTTTACCCTTCTCACTCCAAAAATTAAGTTGGCCCGGGTGGGAGGCACCGTGTAACCTCAGCCCCAATTGTTTTGTGAGATTTCGAAATGGCAGTACCCAAGCGTCGACACTCGAATGCTCGCTCTGGCAAGCGTCGAGCCCACCATCACAAGAAGCCCAAGCAACTGCAAGTTTGCAGTCGCTGCAGCACGAGTATTCCAACCCATTGTGTATGCCCCAAGTGCGGTTACTACATGGGTCGCGTCGTTGTTGAAATGGGCGAAGTCCAAGAGTAACCAGATTCTGGTTTATCGCTGTCGGGGGTCTATCGATAGCCGGGCGTCCATCTGAGCCGGGCTTGGAAATCTTGCCGCGATCCGTGCCAAACAAGCAATGGCATGGATAGGGCTACCAAGTTGACCCGACCGCAAAAATTGCAGCACCGCAGGATTTCTTCTGCGGTGTTTTCGTTAGGGGTTTTCGCAAAATCGAATCGCGAGGCGGTAGTCGCGTTGGGTGCGTTCCTGGCCGACGCCGCGGAGTGAGAATGCGCTCCTGTGGGATAGTCTTCCAGACTGTCATCCCTCGCACTCGTCCGTTTCATTCTGATCGATTGGCTACGTCCCTTGCTGGCGCGGCGGGTTAGGACTTTGCCGGTTGTCAAAGGTTTTCGCTAGAGTGGTTATTGGCATGCCCCTGGTTTGCACTGCGGGTTATGATTCTGAGATCTGCCCGGAGGAACGGTCGGATCTTGGAAGCGAGTCATAGGAAATAAGACCCAATTGAAAAAGGGAGAATTGCGTGCCGAAGACTGCATTGCTATTTCCAGGCCAGGGTGCACAAAGCGTCGGGATGGGAGCTGGGTTGCTCGAGCGCAGCGAGAAGGCGCGCGAACTTTTTTCCACCGCCTCGGAGATTCTTGGCTATGATTTAGGAGAGTTGTGTCAAAAGGGACCCGAAGCTGAGCTCCACTTGACGTGTCACAGTCAGCCCGCGTTGTTCGTGCATTCCGTAGCGAGCCTGGCCGATTTTTTTCAGCAACGTCCCCATGTCGCGGATGACGTCATCGCGGTCGCCGGATTGAGTTTGGGGGAGTACAGCGCCCTCTACGCTGCAGGGGCAATTCCCTTTGAAGAGGGGGTGCGATTGGTAGCGGCACGTGGGCGTGCCATGCAGGACGCAGCCAGCGCCGTTCCCAGCGGAATGGCCAGCGTTCTCGGATTGGAACGGGAGCAAGTCGATGCGCTCTGCCAAGAAGCTCGCCGGCCCGGCGAGATCTTGCAAGTGGCCAATCTTCTTTGTCCTGGCAATATCGCCATCTCAGGCCATGTCGCATCACTCCAAGCCGCCGAAACAGCCGCAGCCGCTTCAGGTGCCAAGTTCATTCGATTGAGCGTGGCCGGGGCCTTTCATACGGACATCATGCAACCGGCCGTGGTCGCACTGCAGCATGCGCTCGGTCCTGCATCCGTCAAGGACGCACGCATCCCGCTGGTATCCAATGTGGATGCACAGCCGCATACTTCGGCCAGCGAGTTCGTGCAGTTGCTTACGAAACAAATCGTTTCCCCGGTGTTATGGGAAAGCTCGCTGCGGCAATTGATCGCCAGCGGAGTCGAACAATGTTACGAGATCGGTACGGGGCGGGTCCTGACAGGCACTCTCAAGCGAACCGATCGCAAAATCCCGTGCGAAGCGTTTGGCGACTAGGTCCTACAGAAGCCAATCCCTCATCCCCGCCTCGAATCACCTATTCATCCATTTCAAATTCACCCTTTTCTAAAACATCAAGAGAGCCATCACTATGTCCACTCCTTTGGGTATGTCAGTCCCTTTAAACGGCCAAGTCGCACTCGTTACGGGTGCATCGCAGGGGCTCGGACAAGCCGTGGCTATTCGATTGGGGGAAAACGGTGCCAAGGTATTGTGTGTTGCTCGCAATGCAGAAAAGCTGGCGGCGACGGTTGCCACCATCAAGGACGCGGGAGGGGATGCGGTTGCCCTGGCGTGTGACATGACCGATCGGGCTGCGGTCGAGAAGTTATTTGAAACCGTTGAGACCGAATACAAGCGGCTGGATATCCTCGTGAACAACGCGGGCATCACTCGCGACACGCTCCTGCCCCGCATGTCCGATGCGCAGTGGGATGAGATCATCGCAGCGAACTTGACCAGTTGTTTTCTATGTTGCCGCGCTGCGGTACGAATCATGATGGGCCAACGCTATGGACGGGTTATCAATATGTCCAGCGTATCAGGCTTGATCGGCAACGCTGGTCAAACGAACTATTCCGCCACCAAGGCAGGTATGATCGGTTTTACCCGTTCACTTTCAAAGGAACTTGCCAAGCGCAAGATCACCGTCAACGCGGTCGCTCCCGGCTTTATCGAAAGCGACATGACCAAGGCCCTCGGCGACTCGATCATCGATGAAGTCAAGAAGCGAGTCCCCGCCAATCGGCTGGGGACAGCCGATGATGTGGCAGCGTGCGTCCTCTTTTTGGCGAGTCCTGCCGCAAGCTACGTGACGGGGCAGGTACTCACCGTCGATGGTGGGATGACCGGCTGATCGATCGACTGTTTCTCATCAGGTTGACTGTATTCGGATCGTGCTCGGTGAACCCCTCATCCCCAACCCCTTCTCCCCAAATGGGGCGAAGGGAGCAAGAGAGGCGCGCGGATACTACGCTACGATAGTCCTCAGTCCTCAGTCCTCAGTCCTCAGTCCTCAGTCCTCAGTCCTCGTACGAGCACGAGTACGAGTACGAAGAATAACAAACACAAGACGAGGTACTTAAGACAATCCTCGATTGCCCGATGGATTCGAGATCCGAATCACGATATTAAGGAACTTCTCATGACGCATGGACATAGCCACCAAGTATCGCAACCTGCGTCCAGCGACGCTCGGGATTCAATCGGTTTGAGCGTAGAGCCGGTCAAGATCGGTTCGCTGGTTTGCGGGCAGCGGGATCGATTGCTGCTGATTGCAGGGCCATGCGTGATCGAATCGTTGGACCTATGTTTGAAGATTGGTGAGGCGGTGGCTAAAGCTTGCGAGCGACTCGATATCGGCTACGTGTTTAAGGCTTCTTTTGACAAGGCGAATCGAACGAGCGGGGGTAGCTTCCGAGGTCCTGGCATTGCGGATGGGCTGGCGGTACTCGATCAAGTCCGATCGAAGTTGGGATGCCCGGTGACCACCGATATTCATTTGCCGGAGCAGGCGTTACCGGCCGCCGAAGTTTGCGAGCTTTTGCAAATACCGGCATTCCTGGCTAGGCAGACCGACCTGTTGGTCGCGTGTGCGGAAACGGGTCGGCCGCTCAACGTCAAAAAAGGGCAGTTTATGGCCCCTATGGACATGAAATATGTGGTTGAAAAGACGCGCGCGGCGGGGGCTAGTGGCGTCATGCTCTGCGAGCGAGGGACTTTTTTTGGTTATGGACGGTTGGTCAATGACATGACCGCTCTGCCCGTAATGCGCAGTTTAGGGGTCCCCGTTCTTTTTGACGCCACCCATTCGGTGCAGCAGCCCAGCGGGATGGGAGGGACGACGGGAGGGAATCGAGCGATGGTTGAGCCGCTGGCCAGGGCCGCCGCCGCTGTCGGAGTGGACGGAATGTTCTTTGAAACCCATCCCGATCCCGATCGCAGCCCCAGCGACGGTCCCAACATGGTTCCGCTCGATCAATTTCCAGCGGTTTTGGAACGGGTCCACCGGATTTGGCGAACCGCCATCGACTGGGTATCGTAACCTTGAAATAGATACCAGATCCCTAGACGCCGCAGGTCGGACTTGCCCCCTGCGGCGTCGTCGTTTTTCCTGCGAACTCGTTGTCAAATCATCGAGGGGCGATCTTGGGGCCCATGCCATGAAGTCCTCAATAGAAATCATCCATAGGAAACCGGCGGCACCCAACTTGCCCATCATCCAACCACCATGCATCTGAACCAGCGCGCCATCTCTTGTTTCCATTGCATCGCTGGATATCGTCCACGTGCAATTTCGCGGCATGCGTCGGTCCGAGGCGGTCGGAGCAAATGCATGAGTGAGGGCAAATGCATGAGTGATATTGCCGATCGCTTTTTGGGGGCGATCCTGTTGGTCTGTGTTGCGATTGCGATTCCTGGCTGCACCGATCCCAATCAACGGGAATTTGAATCGATCCAGACCGAGACCCTGAAGCCCAAAGAAAACCGCGATTCGCTCCGCGAAGCGTTCCGTTATTTGCCGCAACTGAACCGGTTGGAACGAACGGCGGCCATCCAAGAAATCAATCTTCAGCTCAATACGTGGTCAAAGAGTGTCACGGCCCCACCGGAGTGGAATCCTTCTGGGTTGCTGGAATCTCTTTCGGCATCGCTGCGAACGATCGACTTTGCAGAACGGACCAACAAGCTTGAGTTTGCCGAACCCGAATGCGAGTACATGTTGCAATGCCAGATCATGCGTCAGATTTCGCAATGGGTATTGGATCGTCCCTATCGAGATCGATTGTTTAAGGACTGGCTTGTCGCTCAAAAGACTAGTTTGCCGAGTGACGAGGGGGCCAGACTGGAGACCGTCCTCAAACTGTTCGATTGGTCCATCTGCAATGTGGCGCTCGAAGGGAATTCCGAAGACGTTGAACGACTGATCACCAATCCTGATGGGCAATTGAGCGATTCGGCTCCCGTCTACCGCCAGCTCCCTTGGCAAACAGTGATGTTCGCACGCGGGGACGCTTGGGAACGCGCCCGTGTCTTCACTCAATTGTGCTTTTCCCAAGGGATCGACTCAGTTGTCTTGGCCATCCCCAGTTTGACGGGGGCGACCGAGAATTCAGCCCTGCGACTGTGGTGCGTCGGAGTGCCCATCGGGACTGAAATCTATCTGTTCGAACCGCGGTGGGGATTGCCTATCCCCAATCCGAATGGACCGGGTATCGCAACCTTGGCCCAAACCAAATCCGATCCCAACGTGTTGCGGAAAGCCAAGTTGCCCGGGAGGTTCGGCTATCCCGTCGAACAAAAGGATTTGGCCAACGTTGTTGCCTTGGTGGATGCCGAGCCGTTTGCCGTCGGTAGAGCCATGTACACTCTGGAACGATCGTTGACAGGCGACGGTCGCCAAAGGCTGAGTCTGGATGGCGACGCGTTTGAGAAGCGGTTAATGGCGATCGATCCGAAGTTGCAAGTTCGATTATGGAATGCGCCCTGGCTAGCTCACGTTTACAACATGGCGGTTCGAAAGCGGCTGGATGACATGTCCCCCTTCTCGTTGGCCTACATGGAACGGTTTGGGATTTTTATCACTGACACGCCCATCAGCCGCGCTCGCATGCTCCATTTCAAGGGGCAATTCGAAAGCACCATCAATGCTGCCGGAGCGCTTCGAACGTACATGGATTTTCGCGTCGACAAGGAAACGCTGAGGGAGCTGATGTACGACCGGGAGCTGCAAAGGAGTTTTGGTGTCGTCAAGCGGCCCAACGAACCGATGGAATCCTTCCAGGGGCGCCTTCAGTTAGCTCAGAATTTTTTCCGCCGATCGAAATTTGACATCGGGATTTTTCTGGCCATGGCGAACATGGACTTGAACAAGCCAGAAACAGCGATCGATTGGTTGACGAAGCGTCTGCTGGACGTCAAGGGAACCGATCGATGGCACGCCCATGCCCACTATCTGTTAGGGCGTAATTTCGAAACGCTGGAAGATTCGGCATCAGCAATCGAACAGTATAAATTCGAAGCGACCCCACAAGCCGCTGGCAATCGTATCCGCATCCGCCGGTTGGAAATGGCATTAAATCCAGCGTCGGCGGCGGAAGTAAACCAGTAGCATGCCCGCGACAATGGCCATCAGCAGCAGCGAGAATTGATAGCCGTACTTCCATTTGGTTTCCGGCATATTCCAAGCCGAAGCGTCGTAATCAAAGTTCATCCCGTACACGCCTGCGATAAAGGACAACGGAATGAAAATCGTCGAGATGATCGTCAGCAACTTCATGGTTTCGTTCATATTGTTGCTCACGCTGGAGAGATAAAAATCTCGCAAGTCCGAAGTCACTTCGCGGTAGGTGTCCACCGTGTCAATGACTTGGATCACGTGGTCATAGCAATCCCTCAGGTGGATGCGCGTTTCGGGACGGATCTCCTGGATCGAATCTCGAACCAACTCGTTGATCATCTCGCGATGGGGGCGAATCGCGCGCCGAAGCGACAACAAGTTTGTTCGCAACTCATGGATTGATCGCATCTGCATAGGGTCGATATGGTCGCTGATTTGCAACTCGAGCGCATCGACTTGTTCGACCAGCCGCTCAATCACAGGAAAGTAGCTATCGACTACTGCATCGAGCATGCTGTAGAGCAAATAGTCGAGATGTTCTTCATGCACTCGCCCTTTCCTTTGACGAATGCGTTGTCGAAGCGGGTCCCAGCAGTCTCCGGGGCGCTCTTGAAAGCTGACCAGAACGTTCCCTTTGAGGAAGACCGAAATCTGCTCGGTTACGGTGGCGTCATCGCCATCCACCATGCGAGCAATCACAAAAACCGTGTCGTCGTAGTCCTCGCATTTGGCGCGCTGGTGCACATTGACGACGTCCTCCATCGCCAATGGATGCAGGCCCAGAATGTTCGCGATCGATTGCAATGTCTCTTGGCTACCGAGACCTACCACATCGATCCAGATCTTGGGAGCTTCGAGGAGTGCCCCGTGCAGTTCATGAACATCGTGCAATTCTCGTTCGATGACTTCTGAGCCTCCGATTCCGATAACATGAATTCGCGTGGGGACCGCATTGGGATCAACCAGGATTTGGCCAGGCGCGTCTCCAGGCTTGGACCGCCGCTTCCAGGTTCCTTTCTTGCGGACTTTGCTCGGTAATTTCTTTTTCGCCATCTCGGATTCCGGTGAGTGGATACGCTGGAACAATTCTGCGCTGCACGGAGGAATGCATATGATATTCGTATATCATCTCGGTGGGGGACCGGGCGGAATCGGCGACTTACCCGCGGCGATTCAACCAAGATTTCGGTTTCTCAAACGAAATTCTCAGGTGCCCGTGTGGTAGGCGGCGACTGTCCCCGATCCATTTTTCTCCTCGGACTTACCGAAATCCCCTTTACGTTGAACCAAGCATGCAACTGACCATTGAGAACTTGAGCAAAACCTATCCAGGAGGAGTGCGCGCGTTGGACGATGTCCATCTGACCATTCCGAAAGGGATGTTCGGACTGCTGGGCCCCAACGGTGCCGGAAAATCGACCCTGATGCGAACCATTGCTACTCTGCAAACGGCCGACACGGGGGAGGTGCGACTGGGAGATATCGACGTCCTTCGCGACAAGACGAGTGTGCGTAAAATCCTAGGGTATCTGCCGCAGGAATTCGGCGTCTATCCGCGCACGAGTGCCGTCGCATTACTGACCCATTTGGCAACCCTGAAAGGGGTCGGAAGCAACGGGCGAGATCGCCGCGAAGTGGTCGAAAATCTATTGGATCGAGTCAATCTGAGTGACGTCCGCAATAAATCGGTTTCAACCTATTCAGGCGGGATGCGGCAACGATTCGGGATTGCACAAGCCCTGCTCGGGGATCCCCAATTGCTCATCGTCGATGAACCGACGGCGGGACTGGATCCTGGCGAACGCAATCGTTTCTACAACCTGCTGGCCGAGGTCGGGGAAAGCATCATTGTCATTTTGTCGACACACATCGTTCAAGATGTCAAAGAACTTTGCACCCATATGGCTATCATCCATCATGGCCGAGTCCTTTTTGCAGGTGCCCCATCGGATGGAGAAGAAGCATTGGCCGGGAGAGTCTGGGCGCGCTCGATGAGCAAGCAAGAGTTGACCGATCGACCATGGCAATATCGCATCCTGTCCACCAAGTTAGTTGCTGGTCGTCCAATGGTTCGCATTTACAGCGAGACCGACCCCGGGAACGGCTTTCGCACCGCCGAGCCCGACTTGGAAGATGTCTTCTTTTCCCATCTCTCCGATGCCTGACCTGTCGCCCTAGGCCGTAGTTCATTGCGCATGCATGTGCCGATGCCAATGGCCGAGGGTGATGCCTTCCCATCCCAGCTTTTAACGCCGACACCTCAAGCCCTCGAGCTCTCCAGCATGTTTCGTGAATTCTTTCGTTTTGAGATTTTTTATTGGCTGCGCGGCTGGATGATTTACATCTTCGTCGCGGTCATGACACTGATGTTTGGGCTTGTGGCCGGTTCTGATTTTGTGCAGGTCGGTGGACCACTTGGCAACGAAAACAAGAATTCTCCATATGCAATAGTGGGATGGTTCGTAGGCGCTTCGATATTGACCGGTTTCATGGCGGCCGCCATCTACGACTCGTCCGCGTCGCGTGACTTTAGTTCGAAGATGTCGGATATCCTGTTTAGCAAACCGCTGCGCAAGTGGGGATTTCTCACCGGACGTTTCACAGCCGCTACCCTGATCGCCATCCTGCCTGCACTAGGAATCGCTCTCGGGATTTTGATTGCGAGACTTTTCCATTGGTCCGACACCGAACGCTGGGGTCCATTTCACCTTTGGCACTATGTGCTTCCCATCTTCGTGTTTACGATTCCCAACACGTTGTTGTTTGGAGCTGTGGTGTTTGCGATCGCGACCGTGACTCGCAACACGTTGTATTCGTTCTTGGGAGTGCTCTTGCTTTTAGTCGGTTATGTGATTTCCGGAAGTTTAGTCGGTCGGCTCGAACAGGAAACCTTGAGTTGCCTCGTCGATCCATTCGGCGCAAGCGCTTTTGATGTTGCATCCAAGTACTGGACGCTAGAAGAACGAAACACGCTCACGATACCTCTAACGCAGTTACTGCTAATCAATCGTGCCATTTGGTTCTCGGTATCCGTCGCGATTTTTGTTTTGGCGGGAAATTGGTTTTCATTCGAGACTCGGAGCACCGGGAATCGGAAGAAGATAAAGTCCAGCGCCAAATCTCAACCAATTGAACCGGCCAAAGCGATCGAGCTTCAACAAGTCACAGATATCCCGAAACGAACTCCCTCCCCTTCGTGGTTATCGCAGTTCGTCTCTACAGTTCGGTCCGATTTGTTAAATGTGATCGGAAGCGCGACCTTCATCGTGATCTTGTGTTTTGCAATTCTAAACACGTCGGCCGGTCTGTTTCTTGGTACCGATTCGAGCTATGGCAATTCATCGTTCCCAGTGACCTACAACGTCGTAGATCGGATCTCCGGAACTCTCGGGATCTTTCCAATCGCGATTATTACGTACTTCTGCGGCGTCTTGGTATGGCGTGATCGCGATAGTCGCATTCACGAAATCGTCGGTGCGACGCCGACTCCCAACAGCGTTTTCGCTGCTTCCCGACTAATGACGATGATCCTGTGCGTGTTGAGCATTCTGCTGCTCGGGATCGGCTTGGGCTGTTTCTACCAATGGACACAGGGATACACGCGGTTTCAATTGGGAGTTTACTTTCAAGAACTCGTTGGCATTCAAGGTGTTCGCTTTCTGTTTTTGATCGTCCTAGGATTACTGGCGCATACGTTGGCACCGAACAAGTACGTAGGGTATGCCTTGTTCGTTCTATTCCTAGTCGTCAATGCGTTTCTTTGGCAAGGCTTGAGATGGGAATCGCTATTGTGGCGGTTCGGAGCTATGCCTCAACACATTTATTCCGACATGTTCGGGATTGCTCCCTACGTGCGCGGTTTGGTCGGGTTCGGACTCTATTGGGGGATGGTCTCAATTCTATTGATTTGGTTGACCTCGATTCTGATGCATCGAGGTGTGGCCATGGAACTGAAATCGCGATTGGTTCAAGGCCTTCGCGATCAGAGCGCTGGCTCGCGAGGATTTGCTGCACTGGCACTACTAGCGGCCGTCGCTCTGGGTGGATGGCTTTACTACAACACGCAAGTGCTCAACACACTGATCGGTTCTGCCGAACTGGAACGTCGCCAAGTCGAATACGAGCAGAAGTACGAGAAGATTGCGTCGATCGAGCAACCCAAAGTCACGAAAATCAAATACGACATCGACATCTACCCAGAGACTCGGAACATGAAACTGCGGGCTGAGCAGAGGATTGTGAACAAGTCCTCGCAGCCTATCGAAACCCTCTACATCAATACCAACCGCGGTTTCAATACCACGCTCGATATTCCCACCGCCACCTTGGAAACCGCAGATGAACGCCTCGACGTTCTTACGTATCGTTTGACCCCACCTCTGGAGCCTGATCAATCTCTCGAAATGAAATATGCTTTGGAGACCCACACGCAAGGGATCGAAAACCAAGTTTCCATAGAACAGCTAGTGCAGAACGGAACGTTCTTCAACAATGGAATCGCCCCTTCGTTTGGTTTTAACCTGGACCGTCGGTTGGCCCTGCCCAAGAGGCGTAAGGACTATGGTCTACCACCGATTGAATCTATCCCACCCCTCGAACGTGAATGCACCGAGGCATGCCGCACCCATTACATCGCCGGGGATTCCGATTGGGTCGACATTGAAACGATCATCAGCACCTCTGCCGATCAAATCGCTGTCGGTCCAGGCACATTGATCAAGCAATGGAAGGAGAATGATCGCAACTACTTCCAATACCGAGTGGATCATCCTTCTCTGAATTTTTATTCTTTCATTTCTGCTCGCTATGAAGTGGAGCGCGACAAAGTGGGAGATGTCGATACCGAAGTCTACTACCATCCGGAACACAAATGGAACGTTCCGAAGATGTCGAGCGCCATCAAAGATACGCTCGAGTATTGCACGAAAAACTTCGGTCCGTACAAACACAAACAAGCCCGTATCATCGAATTTCCACGGGTCGCTGCGTTTGCACAAGCCTTTCCTGGAACGATGCCGTATTCGGAAAGCCTCGGCTTTATCGCTAATCTCGAAAAGCCGGATGACATCGACATGGTCACCTACGTGGTGGCGCACGAAATGGCACATCAGTGGTGGGCGCATCAAGTCATCGGAGCACGGATGGAGGGGGCCACGCTTCTTTCCGAAACCCTCGCTCAATACACTGCTCTCATGATTATGAAACACAAATACGGTGATGACATAATGCACAAGTTTTTGAAGTACGAGATGGATAGATACTTGCGATCGCGGGGTTCGGAGCAGATCAAGGAACGGCCGCTGATGAACGTCGAGTTCTCTCAAGGCTACATCCATTACCAAAAGGGGAGCGTCGCTCTCTATTACCTCGCGGATATGATCGGCGAAGATCGCATCAATGCGGCCTTGAAAGACATCGTTGAGAAGTACGCTTACCAAGGTCCTCCCTATCCGAATGCGTACATTCTGATCGACCGACTCAAGGCACAAACGCCACCCGAGTTACAGTATCTCATCAAGGACTTGTTCGAAGACATTACGCTCTTTGGAAATCGAACGCTCGAAGCAACGGCGACGAAAAATGAGGAGGGCAAGTATCTCGTCAAGATCAAGATCGATTGCAAGAAGTTCAAGGCCGATGAAAAGGGCGTTGAGACGGAAGTTCCGATGAACGATTGGATCGAGGTGGGTGCCTACGAAAAACCTGAAGCAGGTAATCGTTACGGAAAACTCTTGCATCGCGAGCGAGTCCAACTGGAGTCCGGTGAGCATGAACTCGAATTCCTGGTCGATGAATTGCCACATCGCGCTGGAGTCGATCCGAGAAATATGCTCATCGACCGGGTCGCCGATGACAACTTGAAGACCGTGACTGTCTTGAAGACCGTGACTGTCAAGAATTGATACGACCCAGGGGTGCCGAACGAGCGGAAACGGCTCATGAAAGAAAGTTCGGGTCCCTGGGGGTCGTTTCGTAGGCAGGAAAATGAGCTGGGGCTGACTAGAATAGAGGCTTGTGATTAACCTCCGACATGCCTCTCCTATTCGATTCCACCATGCGCGTCGCCTACCTTGATTGCTTCAGCGGTATTAGCGGGGATATGTGTTTGGCCGCATTGATCGATGCAGGCGCGCCGCTGTCAGCCATTCAATTGGCCATCGATAGCCTCAATCTGCAAGCACGGTTAAGCGTCGCACATGTCAAAAAACATGCCTTTCGCGGTTTGTCGCTGCGCATCGACCATCCTGAGCAACACTCGCATCGCAACTTGCGCGACATTCACGAATTAATCCAGCGGGCCAAACTTTCTTTGGCAGCGCGTGAGATCGCCCTTCAAATTTTCGAACGAATCGCCAAAGCCGAAGCGAAGGTCCATGGCACGACCATCGATCAAGTCCATTTCCACGAAGTCGGCGCGATCGACTCGATTGTCGATGTGGTCGGTATCGCCATCGCTTGGGATGCATTGGGGATCGAGCGCGCCGTTGCATCGCATGTACCCACTGGAACGGGCAAGATCAAGATTGCGCACGGAGTCGTCAGTATTCCCGCGCCGGCCACGGCAGAGCTACTGCAAGGCATACCGATCGCCCCGTGCTCCATCCCAATGGAGATGACGACTCCGACCGGCGCGGCTGTTTTGCGAGAACTCGTTCAGGACTTTGGGGCGTTACCACCGATGCAGGTCGGCCGTATCGGGTATGGTGCCGGATCGCGCGATATCGACGATCGCCCAAACCTTCTTCGCATTCTGATTGGCGACGGGATGTTACCCCGGTCTCCTACGCCGGATGATTCGGTGGTGATCCTGGAAACGAACTTGGACGACGTGACGGGCGAGCAGATCGGTTTTGCTTGTGAGCAACTGTGGCGGGCAGGGGCACTGGATGTATTCACGGTTCCTATCTTCATGAAAAAAGGGAGGCCTGGCACGTTGCTGACCGTCATTGCCAAACCGGAGGACAAGGGAGCGATCGAAAAGCTGTTACTCATTCACACAGGCTCGTTGGGACTGCGCTTTCGACGACAAAGCCGTACGATCCTGCCTAGAGCGCAGGTCGATGTGAATACGCCGTGGGGAATTGTCACGGGAAAAGTGAGTCAGTTGCCAGATCGCGAAATCGAGTTCTCTCCGGAATACGAAGCATGCCGGGAGATTGCGTTGGGTGAAGGGTTGCGGCTGATCGATGTCATGGAAGAGGTTCGCGAGTGCTATTATGCAGATGAGGCGTTTCGCGAGACGGACGCGATCGATACGATCGAGCTCCGAGAATCTCGAGGGGCAAATGCCATTTTACCGAACAGAGATGAAGTCGCGCCGCACGAGGATCTCGTGACGGGGGATGGATGGATAAGTGAGGAATTGGCGTTGGGTGCACACGATTCAATGGACCGATCGCCTGCCGAACAAGGGGACGACTTTCTCGATGGTACGGTGAACAGCGATGCGCCCAGCGAGACGCAGAGCACGGAGGAGGATCGCCGATCGCAGTCCGATGAACCTTTTTATCGCTGGGACAGCTCCCCATGGCACGATTCGTAGCAAGCTGCCATGAGGTCGCGTCAGAAGACTTTCTCTGAGTTCCAGCCCGTCATTCTTGCGCACGTGGGGATGACGGAGGGTGCGAGAAACAATAGGCCGATACCCTTGAGTACCTCATAATCCTCGTTGGACGGCTGCGTTAGAGGGCTGCCTGGTAGAGCGAGAGGTAGTCCTCGCGCGTGGCAGGCCTGGGGTTGAAACTGCCCGTCCATTGCTTGACGGCCATGTCTGCCATGGCATTCAAGAGTTCGGTAACCTGGCCCCCTTCCGCATGTTCAGACCAGGTCGGTAGGTCACTCAATCGGACTGCCAGACCCGCAATCGTAAGCCAATGCGTGAAGCGGTCCGCAAGGACTTCACCACTGCTTCTACGGTCGGTCCCAGAGACTTCGGGCAAGAGATACACCAATTCGCGATAGCGACTTTCGACCGCTTCGTTATTGAATCGAAGAACATGAGGCATCATCATACCTACGGCTTGGCCATGCGGCACACCGAGAATCGCCGTCAATGGATTCGACAACGCGTGGGCTGAACCCAGCATCGATGCCTCGATGGCCATACCTGCGAAGGAGGCCCCTAGTTGCATCTGAGTGCGACCTGAGATGTCCTTTGGCTCTTCGATCACGCGTGGAAGACCGCGCGAGAGAAGCATCCAAGCCTCGCGCGAAAAACAATCGCTCACCGCGTTCTGCTTGTTCGTGACAAAAGTCTCAAGCGCATGGGTCAGCGCATCGATTCCCGTGAGGGCCGTAACTCGCGGAGGCTGGGTAAGGGTCAGGAGAGGATCGAGGATCGCAACGGCCGCGGCTGCACGCGGATCGCCGCAGGCCATTTTCACATGCTTCTGTGCGTCGCTGATGAGTGCAAAAGATTGTGTTTCGCTCCCTGTACCTGCTGTTGTAGGAATAGCGATCAGAGGTAGCATCGGTCCGGTGGCTTTGCCAACACCCCAGTAGTCTTTGATAGCGCCACCGCAGGAGTAAAGAAAGTTAATCCCTTTGGCGCAGTCCATGCTCGATCCTCCTCCCAAGCCGACTAGGAGGTCCGGTTGGATTTGCTGGGCCAGTTTCAATCCGGCCGCAACGTGATCGGTCGATGGGTTTTCCGAAAGTCCGTGAAAGCCGTGAACGCGGATTCCTACGGCATGGAGGGAAGCACATCCCTTTTCAAAAATACCTGCGGAAACAACCCCGGGATCGCTAACCACGAGCACCGTTCGAGCATTCAATTCCTTTGCTAGCACACCAAGCTGTTCTACGGCTCCATCGCCGGCCACGATTCGTGTCCGCAATCGGTAGTCGATCATTGGAGGTGCTTTCTAGGGGAATGAGCGTCGCGTTGGGGGAATATCAAGGAAGCAAGACAACGCCCCCTTTTGACCATCCTTGCTCGTCGTTTTGCAAGGAGGGCGGGCGCGTCGGGTTTGCGACCGCCGAGTGGGAACCAAACAATTATCTGCTCGAGCCAAGCCGGTTGGGAATGGACAGAGTGGGCAAACCGCTAGCAAGAACCGTTATTTCTGTTCAACCCACACAATTTACCATCTCCCGGAAAATCGGCATCCAAGGAACCCAGACAGGGCTGGATTGTCATCAATTTTTGACGAAGTTCTCTCCGATGAAGCAATTTGTGCAGGGAGTTCATGGATGAACCGAATCACTTTCTCCTTTCAAGGCAGGAAGCCGGGTCATCGGCGGCATGTTTCTTTGCATCCCCATAATGGCCACATCCGTTGAAGGCCGCAAAAAACGCGGAAGCGTCGCCGAAATTTGTTCAGGATAGGAGTTCCAGAACTATGACTATGAACCGACTAGCGCTCAGTGCAATGATTGCCGGCGCTTGTATCTCGGGTACGGCCTTCGGTCAAACCAACCGAACAGCAGCACCTCGATATGCCCCAGCTTCTTATTACAGCTACTACGACGAAGGGAGCAATGCAGCTCCAATCGTCGCGGCTGATTCCGTCATTCCAGCATCGGCGACCTGCGATACTGGAAAGACCTGCGACAGTGGAAAGCCAGCGTGCGATCTCGGTACGGGATGCGATTCCAATGGATGCGATGGCCAAGGTGGCAATCCCGGAGGTTGGTTCGGCTTCGGACTGATCGGTACAGAGCGTGCTCTGAACGATCCTTGGAAGTTGTGCAAGGAACCCGTGGCCGGCATTACCATTGGTGGATGGTCCGACATCGGATACTTTGACCGCGCCAACAACTACAGCTTCAATAACTACGCGAAGCATGTGCAGTTGCAACAGCAATGGCTCTATGCTGAGCGCATTGCGGACGGAAGCAACGGATTCGGACTTGGTGGACGCATCGACTATGTCTACGGTACGGATGCTCCGGACACCCAAGCTTTCGGATTGACCACCCCATCGTGGGACAACACGTGGAAGAACGGCGGTGCTTATGGTAACGCTCTGCCCCAGTTGTATGGCGAAGCCGCTGTTGGCAATCTGAGTGTGAAAGTCGGTAAGTTCTTCACGATTATTGGAAACGAAGTCGTTCAAGCTACCGGTAACTACTTCTACAGCCGCCAGTTCACGTTTTACAACGCTGAGCCGTTCACCCATACCGGTGCGTTGACCACGTACAAAGTGAACGATGACACGTTCATTTACAACGGGTATGTACTTGGTTGGGACAGCGGTTACGCCGACAACGGTGACGCGTACTTAGGTGGTTTCAAGACCAAGGTCAACGATACGTGGTCCGTTCTGTATAGCACGGTCATGGGCCGATTCGGTGAGCAACATGCTCCCAATCCGAACGAACGAGGTGGGAATCAAAGCTTCATCCTCATGGGCGCTCTCTCGGAGAAGTTGACCTTCATCAGTCAAACCGACTCTATGTTCACCACCAATGCCGGAGGTGCAACCGTTCGTAACACGTTCGGTAACATCAACTACTTGATCTACAAGGTCAACGATCGTTGGTCATGGGGTCAACGCTTCGAGTGGTTCAACTTCGGTGGTCTTGGATTCCAAGGAGTCCAAAACGACGACCTGTACAACTACACCGTGGGTGTCAACTACCGAGCTTCTTCGAACCTGTTGATTCGCCCAGAAGTTCGATTCGTATGGGATAAAGAACGTTACGGATTCAACGAGGACTTTGCTGCTAGCCAAGCTGCTATCGGTGGCGACGTTCTCTACACGTTCTAATTTCGGTTCGGCGAAACAGATCGATTCTGATCCATTTCGAGCCTAACCAAAATTGCAAAACACCCTGCCATCGCGCGGGGTGTTTTCGTATGGAGATGTTCGGCAACGCACATGCCCATACGGAGCTAGTTTCAGTAGCATCCTCATAACGCAGCAAACGATCAGATGTCCTTGACGTGCACCCAGGCTTGGTTGCGAGCGCTTCGGAGAATCGCTTCGCAGAGGACGATTTCGCGATGGCCGTCTTCTAGGCTGGGTGGCGGCAACAGTCCGCCCGACTCCCCGGATTCCAATTGCGTGTAAAACGCACGAAACAGCTGCTTGAACGTATCCGGAAATCCTTCGGCATGACCGGCGGGATATTGTGCATGCGCTCGTGCGGCACCGTGGAGCAAGCTCGGATCTCGCAGGATCGTTTGGTTGGGCTGATCGCGATGACCGACCCAGAGTTCTTCCGATTGACGGCTATCCCACGCGAACGATCGATGGCTACCGGCGATTTCCCAACGGATGCTGTTCTTATGTCCCGCGGTGACTTGCGAGACATGCATCGTTCCTCGAGCTCCGTTATCGAAACGTAAAAGGACGCTCCCGTAATCTTCCGTATCGATCGATTGATTGCGGGTTTGCGCCGGATCGTGAGAAACGGACTGCGAAAAGGTCTCGATGCTGCCTTGATGCACTTTGCGGACGGGGTAAACCGTTTGCAAATCGGCGCAAACACTTTCGACTCGCGAGCCCGAGATCGATTGGATGAGATCGAGCCAATGGGTTCCGATGTCAGCGACAGCGCGCAACGGTCCACCTTCGCTGGCTAGCACACGCCAATTGAAATCGGTGATTTGGTGCAGCCAGTCTTGGACGTAGCTTCCAGTGATATGAAACGCATCGCCGAGGTGTCCCAATCGAACCTGCTCTCTGGCTTCGATGCACATCGGGTAATAGCGAACGTTGTAGTTGACAGCCGTGTGCAGTCCGGATTGTTTGGCCTTGTCCACCAGCGCCAGGCTTTCCTGGCTATTCATTGCCAGTGGCTTTTCGCACAAGACATGCTTGCCAGCATCGAGGCAAGCCATCATTTGGTCGTAATGAAATCGGTTGGGGCTGGTAATGTGGACGACGTCTAGTTGTTCATCGTCGAGTAATTCTCGCAAGCTGGAATAGGCACGTTCGATTCCATACTGATCCGCGACTCGCTGGGACTTGTCCAACGAAGAGCCGAGGACTCCTCGGACGACCACCCCCGCCCGTTGCAATGCTTCGACATGCACAGGTCCAATAAATCCAGTGCCAACCACTGCCGCATGACTTCGAAACATGATGGATCGCCTTCCGCCGCGCCCTTTGAAGTCGCGCTGTTTTGGCATTTCTCGTATTCGTACTCGTACTCAATGAAAAGGTACTCGTACTCGATGCGGTATCTTCGAGTACGAGTACCGCTAACGCTGAGTACGAGTACGAGTACGAAAAACCTAGGAAAATCGGGGATTGAAACTCCGAGACACTCGACTAGCGCAACTTAAAAAAACCGCGCCGACGGGATTAACGATCGGGATCAACGATTGCGGGGGATCGATTACTGCGGTTTACGCGGTGTCGCGAACTTGATTCTCTCGACCAGTCGCTGAATCTTGTCCCCTTTTCGCTGACCGGTGACAGCGGTGATAGCCGCGACCACATGCTCGTAGCGTAGGTTGTAATCAAGATCGATTTCGACCTCAGGACCTTCAGCCGGGTTCGGTGGAGCGTTCCCGCCCGTCAACTGAAGTATGAATCCCCGCAGTTTGGAAAAGTCGTTGCCGAAAGAGCGGGTTTCGTCCACGACGATGTCGACCAATTCACCATCGATATTGGACCGCAATCGGAGTTTGATCGGAATACTGGTCGAGTCGGCTGCCCCTGTTCCCCCGCCGATGGGCATACGAATATTGAAATCTCCTTCCTGGGCAGAGATACGGAAGGTCATGACGAAGAAGATGAGAAGCAAAAAAATCACATCGATCATCGATGTCAACTGCATCTCAGCCTTCTCGGGGCTATGCGATTTGAATTTCATCGCCATGACTGATTTTCCATCGGAGTTGGGGGGTTTGAACGGAGTCGAAGCTGCAGCGTTCCAATGGCTAGCTGAGGTCTTCTTGAGCCCGGAGCACGAATTTCTCGAAGCCCACTTCTTGGCATTTTTTGATGAGTTCTTGGACCATCCCTCCCGCTGTTTTTTGGTGGGCGCGGATGATGATGTTGGCATCTTTGGCCGAGTGCCCCTTGGATTTTAGTGCATCTGCTTCCAGCTGGAGCAGGGGACGCAGGCCGGCGATCGAAGACGTTTCGGCACCCATGTACACCGTCCCATTGAAATCCAAATTCAAGACGATCGGATGCTCGAGGGGTGCTTCAGCGGGTTGGGCCAATTCGCTCGAGGGAAGTTTGATGGCTTGGTTCTGGTCTTCTTGGGAGAAGTTGATCAGCACCATGAAAAAGATGATCAATTGGAAGACCATGTCGATCATTGCGGTCATGTCCCCTTCCGCAACCTTGGTGTCGAACTTGCGTTTCATTGTTGCCCTTTGCTTCTGGATTCGTCAGCGACTGAACGGCGAACCTGGATCACTTGGAAAGGGCTTGAAACTGTTCCATGATCTCTTCGCTCTTGGTGCCAGCGGTCATGATGCGACGCTGAACCGTGTTCCGAAGAATGTTGTAAATGGCGATAGCGGGAATCGCGAGGTACAGTCCGACCAGCGTGGTGTACAAGGCTTGTTCGATACCGTTTGCCAGTTCGTTCGGCTTTGGCGTTTGAGCACTGCTGGCGATCGTACCGAAGGAGGCCACCATCCCTTGAACGGTACCGAGCAAGCCGACCATCGGCGCGATGTTACCGATGAGAGCGATGTAGCTGAGCAAGTGCTCCACTCGCATGGTTTCGGAATCGCCAGCGATCTGCATGGCTTCGAGAACGGCTTCTTTGCCCTTATGCATCTTTTCTAGTCCAGCGGAGAGTACTACTCCGAGGAAACTCTCGTCGGCACGCACCAATTCCACGGCGGCTTGCGGATTCTTTTCCCCCAAGCTGGTTTCGACTCCCTGAACCAAGTCATCCGGAACGAAGTTGTTTTTTTGGACGGCCAAGATCGCGCGCACGACCAACGCCACCAGAATGATCGACATGATCAGAAACACGATGGCGTACATCGTACCCAACGAGTTCCATGTCTTGACCAGCATGTTCTCCGTTACAGGAGCTGGCGCGGCAGCAGGTACTGCGGGTACATTGGCTGCACCGTCCTGGGCCCAAGTCATGCCGAACATCAAACATGCGATGACTACCGTCGAAACAATGACTCCAAACTTTGCAATTGCAAGTTTGCCCAAGTTGGGAAATCGAAACTGCATGACTACTCCGGCGAATTGAGAAAAGAGGATGGTAGTGGATTCGCAGATCGACGACGTGCTTCGAAGGGACGGGGATCGATCCTACGCAGTTGTAACAAACGCACGAAGTGTAGGGTACTCAATATTCCATGGTTTGTCTTGCTGCCGCATAAAAAGAGAACCGATCGTCCGGCCCTCCGTTCCATCCATCGCTGGAAGCTCCGGGCGATGGAAACCCCTGGCGATCGAAGCTCCGATACGGCCAACCCCGTGGCTACTTCTTCACCCATGGCGATGTGGGATACAGCTTGGATAGACGCTGCTTGCTTTCTGCCGCTTGCTGGACATCCCCCATTTTTGCCCAGAGCTGAGAGAGCCGGTACAAGGACTCGGCATGGGGTTCACTCTGCATGGCATAGAGGAGATCGGTTTTGAGGTAGGAGAGCAATGCTTCGTCGTTTCGACCGGCCGCCTCGAACAAGGATCCGAGCGTATTGAATATTTCGGCGAATAGCTCGGAATCGGTGGAGTCCCCATCGTCGACCATTTTTTCGAGTTCCGCGATGGCTTGATCTCCCTTTCCTTCCTGGGCATCGCACTTGATCAATCCGATCCGCGCGAGCTTTTGGTACTTGAGCGACACAGGGTCGGAGAGTTTGGCATCGATAACCGCGGCGAACTTCGATTTGGCATCAGCGTTTTGTTTCTGGCTGACCAAAGCTCGTCCCTGAAGAAAATTCCCTTTGGCCTTGAGTTCGGGAAACGGAGCAGCGGCCAAACCGCCGTAGTACTTCGCCGCTTGATCGGCAGCACCCGTTGCCAGAGCCAATTCTCCCATGACTTCGGCGGCGCTGTAGAACTGGTGGGACTGGGCATCGTCTTTGACCCACGCCGATAGAATCTTGAGAGCGTTGGCAGGATCCCCTTTCCCTCGGAGTGCCATTTGGCCCGCGAGGTATCCTCGATAGAACTGGTACTCCTGTTTCATGTCATCGGTTTTCAAGGACGCGGCATCGATTTTCTTAAACTCCTCGACGGCTTGATCGAATTGACCTTGCCCTGCCAAATCCTTGGTCCGAGAAAAAGAAGGGGGCTCACCATCGAACAAGACTCGGAGGATCTCATTGGTCGGGAAGTTCTGATTGTTGCCGCGGACTTCGACCACCACGCGGTCTCGATTGCGCTCGACGATTTTGCCCGTAACCGCAGCTCCCTTGATAGGGAAAACACGATCACGATCCTGAGCAACAACCACACCTGAAAGCCATGCAAAGCAAGCGCTGACAGCCAACGTACGAAAGAAGAGGGAGAGAGTCATAAGTTTGGAGCTAATCGTAAATGAATGAAAATATGTGGGTGTAAGTAATTTTCAGTGGTATCGACGCTGGTTTCGAAACGTGTCGATAGGTTCAATGATCAATGTCCTGCATTGCATGCGAACGAAGACTTCGGTGCAGCTACTTGTTCGGGTTTCCGTTCGCGTCGGTCGGAGTTGCGTTCAGTCCCGCCGCTTGTAGACCGGCAACACCTGTAACTGGCTTCTTGGCTTTTTGTTGGATCTCGCGCAGCAACCGGTCAAACTCAGCAAAGGTCGCGGCCCCTCCCAATTCTGGGAATCGAACGACGGTTTGCGAGATATCGCTGATGGCTGCGTCGTAGAGTTTTTGTTTCTCGGGTGGGGAGGTTTGCGCGTCGGCGAGAAGGGATCGGCAACGCGCTACATTCAATCGAGAGTCGAAAAATTCCTTCTGGAAATTCGGGTACTTCGAAGTGACTTGCGCTATCTTGCCCCATCCCCAAATCAATTTGTTTTTGTTGGCTCCAGGCTCCGCTCCGAGCATGGCATCTTTGAGCAACTGCGCATCGGTCCCTGCGGACCACTTTTGCAGATTGTTTGCGGCTTCGATTTGAATGGTAATGTTGTTGGCGTTCTTTTGCAGCGCTTCGATAAACAGTTTGTGCGCCTCGGCATAGTTCTTGGCACCTCGCTTTGCCATGGCCAGTTTCAGAAGGATCTCTTCGGGTTTACGATGGATTTTTTCCAAATCGGCTGCGGATAGACCCCTCAGTTTTTCAAAGGCCTTTTCTGCGGATTCCATCAGGGAGGGGACCGAGGCAGCCATGGCAGGGATCTTTTCAAGATTGGTAGCCAATACGACCATCGCTGCCCCTGCCGATTCGATGATAGCGGGGTCTTTGCTGAGTCCGATCAGTTGGTCGATCAATATCTTGAATGCCGCTGTTAGTTTCGCTTGTTGATCTGGGTTTTTCGACCCTTCCAGCTGGCTTTGGAGTTCCGCAGCCAAGTTTTGCAAACAGCGTGGCAGCATCGCCGCATCTCCGGTCTGATCGCATAGATTCTTCATGGTGTCGATTTCCGACGTGACTTGAGCGACCGACAAATCGGATTTGCCTTGCCCTGCGGATTGAACCATGGCCTGCAAATTCAAGCGGCGAGTATCGACATGAATCGATGGATTC
>Ga0194055_10000986_pt1 | contig 23202 bp, 20 predicted proteins | sample SepL449m_MetaG_FD_155482 | JGI IMG/M metagenome (GOLD analysis project Ga0194055, IMG submission 155482) | Anoxic zone freshwater microbial communities from boreal shield lake in IISD Experimental Lakes Area, Ontario, Canada - Sep2016-L442-9m | ecosystem: Environmental > Aquatic > Freshwater >... | reverse complement strand
GTCGGTGAGCGGCTTCGCCCCCTGACCGGCCGCCTGGGAGATCAGATCGCAGACGCGGTCGGCGTGCTGCCTGGTGATCACCGCCCCCATCTGCGCCTCGGCATCGCGGTCGGTGGGGCCAACCTTGATCTTCGAGACGACGTCCACGAGTTGCGGGAGGACCGTATCGGCGGCCTTGCCGATCGCGATCGCGGTCGAGCCGGCCATGCACCGTTCGCCAGCGCAGCCGAAGGCGGCTTCGAGGATCCCGGTCGAGGAGTTGGAGACGTCGGCATCGGGCATCACGAGCACGAAGTTCTTCGCACCGCCGGCGGCCTGCACCCGCTTGCCGTTGGCGGTGCCGATCCGGTGGATCTCCCGGGCCACGGGCGTGGACCCGACGAATGAAACTGCCTTGACGATCGGGTGCGCAAGGATCGCATCGACCGCCTCGCGGCCGCCGTGAACCACGTTGAGCACACCGGCGGGCAGTCCGGCCTGCTGGGCGAGCTGGGCGATGCGGATCGTGGTGAGCGGCACCTTCTCGCTCGGCTTGAGCACGAATGTGTTGCCGCAGGCGATCGCGATCGGCCACATCCACAGGGGGACCATCGCAGGAAAGTTGAAGGGCGTGATGCCGGCCACCACGCCGAGCGGTTGGCGGATCGAGTCGCAGTCGATGCCGCGGGCAACGTTCTCGGCCGATTCGCCCATCAGCAGGCTCGGCGCCCCGCAGGCGAACTCGATGTTCTCGAGGCCCCGGCGGACGTCGCCGCGGGCTTCGGCGAGCGTCTTACCGTGCTCGGTGGTCACGCTGCGGGCGAGTTCGTCGAAGTGGTCCTCGAGGAGGACTTTGAGTCGAAACAGGATGCGCGCCCGCTCGACCGGGGGAGTCTCCATCCAGACGGGAAAGGCTTTCGCCGCGGCCTGCACTGCCTGATCGACGACGTCGGCTCCGCAGAGCGGAGTCTCGGCGATCACCTCGCCGATCGACGGGTTGTGAACGGGCGTGGTCGCGATGCCCGACACGGTGATCCACTCGCCGCCGATGAAGAGCGGACAGGGAAGCAGTTTCGACATGGCTGGTGGCTCCAGGGGCGGGGCCGCCAGTGTAGCCGATCAGGTGCCGTTGGCGCCGTCGGCGGGAGCGGTCGGGTCGTTGCCGTCCCCGATCGAGCAGTACCAACGCAGCACCGTGAGGTCGATGTCGTTCTCGATCGACTCGACGTGGCCGTCGAGGAACACGAACGGCGTCACGCCCGGGTGCAGGCTCCCGAACTTGCGCCGGTTCGTGTCGTCAGTTCCGCCTGCGAGCCCGCGCGCCGGGTCACGGAAGCAGACATACGGATTGTCGGAGGCGAAAAAAGCGGTGTCTCCCTGCTCGTAGTGCGTCATGGCGGCTGCCACCGACGAGTCGAGTTTCGGAATGTGCTTTTCACCCGCCGCGAACGTCTTGGAAAGGCCATCGCTCACCTGGGCCGACCGCACCTTTGAAAACGTGTGGATCGGTCCGGCCTGCCGCGGATCGAGAGGGCCGGTCGTGCCGGATGCGTAGAGGAAGTAGGTGCCGGCGTTGGCGGCATAGTCGCCCCCCGCGGCCACGCCTTCCCTCACCGGAGACTGGTCGTTGTTGTCGAAGTTGCGGTCGGTGGTAGGGGCACGGCGACTTGGGCAGAAGAACGTCGGCACTGCCGTCCGCATCGCCACGGCGTTGCGGTCGTCCCACATCGGCACGGTCTTGTCCTTGGAGAGCGCATCGTAGATCGACGTCTGCTCCAGCAGCGGCAGCACGCGGAAGGTCCACGACTGGCCGAACTGTTCGCGAGAGTCGCGACCCATCGGATAGGCCCGCTTCTGATCGTGCACCTGCACGATGGCGAGCCCCACCTGCTTCATCTGATTGGCACACTGTGTCCGTCGGGCCGCCTCGCGAACCGACTGCACGGCCGGCAGGAGCAGGCCGATGAGCGTGGCGATGATCGCGATCACGACGAGGAGTTCGACCAGCGTAAAACCGCTGGTCCGGCGGGCGACGCGAAGCATGGCGTCCTCCGTGGGGCTGGTGGGTGGGAGAGTCAAGGCGGGATTAAGGGCGGAATTGTACCCCCACCGCGTGCCGCCTGGCAATCTCTGAGGTCCACCCTTGTTAGGGGTGCGGCGGAAGTGGCTGCATGGTGCCGGCGGCGAGAGCCGCCTGGTAGTCGTGCCACGACATGGCCGGGCGGCCCGTGTCCACCGGCGTCATGGTGATGCAGCCATCCACCGGGCAGACGATCGAACAGAGGTTGCAGCCCACGCAATCATCTTCGCGAACCTTCGGCACCGGCTTGCCCGGCACGCGGCCGGGCCCGAGCCCGTAGGGCGCGGAGTTGACGAGGTCGATGCACTGATGCGCCCCGTCCTCGCAGGCGATGTGGCAGAGGTTGCAGCCGATGCACTTCTCGTAGTCGATCCGTGCCACCCGCTTGTAGTGGAGGTCGAGCTGCTGCCAGTCGCCGACCTGCGTCACGGCGCGACCCCGCAGATCGGCCAAGGACCTCATCCCCTTCGAGTCGAGGTAGGCCGAGAGGCCGTCTTTCATGTCCTCCACGATCCGGAAGCCATAGTGCATGATCGCCGTGCAGACCTGCAGACTCGTGGAGCCGAGAGCCACAAACTCGGCGGCATCCCGCCAGCTGCCGATGCCGCCGATGCCGGAGATCGGCAGGCCCACCAGCGGGTCGGCCGCGCAGGCATGCACCATGTTGAGCGCGATCGGCTTCACGGCCGGTCCGCAATAGCCGCCATGCGAACTCCTGCCCGCCACGAACGGCTCGGGCACGAGCGTGTCGAGGTTGACGTTGGTGATGCTGTTGATCGTGTTGATCAGCGAGATCGCGTCGGCCCCGGCCCGCTTTGCCGCCCTCGCGGCGTAGACGACGTTGGTGATGTTGGGCGTGAGCTTCACAATCACGGGGATCGTGGCCGCCTCCATCACCCAGCCCACGATCGTCTCGGCGACCTCCGGGTTCTGCCCCACGGCCGAGCCCATGCCCCGCTCGCACATCCCGTGCGGGCAACCGAAGTTGAGCTCGATGCCGTCGGCCCCGCAGTCGGCCGACCGCTTCACGAACTCGTGCCATCGCTCGCGGGTGTCGACCATCAGCGAGGCGATCACGGCGTGCTTCGGCCATCGCTTTTTGACCTCGGCGATTTCGTCGAAGTTGGTCTCGGGCGAACGATCGCTGATCAGTTCGATGTTGTTGAAGCCCGCCATCTTCATGCCGCCGAGCGTGAGCGCTGAATAGCGGGAGGAGACGTTCACGATCGGCTCACCGATCGTCTTCCAGACGACGCCTCCCCACCCCGCCTCGAACGCCCGATGGGCCTGATGCGCGGTGTTGGAGGGCGGGCCGCTCGCCACCCAGAAGGGATTCGGGCTCTTGATGCCGGCGAAGTCGATGGAGAGGTCGGCCATGGTGGTACGGGTCAGCCCTGCTTCAGGGCCGCCTCCAGTTCGTGGACACGGATCGGGGCATCGAATCCAGAGCCGACCGCCCCGTCGGGCATGCCGAGCCGGGAAGGCTGGATGGGGCCGCTCTCGGCGGCTCCCGCGAGCAGAGCGTGAATTCCGCGCGCGGCCTTTTTTCCTTCTGCGACCGCGTTCACGACCTCGCGGCCACCGCTGGCGGCGTCGCCGCCGACAAACACCTTTGGCAGGCTTGTCTGCATCGAGGCGGGGTCGTACTCCACGCGACCTTTGGCGTCGACTTTCAGCCCGGGAAAGAGCTGCCCGAGCAAGGCAGCCTGCTTCTCCTGACCGACCGCCTTGAGCACCAGGTCGAAGGGCTGAATCCATTCCGTCCCCGGCACGACCGCCACGCGGCTATCGCGAACGGCGGTCTTGGCGAGCCGGAGCGCTGCCACATGGCCCTGCTCCGCCACCACCTCCAGCGCCGCGGTGTCAAAGAGAAACGTCGCCCCGTCGGTCTTGGCGAGGTCGTATTCGAAGGGGTAGGCCGACATCTCGCCGGGGCCGCGGCGGTAGATGATCGTGGCGGTCTCGGCGCCGAGCCGTTTCGCCTGCGTGACCGCGTCGATCGCCGTGTTGCCGCAGCCGAGCACCGCCACGCGGCGGCCGACGGGCACTTCGGCGAGCGGCCGCGTGTGGATCCACTCGATGAAGTCGAGGGCGTCGACCACCTCGGGCAGATCTTCGCCGGGGATGCCAAGCCGGTTGGCCCCGCCGAGGCCGATGCCGATGAAGACCGCGTCGTGGTCACGCAGGAGGTCGGCGGGCTGAACGTCGCGACCGATCTCGACGCCATACCGAAACGCCACGCCGAGCCGCTCGATCATCCGCACCTCGTCGAGGCTCACCTCCGGCCGCATCTTGTAGTAGGCGATGCCGTAGGTATTGAGGCCGCCGCCGGCCGGCTTCTTGTCGTACACCGTGGCCGCATAGCCCAGCCGGGCGAGTTCGGCGGCGCAGCCGAGGCCGGCGGGCCCCGCGCCGAGGATCGCGACCGTCCGGCCGTTCTTCCCGGCCGGGGCATGGAGCACGTCGATGCCGAGCGCCGCCACATGGTCGGTGGCATGCCGCTGGAGCCGGCCGATCTGGATCGGATCCTTTTCCAGATCGAGCATCACGCAGGCCCCCTCGCAGAGCATCGCCGTGGGGCAGACGCGGGCACAGCTCGCCCCGAGCACGTTGGCCTCGAGAATGGTCCGAGCGGCACCGGTCAGGTTGTCGGTTGTGATCTTGCGGATGAAGGTGGGGATGTCGATGCCCGTGGGGCAGGCCATGATGCAGGGGGCGTCAAAGCAGAAGAGGCAGCGATTCGCCTCGATCCGCGCCTCCTGCGGCGAGAGGGGAGGCTTTGGCTCCACCATGTTCAAAGCAGCGGTCGCAGCATCGATCAGGGGCTGGATCGGCATGGTCGCTCACCTCTCCTCGAGGCTCCAAGGATAAACCGTAAGTCTGGCTGCCACCACATGAGACGGGGCTCTGCGACCGGTTCGTATTTGGCGGCCGCGGTCTTTTGGGGCAGGATACGCAGCATGGCGACTTCGATTGACCCGCAGCGGACGATTCGCGACCTGCAGGACCTGCGTTCCCTGACGGGCGACGCCGACGGCGCCCAGCGGGTGGCCTTCACGCCCACCTGGCTCGCCGCCCGTGCCTGGTTTCGCGAGCGGCTCGCCGGGCTGCCCGTGGAGGTGCACGCCGACGCGGCCGGCAACGTGTGGACCACGCTCCCCGGCACGAGTGACCGGGCCGTCGTGATCGGCAGCCACATGGACTCGGTGCCGAATGGCGGCTGGCTCGACGGCTGCCTCGGCCTGCTCGCGGGCCTCGAGGTGCTCAGGCGCGTGGCCGCCGAATATGCCGGCAAGCCCCCCGTCACGCTCCGCGTGGTCGACTGGGCCGACGAGGAGGGCGCCCGGTTCGGCAAGAGCCTGTTTGGGTCGGCAGCCTGCTCCGGCAACCTCGATCTCGATGAAGCGCGGAGGCTCACCGACAAGCAGGGCGTGTCGCTGCCCGAGGCGCTGGCGGCCGTGGGCATCGACTTCGAGCGGGTGAAGGAGAGCGGCGCGGAGCGGGCCACCGCGGCCGCGTATCTCGAACTGCACATCGAACAGGGGCCGGTGCTCCTTGACCTCGACCTGCCGCTCGGTGCCGTGCTCGGCACCTTCGGAGTGGAGCGACACGCGATCACATTTCACGGCCAGGCGGCCCACTCGGGCTCCACGCCGATGAACCGCCGCCGCGACGCGTTTTTAGCAGCGGCGAAGATGGCCCAGGAGATCTACGCCATCGCCGCGCGGAGCGGCGGCGGCGTATGCACGATCGGTTCCTGCACGACGAAGCCCGGCATCGTGACGAGCGTGGTGGAGGAATGCCGGATCACGCTCGATCAGCGGCACCTCGATCCGCAAGCCCTCGCGCGGATGCTCGCCGAGGCCCACGCGGCGGCCGACCGATTCGCCGCCGAAGGGGGCGTGAAGGTCGCGTGGGAACGCCTCTGGCACATCCTCCCGGCTCCGTTCCATCCCGAGCTCATCGAGTTCGCCGACGACGCGGTCCGCGAGACCTGCGGCACCGGTCACCGGCTCCCCTCGGGGCCGCTCCACGACGCCGCCGAGATGGCGATGGCGGGCGTGCCCACGGTGATGCTCTTCGTGCAGAGCCTCAAGGGCATCAGCCACAACAAGATCGAAGACACGCGTCTTGAGCACATCGACCTCGCCGTCCGGGCGCTCGACCGGCTCGCGGAAAAGACGATGCGCTGGGTCGCGAACGACGGAAGGAGCCACTGACATGGAACCGAGGGCCACGCACGCCCGCAAGGAATACGAGCAGGCCGCGCTCGACGAGGCGACCATCGCCAGCGACCCGATCCACCAGTTCGCGGCGTGGTACGACGCCGCCGTGGCGGCCGGCGTCCCCGAACCCGAGGCGATGACCCTCTCCACGGCCACGCCCGACGGCCGGCCCTCGGCCCGAATCGTCCTCCTCCGCGGCTTCGACGCCCGTGGGTTCTGCTTCTTCACCAACTACGACAGCCGTAAGGGTCGAGAACTCATGGCGAATCCCCATGCGTCGCTCACGTTCCATTGGGCCGACCTGGAGCGGCAGGTGCGGATCGAGGGCCTCGTGGAGCAGACAACCGCCGCCGAGTCGGACGAGTATTTCCGCACGCGGCCAAGCACGTCGCGAATTGGCGCCTGGAGTTCGCCGCAGAGCGAGGTGATCCCCGATCGGGCGGCGCTCGAAACACTCTTCGCCCGCTTCCGAGCGGAGCACCCGGACGATGTGGCGATACCGAGGCCGCCGAACTGGGGCGGATTCCGGATCGTGCCGGAGCGGATCGAGTTTTGGCAGGGCCGGCCGAGCCGCCTCCACGACCGGCTTGTCTTCCGCCGCAGCGCACGCGGCGACTGGATCCTCGAGCGGCTGGCGCCGTAGTCCCGCGTTGGGATGCACAGGTTGAAAACCTGTGCTACGGGGAAAGACGAAGCGAGGGGCTGCCCGTACCCCGAGAGCCGGCGTTGCTGACCAGCGCAGGCATGGATGCCGGAGCGCAGGCAGCATCGAGTGAGCGGATGCCACGATGGCATCCGCGAACGTCCGGCGACGGGGCATGGGCAGCCCCGAAGCGAGCGGCGGAGCAATCACAGGTTGAAAACCGGTTTCAGATTGCACACAGGTTGAAAACCTGTGCTACGAACTGCACACAGCTTGAAAACCTGTGCTCCTGGTATCGGCAGATCAGGCCGTGGCGGCCAACGCCACGGCAAGGTCGGCGGCCACGCGGGCGTTGTTCACGAGCAAGGCCTCGTTCGTCTTCACGCTCGCGCCGCCGGTGAGGACCCGCATCCTGTCGAGCAGGTAGGGCGTGACACCGCGGCCGGTCATGTCGGCCGCCTCGAAGAGCGCCGTGCCGAGGGCGGAGTCGTGCAGGTCCTTGGCCAAGGCCTCAGCCTCGGGCACCGGATTCGCCACCACGAGGCCCGACGTGAAACCGAGGTCGAAGTGCGTGCGGACGGCGCGGGCCACGTCGGTGATCGAATCGCAGCGGCGATCGACGCGGAGGCCGCTCTCGCGACGGTAGAACGCCGGAAACTCCGCCGTGCCCACGCCGAGGATCGGCACGCCGAGTGTCTCGAGCATTTCGACGGTTCGCGGCAGGTCGAGGATCGCCTTGGCACCGGCGCAGACCACGGCCACCGGATAGCGGGCGAGGGCGGTGAGATCCGCCGATACGTCGCCCGTCTCCGTCACGCCGCGGTGCACGCCGCCGATCCCGCCGGTCGCGAACACGCGAATCCCCGCCTTCCACGCGGCGAACATCGTCGCCGCCACCGTGGTCGAGCCGCAGCCACCGGCGGCCACCTCCGCGGCGAAGTTGCCGAGGTTTACCTTCACGGGGTTGGGAGCCGAGGCGAGTCGCTCGAGGTCCGCCCGCGTGATCCCGACCCGCACCGTGCCATCGAGGATGCCGATCGTCGCCGGAATCGCGCCGCTGGAACGAACCGCGTCCTCCAGCGCCGCCGCGACCCGCACCCCGTCAGGCTGGGGAAGGCCATGGGTGACCAGCGTGGTCTCGAGCGCCACGACCGGACGGCCGGCGGCCACGGCCGCCGCGACGTCGCTTGAAACCGAGAGCAGCCCGCTCATGCCGTCACCTCCGCGGTCGAATCAGCGAACCATTCAGCGTACCGCTCGGCGGCGACTGCCGGCGTGGCCGCCATCAGGCCGCGACCGCCCCAGTCCTCGATCGCGAAGCTCGCCGACACGATCCCCTGCTCGAGCGCCCGCTTCACGTCGCGGTGCGTGACGAGCCCGGCAAGAAAGCCGCCGGCAAATGCATCGCCGGCGCCGGTGGCATCGACGACGTCGCGGGCCCGCGACGCCCACGTTCGCGAGCGGCCCTCGTGCAGATCGACCAGTCGGCCACCGCGGGCGCCGCGTTTGAAGGCGATGTGGGCAAGCCGCGGCCCGGCGAGCGCAGGGATGATCGCGTCGGCATCGCCGGCGAGCCGCCATTCGTCTTCGCTCACGAAGAACAGGTCGATGTGGGTGAGCACCTCCCGCCAGGCCGTGAGCGTGCCGTCGCGGACGAGTTCGAACGGATCGAGCGACACGAGGCGGGTTCCCGGCGACTGCGGCGCGAGGCCGTGGGCGAGTTCGAGCTGTCGCTCGAGCGGCATCGGCGCGAGGTGAAAGGCGCGGGCGGCCGACCAGGATGCCGGCAGGTCGTCGAGCGTGGGGGAAACGTCGGCATGCGACGGACAGTCGAGATGGTGCACGGTCCGGCGGACAGCCGGCTCGTAGAGCAGCCACGCCCGGCCGCCGGTGCGGTCGAGCCGACGAACACCGGTGAGGTCGATCCCCTTGCCGGCAAGCTGCTCCAGGGCCTGGGCCGGATAGTCGGTGCCGGCGACGGAGCAGATGCCGACCTTCGCGTCCCAGAGCGCGGCCGCAAGCGCCGCATGGAGCACCGCCCCGCCCGGCTCTCCCATCAGCGTGCTGCCGTCGCGGAGCACGATGTCGTCCACGAGCAGGTTGCCGAGCAGCACGACCTCGGGACTGAAAGACGTCATCGGTTTGGCCCGCAGGCGTGGAAGGCATCGGCGAGCCGTTTCGTGGCGGTCAGATCGAGCGGCAGCCGCCAGTCGCCCCGCTGCTTCACTGAGGAGCCCACGATCAGCCCGTCGGCCATGGCGAAGGCGGCGACGTTGTCGGGGGTGATCCCCGAGCCGACGAACACGGGGATCCTCACGGCGGAGGCCACCGCCTCCACCTCGGCAGGATTGGCGGCCCGCCCAGTGGCCGTGCCCGTGACGATCACGCCGTCGGCGAGGGCGAACTCCGCGGCATGCGCCGTCTCGACGATGTCGACGTCGCCCGTGATGGCGTGCGAGGAGTGTTTCTTCTTGATATCGGCGAACACGCGGATGTGCTCGGCCCCGACGGCGGCGCGGTAGCGGAGCAGCGGTCCGGCATCGGCCTCGATGAGGCCCTCGTCCGCGACGTGGGCAAATACAAAACCCTCGACGCGGACGAACGACGCGCCGCAGGCAAGGGCGACGGCGATCGCCTCCTCGTTGGCCGCGGCCAGCACCTGCACGCCAAGTGGCAGCGGCACCGCGCGGCGGACCTCGCGGCCGATCACCGCCAGCGCCGCCACCACCTCGGGGCCCACCTGCGACGTGAGATACGGCCGATCGAACATGTTTTCGATCATCAGGCCGTGGAAGCCGGCGGCACGGTAGGTCTCGGCCTCGGCAACGGCACGGTCGATCTGGTCGTCGATGCTCGTCGCGGCAGCGCGGTGTCCCGGGCTGCCCGGCAAGGGGCCGACGTGGAGCATGCCCACGAGGGCTCGAGGGACACCGAAGAGCACACGGGGCGTTTCCGAACGGTTCATGACACGTGGTGTACCAGACAGCCGGGGCGAGGGGGAGCGGCGGCCCGCGCACGGCAGTTGCATCTTGGAGCCCAACCTCCGACAGTTGAGGCTACGAGGCATCGATGACCGCACCACTCCCCGGCTCCTGGCACTGGCTTGACCCGGCTGGACTGCAGCTGGTGATCGACGCCCTCCGGCGGCGTGGGCATCGCGTCGTCGGACCGCAGGTCGCGGATGGTGCGATCGTGCTCCGCGAACTGGCGTCGGTCGCGGAACTCCCCACGGGCTGGCTCGACGAGCAGGACGGGGGCTCCTACCGGCTGCGTCATGATCCGGCGGCCGGAACGTTCGACCACGTCGTCGGACCGCACTCGCTGAAAAACTTCTTGTTTCCGGCGCGGGAGACGATCGCCTCGTTCACGCGAACGGACGGGGCGTGGACGCAGCCTCACGCCCCTGCACCCGATCCGCCGCTGGCGGTGCTCGGCGTCCGCGGCTGCGACCTCGCGGCCCTCGCCACTCAGGACCGCGTGTTCCTCGGGAGCGGATATGTCGACGAGGCCTACAAGGCCCGCCGCGAGCGGCTGTTCCTCGTTGCGGTCAACTGTCGCCGCGCGGCGGCGACCTGTTTCTGCCATTCGATGGGCTGCGGACCGGCGGCCGGGCCGAGCTTTGATCTCGCCCTCACCGAATTCGGCAACCGCTTCGCCTGCGAGGTCGGCTCCGACTGCGGAGCCGCGGTGCTCGCCGACGCGATCGCGGCCGGTGCTCTGGTGACGGCATGTTCGGAGGCCGAGATCGATGCGGCCCGCGGGGTGCCTCGCGATCTCGCGGCTCGCATGCACGCCCGGCAGGGTGTCGCCGACGGTCCGGCGCCCCGCAGCCTCGACACCCACGGCATCCGCGATCTCCTCATGCGCAACCTCGAGCATCCGCGGTGGGATGAGGTCGCCTCGCGGTGCCTGTCGTGCACCAACTGCACGCTCGTCTGCCCCACCTGCTTCTGCTCGAGCGTGCAGGAGGTGGCCGATCTCTCCGGCGACAATGTCGATCGCGAGCGGCAATGGGCGAGCTGCTTCTCGCTCGACCACGCGCGGATGCATGGCCAGAGCGTGCGGAGCTCCACCGCATCGCGATACCGGCAGTGGTTGACGCACAAGTTCGCCAGCTGGATCGACCAGTTCGACACCTCGGGCTGCACGGGCTGCGGCCGCTGCATCACCTGGTGCCCCGTGGGAATCGACGTCACCGAAGAGATCGCCGCGATCCGGGCGACCGACGGGGCGGCGTCGCCAGACCCCGGACGGGAGACACCATGACCACGGCCACCTACCTGCCGTCGGCTCCCACCGATCCCTGGCGGGCTCATCCCACGCGGATCGTGTCGACCGTCGACGAAACGCCCGGCGTGCGAACCTACGAACTGGCGTTCGAAGAGGCCGGCATCCGCGCCGGCTACACCTTCGCCGCGGGGCAGTTCAACATGCTCTATCTGCCCGGCATCGGCGAGGCGGCGATCTCGGTGAGTTCCGATCCCGATCACTGTGGCACGATCGCGCACACCGTTCGGGCGGTCGGCAACGTGACCGACGCGCTGGCGCGGCTCGCCGTGGGCGAGCAGGTGCTGGTCCGCGGGCCCTTCGGCACCCCCTGGCCGCTCGATGCGGTCGAGGGACGCGACGTCGTGATCGTGGCCGGCGGTCTGGGCCTCGCCTCGCAGCGGGCTGCGATCCACCGCCTTTCGCGGCGCGATGACGGCGGGCGGACGATCGTGCTCCACGGCGCGAAGCGACCCGAGGGCCTCTTGTATGCGGCCGACTACGACCGCTGGCGGGCCGCAGGCATCGACGTGCGCACCGTCGTTGATGAAGGCGACGCCTTCTGGATTGGTCGCGTCGGCCTCGCGACCCACCTGCTCGCAGACCTCCACCTCGACCCCGCGGCCACGACCATTCTCTGCTGCGGACCCGATCCGATGATGGTGGGTGTGGCCGAAGCGGCAACCAATCGCGGCGTGTCCACCGAACACGTCTTCCTCTCGCTCGAACGCAACATGGCCTGCGCCGTGGCCCACTGCGGCCTCTGCCAGTTTGGCCCGCACTTCGTCTGCCGCGACGGCCCGGTGCTGCGCTATGATCGGATCGCGGGCCTGATGAAGGTGCCGCAGCTATGACTGCCAAGCCCAGACTCGCCGTGTTCAAGTTCGCGTCGTGCGACGGCTGCCAGCTGCAGTTGCTCGACGTGCAGGATCGGCTCCTGGAGTTGGCCGGCCGCGTCGAGATCGACCATTTCCTCGAAGCGAGCTCACGAGTGGTGCCTGGGCCGTACGACGTGGGGCTCGTGGAGGGGTCGATCACGACGGGCGATGACGTGGAGCGGATTCGGGAGATCCGCCGCCAGTGCCGGTTTCTCGTCACGATCGGTGCGTGCGCCACAGCAGGCGGCATCCAGGCCCTGCGAAACTGGGGGCGGATCGACGACTTTCTGGCGGCCGTCTACGCGACGCCCGAAACCATCGCCGCGCTCGCCACCAGCACGGCGATCGCCGACCACGTGCCGATCGATTTCGAGCTTCGCGGCTGCCCGATCGACCGCGGGCAACTCCTCGACCTGCTTACCGCCGTGCTCCTCGGCCGCAAGCCTCACGTGCCGGGCCACTCGGTGTGCATGGAGTGCAAGTCCCGCGGGATCGTCTGCGTGGCCGTGGCGAAGGGGATTCCCTGCCTCGGCCCCGTCACCCAGGCCGGCTGCGGGGCGCTCTGCCCGGCTCACGACCGCGAGTGCTTCGGCTGCTTCGGTCCGAGCGAGTCGCCGAATCTGGTGAGCCTGACGGGTTTGTACGAGCGGCGGGGCACGCCGCGGGAGTCACTCGTGCGGCTCGTGCGGTCGTTCAACGCGGCGGCCCCGGCATTCCGCGCGGAGGGCGACCGCCTGGAGGCAGGCGAATGACAGAGGTTCGACGGTTTCATGTGAAGTCGCTGGCCCGCGTTGAAGGGGAGGGCTCGCTCCGGGTCCGCGTTGTGGACGGAGCGGTCGAGATCGCCGAGTTCTCGATCTACGAGCCGCCCCGGTTCTTCGAGAAACTCATCCGCGGCCGCGAGATCCGCGAGGTGCCCGACATCGTGGCCCGGATCTGCGGCATCTGCCCCGTGGCGTATCAACTGACGGCGTGCGAGGCGCTGGAGAAAGCCCTTGGCATCACCGTCACATCCGACATCCGCCGACTGCGTCGGCTCCTCTACTGCGGCGAATGGATCCAGAGCCACGCCCTTCACGTGCACCTCCTGCATCTGCCCGACTTTTTGGGTGTGGAGAGCGGTTTCGCCCTGGCGGCCACGCATCCCGAACTCGTGAACCGTGGCCTCCGGCTGAAGGCGATCGGCAGCCGGATCATGGAGGTGGTGGGAGGTCGCGCCGTCCACCCGGTCAACGTCACGGTCGGCGGCTTCTATCGCGCCCCGGCGGCGGCCGACCTCCGCGGGCTCGTGGCCGACCTCGAATGGGCGCTCGTCGCCGCCATCGATCTGGTCGCGGAGGTGAGCCGGTGCGATTTTCAGGGCGTGCCTCGTGACTATGACGGCGTCTGCCTGCGGCCCGCCGTGGGCTATCCGGTGGACGAGGGGCGAATCGTCTCGACGAGTGGCCTCGACATCGACGCGGCCGACTACGATCGGCATTTCTCCGAGCGGCAGGTGCCATGGAGCACGGCACTGCAGAGCGTGATGCTGCCGGACGAGAAACCGTATCTCGTAGGCCCGCTCGCGCGGGTGAACCTCTGCCGCGACCGACTACCGCCGGCGGCACGGTTGGCTGCGGAAACGAGCGGCCTCGATTTCCCGCTCCGCATTTCATCGCACAGCATTGTGGCGCGAGCGATCGAGATCGTGGCCGCCTGTGAGGAAGCTCTCACGATCGCGCGGGATGCGATGGCCGACATCTCGCCGTGCCGGATCGAGTACGTGCCGCGGGCCGGAGCGGCCTGCCATGCGACGGAGGCACCTCGGGGCCTGCTCTGGCATCGCTATGAGATCGGAGCCGACGGGCTGATCACCGGCGCTGCGATCGTGCCACCGACGTCACAGAATCAGGGGATGATCGAGGCCGACCTGAAGACGATGCTTCCGGGTGTGCTCGGTCTTGACGACGCGGCCGCCACGCTGGCCTGCGAACGGGTGATCCGCGACTACGACCCCTGCATCAGCTGCGCCACGCACTTTCTCAGGCTCACGCTCGATCGCTGATCGCGACGAGGACAGGCACAGGTTGAAAACCTGTGCTACGAGAAGCGTGAACGGAGCGAGGAGCCAAATTACGAGACGCGTTGACGGAGCGAGGGGCTGCCCGTGCCCCGGGAGCCGGCGTTGCTGACGAGCGCAGCCATGGATGGCGGAGCGAAGTCAGCATCGAGTGAGCGAAGGCCACGAAGGCCGCAGCGAGCGTCCGGCGACGGGGCACGGGCAGCCCCTCGCGGCGCCCCACCACAAGCCCGCGGCCTTACGGCCGGTCGGCTTGATGCCGACCCAAGCGTGAAGGAGGCCCGCGGCCTTACGGCCGGTCGGCTTGATGCCGACCCAAGCGTGAAGGAGGCCCGCGGCCTTACGGCCGGTCGGCTTGATGCCGACCCAAGCGTGAAGGAGGCCCGCGGCCTTACGGCCGGTCGGCTTTCAGCGGGGAGGGTCGGTGAGCACGCTACGCTGGTAGACTCCTCTGTCATGAATACACGAATCGTCACTGGTCTCTGCCTGCTCGCGGCCTGCCTCGGCGGCGGCCCGAACGCCATCGCCCAAGAACGACCGGTCGCCTTCACGAACGCGGAGTTGCTGCCGATCTCCGGTCCACCGATCGCCCCCGGCACGGTCATCGTCGCCGGCGGCACGATTGCCGCGATCGGCCCGACGGCCACGACGCCGATTCCGCCAAACGCAGAGACGATCGACTGCACCGGCAGAGTGATCATGCCCGGCCTCGTCGATACCCACAGCCACGTGGGAGGCGGCTGGGGGGGCGATGCAAGTGGCCCGATCCAGCCCGATGTCCGCATTCTCGATTCGATCAATGTCCGCGACTCGGGGTTCCGCAAGGCCCGGGCCGGCGGCCTCACCACGCTCAACATCATGCCTGGCTCGGGGCACCTTCTCTCCGGGCAGACGATCTACGCAAAGCTCCGAAAGGCCTCGACGATCGACGACGTGTCGATCCGTGACGCGGCCGGCAAGCCGCTCGGCGGGATGAAGATGGCCAACGGCACCAACTCACAAAAGGACGCGCCGTTCCCCGGAACGCGGTCGAAGTCGGCGGCGCTGGTGCGACAGAAGTTTCTCAAGGCGCAAGACTACCGCCGCAAGGTGGCCGAGGCGAAAGGCGACGCGGCGAAACTGCCGGACCGCGACCTGGAGATGGAGGGCCTGCTCGACGTGCTCGACGGCCGCGTGGTGGTTCACCATCACTGCCACCGTGCAGATGACATCATGACGGTGCTGCGGCTCCGGGACGAGTTTGGCTTCAAGGTGGTGCTCCATCACGTCAGCGAGGCGTGGAAGGTGGCCGACCAACTCGCGAAGGCCCAGGCCCCATGTTCGGTGATCGTGGTGGACAGCCCGGGCGGTAAGATCGAGGCGATGGATCTGTCGCTGGCCACGGGAGCGATGCTCGAGAAGGCGGGAGCGCCGGTCGCGATCCACACCGACGACCCCGTCACCGACTCGCGGCTTTTTCTGCGGACTGCCGGGCTGGCGGTGCGCGCTGGCATGAGCCGGGAGAAGGCCCTCGAGGCCCTCACGCTGGCCGGTGCGAAGATGCTGGAACTCGATGCGCGGATCGGCTCGCTCGCCGTCGGGAAGGATGCCGACCTGGTCGTGCTCTCGGGCGATCCGCTCTCCGTGCGCACCAAGGTGCTCGAGACCTGGGTCGAGGGGGAGAAGGTCTTCGACCGCGACGACCCCGAGGACCGCCTCTTCGCCGTGGGGGGCTACGGGGCCGGCCGCGACCAGAAGGCCCACGCCTGCTGCACCGACGAACGGCTTTCGGAGACGAAGTGATGCGACCGTACCGACCCATTCTCTGGTTCGCCCTGATCGCCATCGCGGTGACTGCGGACGTCCGGGTGCCCGCCGCCGAGGCTCCGCCGCTCGTGGCGGTCTACGGCGATGTCGTCCACACGATGGCTGGTCCGCCGATCGAAAAGGGAGTGGTCGTGATCGACGGCGGGAAGATCACGCTCGTCGGTTCGGCCCTCGACATCCCCGTGCCGCCGGCCGCTCGCGTGGTGCGGGGGAAGGTCGTCACGCCGGGGCTGATCGACGCCCACACCGCGGTTGGCCTGACGGGCTATCTCAATCAGGACCAGGATCAGGACCAACTCGACAAGGGCGAGCCCATTCAGCCGGAACTGCGGGCGATCGATTCCTACAACCCGCGGGAACGGCTCATCGAATGGGTGCGGGGCTTCGGCATCACCACGATCCACACCGGGCACGCGCCAGGCGCGCTCGTCTCAGGGCAGACGATGGTGGTGAAGACCGTGGGCGAGACGGTGGACGATGCCGTGATCGTGCCTGCGGCGATGGTCGCGGTGACGCTCGGCGACGACGCCCGGCCCGGCGACGAGAAGAAGTCGCCCGGCACGCGGAGTAAGGCGGTGGCCATGCTCCGCGGCGAGTTTGTGAAGACGCAGGACTACCTGCGGAAACTCGACCTCGGCGACCCCGAGAAGCGGCCGGATCGCGACCTTCGCCGCGAAATCTTCGCCGACGTGCTCCGCGGCAAGTTGCCGCTGCTCGTCACGGTCAACCGCGCCACCGACATCGACGCCGCCCTGCGGATCGCGAAGGAGTTTGGCATCAAGATCGTCCTCGACTCGGCCGCCGAGGCCTACCTCGCAGCCGACAGCATCAAGGCGGCCGGCGTGCCCGTGATCATCCACCCCTCGATGCGGCGAGGCGGCACCGGCGAGACGGAGAACATCAGCTTCGAGACTCCCGCCACGCTGCACGCCAAGGGGATTTCCGTGGCCATGCAGAGCGGCTTCGAGGGCTACGTGCCCAAGACGAGGGTGGCCCTCTTCGAGGCGGCGATTGCGGCTGCGAACGGCCTGACGACGGAGCAGGCTCTGGCGACGATCACCAGCGACGCGGCGGCGATCCTCGGCGTGGCCGACCGCGTGGGAAGCCTACGGCCGGGCCTCGACGGCGACGTGGCGGTGTTCGACGGCGACCCCTTCGAATACACCTCGCACTGCACCGCCGTCGTGATCGACGGCCGCATCGTGAGCGAGGAGCCCCGCTAGCCACGGCCCATTGGAGACAACGAGGCCGATGCCCAGCGCACGTCGAACGTGGATGATCTACGGTGCGACCGGCTACACCGGCCGGCTCGTGACCGATCGTGCGGTCGCCCGAGGCCTGCGGCCGATCCTCGCCGGCCGGAGCCCGGCAGTCGAGGCGCTCGCCGCCCGCCATGGCCTGCCCAGCCGCGTCTTCGATCTCCGCGACCCGCAGACGGTCCGCGAGGCCGTCGCCGGCTGTGGCGTCGTCGCCCACTGCGCAGGACCTTTCTCCGCCACGAGCGACCCGATGGTCGATGCCTGCCTTGCGGCCGGGACCGACTACGTTGACATCACCGGCGAGATCGAGGTGTTCGAGGCCGCCCAGCGGCGTGACGCCGACGCCCGGGCCACGGGGGTCGTGCTTTGCCCCGGCGTCGGCTTGGTGCTCGCTGTGGAGCACCTGCTCGACCGCGACGGTCCCGGCGGTTTCTTCACGCCCTCGCGGCTCATCAGCCCGCGGTGCGTGGAGTCGCTACCGGGCAGCGGACGGATTGAGATCGAGGTGCGGGGGCCATGAGGCACCGCCCCGGCTTCACGCTCTCGATGTGGACCGGGATCCGCTTTCGGTCCTGGGTCTGCGTGCTTGCGCGGCACGGGTTTCGCGTGTCGCCGTCGCGGATCCCCCGCGCCCTCGGCATCACGGCGGCGAGTCTTGGCAGTGAACTGCTCGCGGCACTCCAAGAGGTCTTCTGGGGTCGGGGCGTGCGAGCTGCCCGGATCGAGCACGACCCGATCGTGATCCTCGGCCACTGGCGAAGCGGCACCACGCTTCTCCACGAACTGCTCGCCCGCGATCCGCGGCTCGTCGCGCCGAGCACGATCCAGTGCGCCGCGCCGAGTCACCTCGTGCTCTCCGAGCAGTTCGCGATCGAGCGGCTCGGCTTTCTGCTTCCTGACCACAGGCCGATGGACGCGATGCGATTGGGATTCGCGCGGCCCCAGGAAGACGAACTCGCGCTCTGCAACCTCGGCCTGCCGAGCCCCTGGTGGGCTGTCGCGTTTCCCAACGATCCGCCGCCCGATCCCGACTACGAGACGCTCGAGTCGCTGCCGGCCGCAGCCCGCGGTCGCTGGATCGCCTTCTGGACTGGATTCCTGCGGGCGGTCCAGTTCGAGCATCCTGGCCGCCTCGTCCTCAAAAATCCGCTCCATACCTATCGGGTGCCGCTGATCCGCGAGGTGTTTCCCATGGCCGACTTCATCCACATCGTCCGCGATCCGCACGAGCTGGTGCCGTCCTGCCTCCACTTCTGGCGGCGGATCGCCGAGGACCACGGTGTGCAGCGGCCGCAGAGCGCCGCTCTCGAAGACCGCGTGTTCGCCTCGATCCTGCGGATGCAGCGGCGGCTCACGGCCACGTGGGAGACGATCCCGCCAGCCCATCGTTACCAAGCGAGGTACGAAGACCTCGTGGAGGATCCGATCGCCGTCCTCCGTGGAATCTACGACCACTTCAGGTGGCCAGGCCGCGAGGAGGCCGAGCCCCGCTGGCGGGAACACCTCGAGGGCGAGCGCGGCTACCGCCGCAACGACCTGCCGCTCGACGACCGGCTCCGCCGCCGGATCGCCACCGAACTGGGCGAGGTGCTCGCGGAGAACGGCTACCCGGCCCGCTGGTCGTCACCGGCCACCAACTCCGCAAACGCGGCAGCCGACGTGTAGTCGAAGACGAAGCCAAGTTCGTCGCGAAGCCGCGGCGATGTCATCACCCACGGATGGCGGACGTAGCCGACGAGGCCTGGGGGCGTGGCCAGCCACGGAAGCCGCAGCGCCCACCAGAGGCGACCGATCCCGGCCATGACTGCATAGGGCATCGGCACGGCGGGCACACCCAAGGCCCGGGCGATCTCCCGGTGCGTCATCGCGTCATCCGGCGCCACGTTGAACGGGCCACGGGCCGATGCGAGCAGGATCGCGAGCGTGGCGCGGGCGAGGTCGTCGCGGTGGACGAACTGGAGCGGCGTGTCGCGACCATCGGGCAGGCAGAGGAAAGGGACGCCGAGAAAATAGTCGGCGAGGAAATTGTGCACACCCCGGCCGACGACGATCGCCGGCCGCGTCCAACTCACCGCGACCCTGGGGCTGGCCTCCGCGAACTCGCGTACCATCCGTTCGACGATTCCCTTGTGCGCGGAGTAGTAGTAGCCGGGCAGCGGTCGCATGGGCGTCGTCTCGTCGCAGCCCCGGGGGTTATCGGGCCAGGCGCCGTAGACGGTGCCGCTGCTGGCGACGAGCAGCCGCCGCGGCTGCACGGCCGCCGCTACGTCGAGCACCGCCTGGGTGCCGTCCACGTTCGTGATTCGTAGGGCGGCGGCATCGCGGCCGGGCTGCACCGCGTAGGCGAGGTGCACGATCGTGTCGGGCCCGAAGAGACCGACCGCCTCGGCCTGCCGCGGGTTGGCGATGTCGCCCTGGTGAAAGTCGTCGGGGGGATCGACGTCGGCCGGGCGGAGGTCGATGCCGAGAATCCGTGCCCTCGGCAGCCGGCGGCGGATCTCGACGATCAGCGACCGGCCGTAGAGGCCACTGCTCCCCGTGATCGCGATCCGTGCCGGGACGTCCGCCGCGTCGGCATTCATGCGCTGGCGGCGTGCCGCCTGCCACTTTGCCGTTCCCGGCGAAGGAGGGCGCGGTAGGCGTGAAAGTCGACCTGGATGGTGTGCCGTGGCGACGACACGTAGCGGCGGCGGATCGCGGCAACGTCGTCGTCGATCGCCCGAAGCATCGCGTCGTGGTCGGGAAGCGTGCAGCGGCCCTCGATCAGGTCTCCCACCCATGCCCCCTGCACCTCGGCGAGCGGGAAGATCGCCCCCCAGGGCTGGATGAGGCCGATGAAGAACAGCCCGGGAACCTCCGGATGAACGACGTGGCGGTACAGACGCACCCGGTTGTCGGCGGCCGCGAACACCTCGCGATCGAGGAACGGAAACGAGATCTGATAGCCGGTCGCGAGCACGATCGCGTCGAAGGGCTCGCGGCTCGCGTCGGTGAACACCACCACCCCGCCATCGAGGTGGTCGATGTCGGGCTTCATGATCACCCGCTGCTCGCGGACGAGGCTGGGCAGGTCGCTGGAAATCGTGGGGTGTTCCTGGAGCACGGCGTGGCCCGGCCGTGGCAGGCCATACAGCGCCAGCGTTCCGCGGTTCATCCAGACCACCGTCTGAAAGGCCCGCCGAAAGAGCCACATCGGAGCGAACCGCCAGAGGAACTCGGGACAGACCGTGTCGAGCGGCACACCGAAGAGATACTTCGGGATCACGTGGGCACCGCGGCGGGTCGAGAGGGCCGTGCGATCGGCGACCCGCGCGAGGTCGCAGGCGATGTCGCAGCCGGAGTTGCCCATTCCCACGACGAGCACGCGTTTGCCCGCGAAGGCCTCGGGCACGCGGTAGTCGTGCGAGTGGAGGATCCGTCCTGAAAACGAACCACGAAACTCCGGCATGCGAGGCAGCCAGTGGTGGCCGCTGGCGACGAGCACATGACGGTAGCGGCGCGTCTCTTCAACGCCGTCGCCGCTGCAGAACGTGACGGCGAACGTGCCACCGGGCTCGGGCTCGACCCGCTCGACGGACGTGCGAAACTGGATTCGCTCGCGGAAGCCGAAGCGATCGACGTAGCGCTCGAGATAGTCGCAAATCTGCTCGTGGCGAGGAAAGTCGGGGTAGTCCGCCGGCATCGGAAAATCGGCGAACGATGTCATGTCTCGCGAGGTGTTGATCTGCAGCGACCTGTAGATCGCCGACATGCCGTTGTCGTTGTCGTAGCGCCAGAGCCCGCCGACCGCGGACCCGCGCTCGAAGCAGTCGAAGGCGAGGCCGCGGTCGTGGAGGGCCTTGACCGCGGCGAGGCCGCTGCCTCCAGCACCGATCACGCAGGCATCGAGAATGTCGGGGGTGGATGCCCTGATCATGACGGTATCGGAGTTGATGAGCCGCGGCAGACGGCACGGTCGTCAATGTAGCCGTCGCCACCAGAATCGTGCGTCAACCGCCGGTCACGGCCGCCCGCCAGGAGGCGAAATCATCGCGGACAGTCGGCCACTCGCAGAAAAAGAGATGTCCGCCAGTGTCATACACCGTGAGCCTCGCACCCCGAATGCCGACGGCTAGGTTCCGAGCCTCGGCGAGTGGCACCAACGGATCACAGCCGCCGGCGGCGATCCATGCGGGACAGCGAATGTCGCCGAGCCGCTCGTCAATGTCGAGCGCGGCGAGAGCGGCAAGCATCACCGTCAGGTCCGCCGGATCGTGGTTGGCAAACTCGCCGTGCAGGCAGCTGAGCCGATCGTTCGGAACCGTGAGTGCCGCCCGGCGATCGGCGGCGCACGACCGCACGATCGCATGATGCAGCCACGGAAGCCGGCCACCTGCCCAGAGCCCGCTCCGCAACGCCGCCGCCCCGACCGCTCCCTGGGCCAGCCATGCCAGCCACGCGATCGAACCGGTGACGCGGGATCCCCTCGCGAAACCCGCGAGGCTCGCCACCGCCGCAACGCGTTGCGGGTGCCGCGTGGCAAGCGCGAGGGCGGCAAAGCCTCCGGTTGACCAGCCGACCGCGATCACTGGTCGCGTTCCCACCACAGCGGTGAGCGCCGCCTCCGCGAGATCGGCAACCAGGTCAGCGTCGATCGCCTCTGGCCGAGTGCCGGCGGCGAGGCAGCCGGGGTGGTGCCCCGGCAGGCTGAGGGCGATCCACGACTCGGCTTCGGGATCCGCGAAGAGCTGGGGTGCAACCGCCACCGTCGTCAGGATGCCGTGCAGGAAGACCACGGGGGGGCGCGGGTCATCGAGAAGGTGCACATCGGCGGCGACCACGTGGCCGTGCACAGGCACCAGCACCCGCTCCACGCCCGGTTGCATTTCCATCGCCGACTCCGTCAGATGGCCCGACACCTTTGGCGAGCCCGCGAGCATGATTTCGGAAACCTTCTGGCGCGGCAAATCGGTGATCGTGTCGGGCGGGTCAAGCGGCATCGGGCGGGCCATGGCGGAAGCCCTCGGCACCGCGGGGGCACGCGTCGGCCTGATCGCCCGCCGCCCCGAGCCGCTCGCTGCGGCCGCGGCGGCCATCCGGAAACTGGGAGGCGTGGCGGAGGAGGCGGTCTGTAACGTCGTGGACGCCGCTGCGCTGACCGCGGCGATCGCCGCCCTCGAGCGACGGCTTGGGGTGTGCGAGGTGGCTGTAGCCTCGGCCGGGATCCACCGGACGTCGTGGCCGCTCGATGCCGCGATCGCCGCGGAGGTGATCGACGTCAACGTGAAGGGCTGCATTCATCTCGCGGCCGCCGTGTTGCCTGGGATGCTCGACCGGCGTCGGGGCTGGTTCTGCGGGATCGCCAGCATCGCGGGCGTCGTCGGGCTGCCGGGCAATGGGGCGTACTGCGCGAGCAAGGCCGCGGTGGTGGCGCTCCTCGAGAGCCTACGGCTCGACGCGGCAGCCGAGGGCGTGCGGGTGACGACCGCCCTGCCGGGCGTGATCGACACGCCGATGATCACCGACGCCGAGCGGGCCGCCGGTGGCGTCATCCCAGCCGCCGAGGCCGCGGTCCGCATCCTCCGCGGCATCGAACGCGGACGGCCTGAGGTGTGGTTTCCCAGGCGCACGGCGCTCGCGGCCCGAGCCGCGCGATCCCTCCCGCCACGGATCCGCGATGCATTCCTCCGCCGCCAGCCGCGACTCGAGGAGCCGAACGGCGACTGATAGGCGCGCACGTGAACCTCGCGCGTCGTCTCGGCACCGCAGCCGGCCGGCGACATGCTCGGCGCCGGCGGGACTTGTGAGTTCTCTGCTCAAACGCTCCGGCGCGACGGCCGCGGGGCACAAGTCGCACCGGCTTCTGCGCGTGCCTCCGATCCGGCTGCTCCCCCTTCCGGAAGCACACCCGTTCCCAATGCGAACCGGGAAGACACACAGGTTGAAAACCTGTGCTACGGGATGCAGCGAGGGGCTGCCCGTGCCCGGGAGCCGGCGTTGTTGACGAGCGCAGCCATGGATGGCGAC
>Ga0194055_10000984_pt1 | contig 23214 bp, 18 predicted proteins | sample SepL449m_MetaG_FD_155482 | JGI IMG/M metagenome (GOLD analysis project Ga0194055, IMG submission 155482) | Anoxic zone freshwater microbial communities from boreal shield lake in IISD Experimental Lakes Area, Ontario, Canada - Sep2016-L442-9m | ecosystem: Environmental > Aquatic > Freshwater >... | reverse complement strand
GGCACTTTGGCCGGCACGGCGTGCCTCACGACTGAACGTGCTTGACGCCATCAGTAGTGAATAGCCCTAGCCGGCGTTGAAGTATTTCGCCTCTGGGTGGTGAACCACCATCGCTGATGTTGACTGTTCAGGATGTAGTTGGAATTCTTCGGAGAGTTCAACACCGATTCTTGATGGATCCAGTAGTTCCACCAGCTTTGTCTGGTCCTCGACGTCTGGGCACGCTGGATAACCAAACGAATATCGCGAACCTCGGTAACCTTGCTTAAGCATGGCGTCAAGGTCCCCGTCTTGACCAGCTATGCCGAGTTCCTGGCGAACTCGCGCGTGCCACATCTCCGCCAAAGCTTCGGTCAATTGCACCGATAGACCGTGAAGTTCCAAGTAGTCGCGGTAAGCATCTGCTTGAAAGATCTCATTAGCCGCATCGGCCACGCGTTGGCCCATGGTGACGATCTGGAAGGAGATGACATCGACTTGGCCAGAATCTTTAGACCTAAAGAAGTCCGATAGACACAGCCTGCGATCTCGGGATTGGCGGGGGAAGGTAAAGGAAGTTCGCTCATTGCCCGCCTCATCGAGGATGATCAAGTTGTTGCCCTGGCTTACACAGGGGAAGTAGCCGTACACCACAGCCGCTTCAAGTAAGGCGTCCGTATGGATCCGATCAAGCCAATAGCGCAACCGTGGACGACCCTGTGTTTCCACCAGATCTTCGTAAGTTGGACCATGATCAGCTCTCGATCCCTTGAGGCCCCACTGCCCCATGAATGTTGCGCGCTCGTCAAGGTAGGCCGCGTAGTCGGCCAGCGCTATGCCCTTAACCACGCGGGTACCCCAAAACGGTGGCGATGGCACATCAATGGTTTGTGAAACATCTGAGCGTTGGGTGTCGAGAACATCTGGAGTTTTAGATTGAACTGCAGCTGATGATTTGACTCGACGCTCACGAAGTGCCGGCAGCTGCGCCCCAGGTTCACCGCGTTTGACTGCCATGACTGAATCCATCAAGGCTAGGCCTTCAAAGGCATCCTTGGCGTAGCGCACCTGTCCATCAAAAATCTCAGCCAGATCCTGCTCCACGAAGGCGCGGGTCAACGCCGCACCGCCGAGCAACACTGGCCACCGCTGGGCCACCTTGCGCTGATTCATTTCTTCAAGATTTTCGCGCATGACCACCGTGGATTTGACAAGCAAGCCAGACATTCCGATCGCATCGGCCGAGTGCGTCTGGGCGGCTTCAAGAATGGCCGTAACTGGCTGCTTGATGCCCAAATTGACGACCGAATAGCCATTGTTCGTCAAAATGATGTCGACAAGGTTCTTTCCGATGTCATGGACATCCCCCTTGACCGTGGCCAAAACGATGGTCCCCTTGCCTTCGTCATCGGAGCGTTCCATATGAGGCTCGAGGTAGGCAACAGCGGCTTTCATTACCTCCGCTGATTGCAAGACGAAAGGCAACTGCATCTGTCCACTGCCAAACAGTTCGCCGACAGTGCGCATACCTTCAAGCAATACATCATTGACGATCGACAGCGCCGACCTGCGCGTCAACGCCTGCGCGAGGTCGTCATCGAGGCCGGTCTTCTCCCCATCAATGATCCGTGTGCGAAGTCGTTCATCCAGCGGCAGCGCCGCAAGTGCAGCGGCTCTGTCGTCCTTAGATGCCGACGGATCCACACCTTCAAACAATTCCAAAATGCTTTGTAGCGGATCGTATTGCAGTTCACCATCATCGCCGTACACCCTGCGGTCGTAGATCAAATCAAGCGCGGCTTCACGCTGCTCCTGCGGAATGCGATGCATGGGAACGATTTTGGATGCGTGCACGATGGCTGAATCGAGTCCGGCGGCGATACATTCGGCAAGAAAAACTGAATTCAATACGACGCGAGTGGCTGGCGAAAGCCCAAAGGAGACATTTGATAGTCCTAACGTGGTCTGCACGTGAGGATGACGCGCTTTGAGTTCGCGGATGGCGTCAATAGTTTCAATTCCGTCGCGGCGAGTTTCCTCCTGACCGGTGGCTATCGGGAAGGTCAGGCAATCGACCAAGATGTCCGACTCGGCCATCTGCCAGCGGGTCGTCAAGTCTTCAATCAGCCGATGGGCAACCCGTACTTTCCATTCACACGTTCGAGCCTGACCTTCTTCATCAATGGTAAGCGCCACCACTGCCGCACCGTGTTCACGAATAATGGGCATGATCTTGTTGATTCGCGAGTCTGGTCGATCTCCATCTTCGTAGTTCACCGAATTGACGACGCTTCGCCCACCGAGCATTTCCAAACCCGCTTCAATGACCGCAGGTTCGGTGGAGTCAATAACCAGTGGCAAAGTAGAAGCAGTGGCCAGAAGTCCAGCAAAGGTACGCATATCGGCAACACCATCGCGACCGACGTAATCAATACATAGGTCCAGCAGATGAGCACCCGTTCGGATTTGCTCTCTTGCAATCTCCAGGGAATCGTCCAGCCTGCCCTCAAGCATCGTCTCCCGAAAAATCTTGGAGCCGTTGGCATTTGTTCGCTCACCAATGGAGAGCAGATCCGCATCTTGCTTGAACGGTACAAAGTGATAAAGGCTCGATACGCCTGGTTCAACGATCAATTCAGGCCTTACAACAGCTTGGTCTTGAACGGCTTGCACCACTGCGCTTAGGTGTTCTGGTGTGGTTCCGCAACAGCCACCGACCAGCCCGAGACCAAACTCGGTGACGAACTGTTGCATTGCCTGCGCCAATTCGGCAGGAGTCAGCGGATACGACGCACCGTGGTCTGCAAGCACCGGCAATCCAGCATTGGGCATACAGGTAATTGGGATGCCCGCATGCCGAGAAAGATGCCTAAGGTGCTCGCTCATCTCCGCCGGGCCTGTTGCACAGTTCAACCCGATGGCATCAATTCCTAACGCCTCCAGAGCATTCAGGGCCGCTGAGATCTCGCTACCGAGAAGCATCGTTCCAGTGGTCTCGACCGTGACCTGGACGATGACGGCGACATCGGCTCCTGCTTGCGTGATCGCCCGCTTGGTTCCGATGACCGCGGCCTTGGCTTGAAGCAAATCCTGCGAGGTCTCTATCAGGACGGCGTCAACGCCGCCAGAAATCATCGCCGCCGCTTGGCGTTGGTAGGCATCACGTAGAAGGGCAAACGGGACGTGTCCAAGGGAAGGCAGTTTCGTACCCGGTCCCATTGAACCCAAGACCCAGCGAGGTCGCTGCGGACTACTCCACCGATCGGCAGCCTGCCGGGCGATAGCAGCTCCCGCGTAAGCGAGCTCTTCAATGCGCTCCGATATTGAGTACTCGCCCAAGTTGGCCCAGTTCGCGCCGAAGGTGTTTGTCTCAATGGCATCCGAACCAACGCTTAAAAAGGATTCATGAATCGCCAGCACGACATCGGGTCGGGTGACATTGAGAATCTCATTACAACCTTCGAAATTTTCAAAATCAGCCAAAGACAGGTCGTAAGACTGAAGACTTGTACCCATAGCCCCATCAGCGACAACAACACGCTCACGCATGGCAGAAATGAGCGCAGAACCTGTGGGGACCTGTTGGGGTGAAGTCATAACATCTCAACCATACTGAGACTTGTAGGTATGTGGTGTTCCGCAGGTGGCAGTTTCGCACTACCGTTAGATAGGGAGGATGTCTCAATGTTGAAATTCAGCGCACCATTGCCAGCCTTAAAAGCTCCAGTGTTAATTGCAGCATTTGGCGGGTGGAACGATGGAGCAGGATCGGCTACTTCAACCATTGACCATCTCATTGAGCAATGGGATGCGCAGCCCTTAGCTGACATCGATCCCGAGGATTACTACGACTTTCAAGTGAACCGGCCCATCATTCACATCGAGACTGCCGGAGTTCGTTCCGTTACGTGGCCTACGACGCAGATTAGTTTCGCCACATTGGAAAACAGCAGTCACGATGTGGTTTTGATTCAAGGACTCGAACCGAGTATGCGCTGGCCGACGTTTTGCTCCGAACTCATTGACCTTGCGCTGGCACTGGGCGTCGAGCAATTCATCGTCCTTGGCGCGCTTTTGGCGGCCACCCCACACACTCGGCCGGTACCGGTGATGGGTTTTTCTAGCAATCAAGTATTGGCTCGCGAACTCGGGCTTGAAGCCAACGCCTACGAGGGTCCCACTGGGATCGTCGGTGTTCTTCAGCATGCGGCGCAAGAGGCGGGGCTGTCGTCGGTCTCACTGTGGGCCTCAGTGCCCTACTACGTGGCGGATCCACCCTGCCCGAAGGCGTCCTTGGCGTTGATCGCAATGCTTGAAGATCTAGTTGACGTTTCAATCCCCCTCGGGGATCTGCCAGATCAGGCTAAGGCGTGGGAACGTGGGGCTGAAGAACTTGCGCAAGAAGATTCGGACGTGGCCGACTACGTACGACAATTGGAAGAAGCTCGCGACGCCGCTGACCTCCCGGAGGCAAGTGGCGAAGCAATTGCAAGGGAATTCCAGCGCTATTTAAGGCGACGCAACTCCTAGCCCTGAAAAAACTTAAAGTCTGACCCCGAGCAGTGCGTTGATCGCATCAGCAGCCCTTTGACTGCCGGTGAGGTCATCGCCAGAAGTGTTAGCCCATTGATCAACGAAATCCAACGCTGCTGGGCTGTCCAAGTCTTGACTCAGGGCTGAGCGAAGATCGCTTACGAGTTGCCCCACATCTGGAGTTGTATCCCGCGCGAGCGCCGACCTCCAGCGCTGCAAACGAGCTGTTGCCCTTTCCAACAATTCCGGTTTCCACTCCCAATCTGAGCGGTAGTGCTGCGCCATCAAGGCAAGGCGAATTGCCATGGGGTCGTTGCCTTGCTCTCGTAGTCGTGAAACAAACTCCAGGTTGCCCTTGGACTTGCTCATCTTTTCGCCATCTAAAGCCACCATTCCGGTGTGTGCGTAGAACGTGGCAAAGGGTTGCCCAAATTGAACCCGTGCCAGCGAATCGCACATCTGATGGTGCGGAAATATCAGGTCCGACCCACCACCCTGGAGATCAAATTCGACTCCCAACATTGCGGTGGCAATCGCCACACATTCCACGTGCCAACCAGGGCGACCTTGCCCCATAGGTGATTCCCAGTAAGGGTCTGAATCCCGCCGGGCCATCCACAGCAAGGGATCAAGTGAGTTCTTCTTACCGGCCCGAGCTGGATCCCCGCCACGTTCAGCAAACACCTGCATCATCGCGTCGTGGCTGAGCTGAGAGATCAGGCCAAATGCAGAATCCATCGACGTGTCGAAATACCAGTCCTGATCAACCTGGTAAGCCGCCCCGGTGTTGCGAAGTTGATCAATCATTGAACTAATCGCAGACATTGATTCGACTACACCGAGGAATTCAGCCGGCGGGATAACACCTAGGGCCTGCATATCGTCCCTGAACCGTGCGATTTCGCGTTCAGCCAATTCCGACCAATGATCACCGGTGATCAAGGCCCGTTCCAACAGCGGATCGTCCACATCGGTGATGTTTTGCACGTAGTGCACGCCGAACCCCAGATCGCGCACCGCGCGTTGCAAGAGATCAAAAGCGATGTACGTGGAGGCATGTCCTAGGTGCGCGGCGTCGTATGGAGTAATCCCACACACGTACATGCGAAAGTCCGAATAAGGATCAAGATCTTGAACAATTGGTTGCATTTTTTGCTTCGTCGAGTCAAAAATCAACAGTGACGTTGCGGGCGCAGGATCACCAAGAACGGGGATCTCACCGTGCTCCCAACTGCGCATGTGCTCAGCCTAGTGCGCTTAGAACGCAGGCCAAGGGATAGATGGCCAACGACTTGTGGGCTCCAAAAAACGACCCTGCGTCAATAGCAGCCACGCCCTGTCCGCGGTCAGATCAACTTCTTCTTGGGTCAAATGGTGCGACAAAGCCGCGCGCAGTTCGCCCGACTGCAGCCTTTCAATCAGCTTGGACAACAGCTCCTTCTCCTGTTCGTGAAGTTCGCTGCCCGCCCAGCCCCACAGGACGGTACGTAGTTTGTCTTCAACGTTAAAACATAGCCCGTGGTCAACGCCATAAATCTCATCGCTGTCAGTGGGCAAGATGTGCCCGCCTTTGCGGTCGGAATTGTTTGACACAATGTCAATCAGGGCCATGGCCCGCAGTCGATGGTCGTCGCGATGGACCAATTCCAGTGGATTACCCCAGTCGTCGCTGGCGGTCAGCACGCTTAGCCAACCCGGTAGGGCCTGATCAACTGGTACGACATCGACATAGCTTGTATCGGTGGCTTCAATCCACAACTGACAAGAACCTGGACCGTAGGGCCCATCCTCGCGCCACACAGTCAATGGGATCAACGTTTGATCATCGTCGGCCAAAGCTGCTACTTCGCGAGCCAATAAATAGGCGGCAACTTCACGGTGTCCCAACGTGCCATCGGGAAAATCCCATAAGGGCCTTTCCCCCATTACCGGTTTATAGACACACTCCACCTGGGCCTGCCCCAAGGATGCAATACAAAACAAGGTTGCATTCGAAGCGCCACTAAGCCGACCCTCAACGTTCAACGAGCCAACGGTGAGTACTTCTTCTTGGGTAGGTCCTGCCGCTGCGGACGAGACCTCATCGTCGATAGCCATTGGCCCGCGCGCAAACGTGTCCGGACTGATCCAGCGGCAGAGAACAAAACGGGCAAGCCGGTCGGCCGGCCCCTACAACGGCAAATGCGCGTTTGACAAACGCTCGCGCTTCAATGGGGGTCAGGCGCACTCGAAGTAAATCGGGACCTAGTGGATCGTCGTCTTCAAACGGTTCGTCAGCGTCATCGTCTTCACCTTCCGTAGGTGCGAACGCCTCGATGAGTACCAGCCGATCGTCTTCATCCCATCCCAGGGACAGCGCACCAACTCGGAAATCGTCATCAAGCGGGGTTTCAAGCGGACCTAGGTCGTCGAGTCCACCGACTTCAGGTACCTGAGCCAAGTCCATCCGCTGAACCTCATCAAGTAGAGCGTCCAGTCGCTCGGCCAGCACTGCCACTTGCTGCTTTTCCAAGGAAACGCTATTAAGTCGCTTACCGCTGCGCGCCTGAAGAAAGAAGGTGCGCTGACCAGGTTCGCCCACCGTGCCCGCGACGAAGCGGTCTGGATTGTCATGAATGAAAAGGTTGCGAGCCATAGCTTCAGCCTAACGAGGTTCCCCGGCGCCGCCACCTACGACAGCATCCGATGTACCTTCATCATCGGCTGGTGGCGCGAAACTGGCAAGTTCGCCGGAGGTGTCATTCATCCGGTGTACAAACGGGCGAGCCGGCGTATAGGTGACGACGCTGACCGAGCATGGATTGACCACGATGCGCTGGAATTGATCCAAGTGAAGCCCAAGCGCATCGGCCAAAATCGCCTTGATGACATCTCCGTGGCTAAAGACTGCGTAAACGGCCCGTTCGCCAAGTTCGCTGTTCCACTGCCGGATGGCTTCAACAGATCGATTTTGCACTTCGCGAAGAGATTCGCCGTGCTCACCAGGAAACACCGCGGCACTGGGATGTTGCTGGACAACCTTCCACATGGGCTCGTCTGCGAGCTCTTTGAGTTCCTTGCCGGTCCAATCTCCGTACTTGCACTCCGCCACCCTGTCATCGGTTTGCAAGGTCAAGTCGCGGCCAACCAAGGCACGCTGCGCTGTTTGAATGCATCTGTCTAACGGACTGGAAAAAGCCGCAACCAGGTCGAGTCCGACCAAGCGCTCAGCAAGGCGATCGGCTTGAGATTGCCCCACCTCATCGAGATTGACGCCCGGCGTGTGACCGGCCAACACTCCACTGGTGTTCGCAGTGCTGCGCCCATGACGAACGAGGAGAACGGTGGCCATGAGATAAGACTAGGCACCGATCGTTGAATGCAAAACCCCGGTAGCAAGCAACACCAAGACCAGGGTGCCTAGCGCGATGCGATAGATGACAAATGGCAAGTAACTATTTGATCGCAGGTACTTCAGCAGCCAGCCGATGGTGGCGTAACCAACAGCAAATGCAATCACCGTTGCCAGAACAGTCTTGGGCAAACCCGGCGAATCGCTCAGCGATACATCCTTCAATTCAAAGATGCCGGAAGCCAGAACTGCGGGGATGGCCAGCAAGAATGCGTAGCGAGTGGCAACATCTCGGCGATAACCACGAAACAGGCCAACGGAGATCGTTGCACCAGATCGAGAAACCCCAGGGATAAGGGCCAACATCTGCCCGAGCCCATACAAGATGGAATCCTTGACGTTTAGGTCTGCTTCGTTTTTAAGCCCCTTGTTGATGCGATCGGCAAATCCTAGGATCAAACCAAACACGATCAACATGATCGCAATTAGCCACAGGCTTCTAAAGGTTGATTTGATCGTGCTTTGAAAGGCCACGCCGGCAATGGCGATCGGCAAAGTGCCAATGATGACGTACCAGCCCATGCGCGCATCGAGTTCGTTTCTACGACTCTTGTCAAACAAAGAGGCGGACCATGCCTTCAGAATCTGAACAATGTCCCGCCAGAAGAAAAGCAACACCGCCAACTCGGTGCCAATTTGCGTGACAGCAGTGAAGGAGGCGCCCGGATCTTCAAGACCAAACAATTGGGGAAAAATTGCTAGGTGAGCACTGCTGGAGATGGGCAGAAATTCCGTCAATCCCTGTAGAACACCTAGGAAAATCGCCTCGAGGTATCCCATACCCACCCATCCGTATTAGCTTCCAACCGCTACCGATCTCTAGCGATGAGAACAACATAGTCTTCGCGCGTCTGCCTGCCTGCGAACGACACTTTTGGGTAGCGTTCGAGTATGCAAAAGCGAGCGCTAGGTAAATCAGGACTTACGGTTTCACGCATGTGTCTAGGCACTATGACCTGGGGCCGAGATACCGATGAAAATCATGCTCGCGGCCAATTCGCAGCCTTCTTGGAGGCCGGTGGAGATTTCATCGACACAGCAGATGTATATACCGATGGAGCGTCCGAAACCCTTCTTGGACAGATCGTGAACGAAACTAGTTCGCGTGATCGTGTGTTCATCGCGTCCAAGGCGGTGGGTGTGCCCCATCTTGATCGTCGCAAGGACGCCAGTCGCGCCCACCTGCTCAAGGCCCTAGATGCATCGCTGAACCGACTGCAAACCGATTACATTGATTTGTGGCAAATGCACAGTTGGGACCCTGCAACTCCCATCGAGGAAACGCTGAGCACCTTGGACGATGTTGTGCGCTCAGGCAAAGTTCGGTACATAGGAATTTCGAATTACAACGGCTGGCAAACCGCTCAAGCTGCAACGCTGCAAACTGCCGTGCCGGGTCGAACCCGCATCGCGACAACGCAAATGGAGTATTCACTGCTGGCTCGAGGCATCGAGCGTGAAGTCACTGCTTCAGCAGAGGCATTCGGGATTGGGATACTGCCCTGGTCACCGCTAGGGCGTGGAGTCCTCACAGGCAAATACCGACAAGGCACACCAGGTGATTCTCGTGGGGCTTCGGCTCACTTCGCTGGGTTTGTAAAGCCCTACCTCGACGAGCGATCAACGCGCATCGTCGATGCCGTCATCACGGCAGCTCAAGGACTGGGAGTAACTCCCCTGGAGGTTTCCTTGGCTTGGATTCGTGACCGCAGGGGCGTTGTAGCGCCGGTCGTAGGGGCTCGCACCACTGCTCAACTTGAAGCCGCCCTGCCCTCAGAAAACTTGACCTTGCCGGTGGAAATCAGCAACGTTTTGGACGAGGTGTCAGCGCCGGTTTTGACCTACCCGGAAAAGTCATTTTGATCAGCGCAACCCCGACCTATGAGTTTCGGGAAATCTCGCTCCCGCGTGATCTGACTCGCTCAGCCTTAGTTCGCTTACTCACCGATCACGCCGAGTATGGCCATTGGGAGTTAGCCCGTCTTCGCCTTTATCCTGATGGGAATCGCAAAGTGTGGTTGCGTCGGCGTCAGATCAAGGTTCATCGAACCGCTTAGCTTTTCACTGCGACTAGCACTGCCTGAGGAAGTCGCTAAAAACCTCTACCCCGAATTTGAGGGAATCAATCGGCACGCGTTCATCGACACCATGGAACAACGCAGCAAAATCAAGATCAGGTGGAAGTTTAAGTGGGGAAAAACCAAAACATCTAATCCCGAGGGTGGAAAAAGCCTTACCGTCGGTACCGCCACTGAGCATGTAGGGCACAACGCGAGCACCTGGGTCATGGGTGGTCAGCGCCTGCGTCATGGCAGTCACCAAATCACCATCAAAGGTGGTTTCGAGCGCAATATCGTCGTGATAAGACTCTCGGCGAACATGCGGACCAAGAAGGCTGTCAATGGTGGCAAAGAACTCATCGCGTTGGCCCGGCAGGAAACGACCATCCACGTGGGCAATGGCTTGACCGGGAATGACGTTGAGCTTGTAACCAGCATCCAACATGGTGGGGTTTGAACTGTTGCGCAGCGTGGGGCTGATCATTTTTCCGATATCGCCCAACGCGTGAACGATCGCCTCAGCCTCTTCTCGTGCCGAACTTCCGGCTGGATTGAAATCCATACCAAGAATCTCGGCCGACTCACTCAAAAGGGCATTCACGGCAGATGAGAGATACACCGGCCATTGATGCGAACCAATGGCCGCAACCGCCTGCGCGAGGTGCACCACGGAATTGTCATTGTTCTTCAATGAGCCGTGTCCGGCTGTGCCGTCTGCTACCAAGCGCATCCAGGCGATGCCCTTTTCTGCCGTCTCGATGAGGTACAGCCTTTGGTCTGCAACGGTGATACTGAAGCCGCCAACTTCTCCCACAGCTTCAGTGCAGTCAGAGAATTCATCCGGCAGATTGTTGACCAGCCAATGCGCCCCATAGACCGCTCCGGCCTCTTCATCAGCGGTAAAGACCACCACAAGGTCCCGGGCTGGCAGTTCATCGGATGCATGCAGACGCTCGAGCGAAGAAACAATGATCGAGTCCATATCCAACATGTCGACGGCTCCGCGACCCCACAGGTAGTCATCGCGTACTTCGCCAGCAAAGGGCGGAATAGTCCAGTCGGTGGCATTAGCTGGCACGACGTCAAGGTGACCGTGGACCAGCAACGGTGGCCTGCTGCGATCCCGCCCAGGGATGCGAGCAATCACACTGGCCCGACCAGGTGCTGCTTCGACAATACGAGGTGCAGCCCCAATGCCATCAAGGGCAGTGGCAACATATTCGGCCGCTGCGCGCTCCCCTGGGCCAGTACCATCACCCGGGTTGACCGATGCAAAGCGAATCAAGGTTTGACAGATGTCAACAACTCGATCGTTTACTGGCGCCAGATCCTTCATGTGTCCTATCTTGCCGGTAAAGGCCAACTAAGTGTGCATTCACGTGTCAAATGCGCGTTTGATAACCTGCGTCCGCGCTGTTCCCCAATAGCGCCCATCGTCCGGGTGGCGGAATTGGCAGACGCGCTAGCTTGAGGTGCTAGTGCCCTCACGGGCATGGGGGTTCAAGTCCCCCCTCGGACACCATCGCTTGACCAAACAATGAGCCGGGTACGCACGATCATGTGATCTGCTACCCGGCCCTTTGCTTGACAGATGGACTAGCTCAGATCAAACCGATCCGCATTCATAACTTTGACCCACGCCTTGACAAAGTCTTTGACGAATTTATCTGTCGCGTCAGATTGTGCGTACACCTCAGCAAGCGCCCGAAGTTGTGAGTTGGATGCGAAAACTAGGTCAGCCCGAGTTCCGGTCCACTTGAGTGCACCCGATGCGCGGTCACGGCCAGCAAAAGAATTCTCGTCCTCTGACGTTGCCGACCAGGCGGTGTCTAAGTCCAAAAGATTCACAAAGAAATCATTGGTGAGCACCTGAGGACGGGACGTGAGCACTCCGGCCTGGTTATCACCGGTGTTGACAGCGAGCACCCGCAGGCCGCCAATGAGCACGGTCAGTTCAGGTGCGCTCAGTCCTAGTAGGACCGCACGATCGACTAGCTTGAATTCGGCGCCACGTGGGTCTGCTGAATTATCGAAGTTGCGGAACCCATCGGCCTTTGGCTCGAGCACGGCGAAAGATTCCACATCGGTTTGTTCCTGCGAGGCATCAGTTCGGCCAAGCGTAAAGGGAACCTCTATCGACAGTCCCGCCGCTTGAGCAGCCTTTTCAAGGCCAGCACCGGCGGCTAACACAATCAGGTCCGCCAACGAAACCTTCTTTGAACCACCGGCGTTGAATTCATCCTTAATCGCTGACAGTTTCTGCAACACCTTCGACAACTGTGCAGGGTCGTTAACGTCCCAGTCCTTTTGCGGAGCTAAGGCAATCCGAGCTCCGTTTGCCCCGCCCCGCTTGTCGGTATTGCGGAAGGTCGACGCTGACGCCCAACCAGTTGCCACCAATTCCGACACACTCAGTCCGCTTGCTAGAACCTTGTCTTTCAATGCCGACACATCAGAGGCGTCAATTGAAGGCCCTTGAGCGGCTGGCACTCGGTCTTGCCAGATCAGCTCCTCTTGGGGCACAAGATCTCCCAGGTAGCGAGCTATCGGGCCCATATCCCTGTGGGTGAGTTTGAACCAGGCTCGGCCGAAGGCATCCTCGAAAGCCTTGGCATCTTGTGCGAAGCGACGCGAAATCGACTCATAGGAAGGATCAAAGCGCAACGACAAGTCCGTGGTGAGCATGACCGGTGCATGCTTTATGGATGGATCATGCGCATCAGGTGCAAGGTCAGCATCCTCAACATTTACTGGGACCCATTGAATGGCTCCAGCCGGCGATTGCGTTTGCTCCCATTCGTACTTGAATAGCAACTCAAGGTAGGTGTTGTCCCAGGTGATCGGCGTTGGCGTCCAGGCGCCTTCCAGACCGCTGGTGATGGTGTCAGCCCCACTGCCGGTGCCAAAACTGTTGGTCCACCCCAAACCAACCTCGCTCATTGCGGCTGCTTCTGGTTCACGACCTACAAATGCGTCAGGATCGGCCGCACCGTGGGTCTTACCGAAGGTGTGACCACCTGCGATGAGCGCAACGGTTTCTTCGTCGTTCATGGCCATTCGCCGGAAGGTTTCACGAATATCTGCTGCGGCTGATACCGGATCCCCATTTCCGTCAGGACCCTGAGGGTTCACGTAGATCAGTCCCATTTGCACAGCGCCCAAGGGATCGGCGAGGTCTCGATCTCCGCTGTAGCGCTGATCGCCCAACCAGGTGTTTTCGTAACCCCAGTTGATGTCCTCTGGTTCCCACACATCTTCACGACCGCCAGCAAAACCAAAAGCCCTAAATCCCATGGATTCCAACGCGCAGTGCCCGGCGAAGACCATCAGGTCAGCCCATGAAATCTTCTGCCCATACTTTTGCTTAACAGGCCACAACAGTCGCCGGGCCTTATCGAGGTTCGCATTGTCGGGCCAACTATTCAGCGGCGCAAAACGCTGCGTTCCATTACCGGCACCACCACGACCATCGCTGATGCGATAGGTGCCTGCGCTGTGCCAAGCCATTCGAATGAAGAACGGGCCATAGTGCCCATAGTCGGCGGGCCACCACTCTTGCGAGGTGGTCATGACCTGCTCAAGATCTGCCTTCAATGCATTGAGATCAAGGCTGGCAAATTCAGCTGCATAGTCAAAATCATCACCTAGCGGATTATCCGAACCCGATTTAACCTTGAGAACACCCAAATCCAATGCATCAGGCCACCAGTCGCGATTGGAGGTGCCTCCAGTAGTTGGGCTAGATCCGGACATTGGGCAGGTGCCTTCGGTTTCCATGACTACCTTTCACATCGTTTGCGCTTATTCCTCACCCTAAGGCACCGGCGATGTCTCGGCATGAGCACATCTACCCCTTCAGCGAGCCATTGCTGAGTGGTTCGCCTAGCCTTAGTACATGACAGTTCTTGGTCTTTGGACTCCAGTAGACAACAGCCCCACTGCCCTTGCAATTTCACAGGCCCCCTGGCTTGAAAGCGCATCCGTGGTGTTGACAACAGACTTAGCCACTGCCGACGCGATAGTGGCCGTCTTTGACCACAGCCCCGATGCCGGACAGCTCGAGCAGCTGAAATCTTTAGCTGGAAATCGGCCGGTCCTTGTTGCCGGTGCAGCCCTTGCCATGTCTCACGCCCGCGAACTGCACGATTATGTGGGAATTTCCATTTCAGAAACTGTGCCCGCGCTTCACGATGTTCGCCTTCGTCGTGGTCCAGCCCTTGACCCACGTGGCGAAGGCGACCTGATCGTTAAGAGCGCCTGGCCCATTGTGGACAAGATTGCCGACGACGTTGAAATTCTCGCCACAGCAAACGTTGCTTTTCAAGATTACGCGGTCATCACTTGGCGGCCCACAACAGCGGTGGGAATGTTCTCGCTGACCAGCGCCTCCGAGCTATGGTCTGATCGCGACATTACGCGAACCATTCAACGCTGGGCTCGCTACGTGCGGGGAATTGCAGAAGCATCGCCGGTGCGTGTCGGCTTGCTTGCCTACGGCGCAATCGGCCATGAACACCTGTCGGCCTGCCTAGCCGTGCCGGGTTTGGAACTTGTGGCCATCTGCGATAAATCCCAAGCTCGTCTTGATGCTGCGCTTGCTGATGCGCCGCAGGCCATGACCACCACCGATGGCAACGAGATGCTCAACTCCGACGATATCGACTTGGTCATCGTCTCAACCCCGCCTGATACCCACGCGATGTGGGCGCTGCGGGCGCTAGAGGCCGGCAAAAATGTTGTGATGGAAAAGCCCATGGCCTTAACGAGCAACGAGTGCGATGCAGTACTCGATATTGCGCGAACTGTGGGACGTACCGCCTTGGTTTATCAAAATCGCAGATGGGACAGCGACTTTCTGACGATGAAAAAGGCAGTTGATGCCGGTCGCATCGGTGAGATGTTTCATCTTGAAACCTTTGTTGGCGGATTCGGCCATCCTTGTAACTACTGGCACTCCGATGCATCGATTTCCGGTGGAGCCATTTTCGACTGGGGTTCACACTTCATTGACCAGATCATGCAACTGAACGGATCGCCAGTGACCTCAGTGACGGCCACCAGTTACAAGCGCCGCTGGCATGACGTCACAAACGCCGACCACTCGGTGGTCAACGTTTCCTTTGAAAATGGCGTCAACGCAGAGTTCATTCACTCCGATCTTGCCGCTGTTCTCAAGCCGAAGTACTACGTCCTAGGAACCGAAGGTGCCATTGTTGGCAACTGGAGGCACGAACGACTTTTGAGCCGTACAGGAATTGGCACGATGGCCGAAGAGTTGTTCGCGCCAGCTGATGCCCCAGCGGACTTGACCTTGGTCAACGCCGACGGTGATCGCACCGCTCTTGCACCTGTAAGTCCACGGACCCACGGATTTCATCGTGAACTTGCTGATCAACTCGTTGCCTCACTGCCCTTGAGCGTGCGACCTGAACAAAGCCGCGATGTGGTGGCGGTCATGGAAGCCGCTGAAATCTCGGCTAGTCGTGGGTCGAGTCCTATCAAGCCCTTATGAACCCAACGCGATGGGGTTTTCTAGGCGCGGGTTTTGTGGCCTCTATGGCGATGGGGCCAGCAGTTCATGCCGCCAAAGATTCACACCTGGAAATGGTCGCTGCCCGCGACCTTGATCGAGCAACTGCGTTATCGCCGCATCGAGTGAGTTCTTCCTACGATGAGGTCATTGGTGATCCGCACGTGGATGCGATCTACATCAGCCTCACAAATGAGGCGCACGAGGAATGGGTAGCCAAAGCTCTTGCTGCCGGAAAGCATGTTCTGTGCGAGAAACCGTTGGCTGTAACGGAAAGTTCAGCGGTCCACATGATCCGCCAAGCCAAGCGGGCTCACCTAGTCGAGGCCCTCTGGTACCGCTGGCACCCACGCTTCGAGCGCACAATGGAGATCATTGCCTCAGGGCTTATCGGTGAGATTACAAGCATTGATTCGGTCTTTACCTTCGACGGTGTTCCTGCAGATAACTATCGACTTCAAGCATCCCGTGGAGGCGGGGCAATTTTGGATGTTGGGCCCTACACCCTGGATGCTTCGCTGAAGGTCCTTGATGCTGCAGCGCGATCCACTGTTGACGGGATTGAGATCAGTAGTCGCAAAATCTTGATGTCAGCAGGCGATGACGGTGTCGATCTCATGGCCCAGGCTCAACTTGTGTGCAACGGGGCCTTGATCAATTGGTCAGTCTCCATTGCAAGCCCGGCTGAACAGGTCTTTACCGTCCACGGGACGCGGGGCTCACTGTCGTGGACGGGGGCTGAGGCGTTCACCGTTTGGAAATCACCCTGTTCGCTCGAAATAGTTGTTGACGGATCAGTGACCCACGAGGATTTTCTCCCATGTGACCCCTACCAGCTCATGGTTGAACAATGCCATGAGGTTTTCACCGCACATGCCGAACCATTCATGTCCCATGCAGACTCAATTAGGCTGGCCCACGTCCTTGATCAAGTCATTGCCAACTAGCCAACTAATTCTGCAGAGCGAACAACGCCACTGCTGCCGCTGCGGCAACGTTGAGTGAATCCACACCGCTTGCCATGGGAATGCGCAACAGCGCATCGCAATTCTGCACTGTTTGCATCGTCAAACCTGGACCTTCAGTGCCGAAAACCAAGGCAACCTTGTCTGGGGCTGTGGTGGACCACACCCGAATGTCTTGGGCTTGTGCATCAGGAGTCAGAGCGGCAGTGGTGAAGCCTGCTGAACAGACCTGAGTCAATGTTTGACTCCAGTCATCACTGACAGTCCATGGAACTTGAAACACCGTCCCCATGGACACCTTGACCGCTCGCCGATATAGCGGATCGGCGCACGCGGGGCTCACGATCACAGCATCCACACCAAAGGCTGCAGCGCAGCGCATGATCGCCCCAACATTGGTGTGCTCTTTGAGGTCCTCAAGCAGAACTATCCGTTGGGCCGACGCGATGAGTTCACTCACGCTGACCAATGGACGCCTTCGCATCAAGGCCAGGGCGCCACGATGCACGCGAAACCCCGTCAACTCCTCCAACAAATCCTCTCCAGCGCAAAATCGCGGAGTTGACACTGGTAGGAGCGCACTGTCATCAAGCAGGTGCAACCATTTTTCTGTGGCCAGCACGCTGATTGGCTCATATCCTGCGTCCATCGCTCGCTCAATGACTTTGGCGCCCTCAGCAACGAAGATCCCATGCTCTGGTTCAAGTTGTGCCCGCAACTGAACATCGGTGAGTTGCCAATACAACGACACGCGCTCATCGCCCAGGTCGTTGATTGCTAGCCAATCACCCAAGAACTGGGTCGCCCTCTTGGGTTGCAGCTTCATCGCTGGCGCGCACTGCCTGAGGCTCAGACCCGCCAAGTGCAGATGCACCAGATGCTGCTAGTGCGTGCGCAACGAACCAGGCGAGCACACTGAGCACGCTCACCCAGGCCACTCTGCCGGCGCTCACAGTGTCGCTGGTGTACAGGCCAATGGCAGCCAGAGCCAAGATGACGATCGCAATCTTGCCTAGCTGCTTGCTCACCGTGCCAGCTTGTGCGGAGATCTGTTTGACCCGTGAAAGCTCTCGCCCAGTAAGGGCTGCTCCTGACATGAATACCTTGCGCATCCAAACAGCCAAGGTTGTTGAGCCGGCGATCACGGCAGCTGCGATGGCCACGACGCCAATAGCGATACAGGTGCGACCCAAACCAGGAAGGTACCGAATGAGTGTTTCTGCGGTAACTGCCTGCCAGGACGTTTCCGGTACGGCAAGTCCCGATAGGGCAAGGGATTTAGCCACGTTGACTGTCAGCACGAAGAACAAACCAGTCAGCAGGAAGATCCATCCCGAGATGAGCACCCCAACTCGGCGTCTATTGATAACAAAGATGCCCAATCCCAGCAGGATCAGAGCGGCCCAAATCAAACCGTTGGCCAGTGGTTGCGCTACTCGATACGTCGTACTGATAGTTCGAATTTGAGCATCCCGCACAAGGACAATCTGACGGTTGGCCGCTTGTGGGATGGAGATTTTGGAAAACACTGTCAGGCCCTGATTGACCAGTAGTTCTTGCACCTTGGCGATCAACACCCCGGTATCCAAAATCAGCGCATCACCTTGGACTTGAAAGACGCTGTTGCTGTCACCTTTGAGTGCTGCTATCAGATTGGACTGGAGTTGTCGGTTGATGCCGGCCCACACCTGCCGCGCTTGCGGAGTAGCCAATGCATTGGTCACAGCAGTTTGAAGTGCCGACTTGGCCGCTTGGGTCACAATTCCCGACAGGGCCTGTCCCCCATTGGGCAAGACAGACTTGGCAATCTCACCGGTGGGAAGCGCATCGAACAAGATGTTGGTCAGTTGCGTGCCAACCTCGGCTCGAACCTCAGGGGAATCAATGAGCGCCGTCACGGTTTCGACGTAGCGATCCGTGTCAGCCACAGTTCGAGAGGCCCACGTGCCCACTATGCCCATCGGGACAAGCAGAGCTGCGATGAGAAAGATCACGAAGGCACCAAATGCCCTGGGCTTAGAAGGTTGCTTCAGCGGTGAGCCAGTCATGACAGCGGCGCTCATTAGTGTCCTATCGATTGGAAGAGTGTGCTCAACTATACGGAGTAGGCCAGCAAATCTTTATCAACGCAACAGTCTTGCGCCCCAGCGATCTCCATACCGATACACGCCTAGGGGCACGCCGAAGGTTTGGGACAGATTCGCCGGTGTCAGTACGTCTGCCAATGGTCCAGCGGCAAAGATGCGTCCAGCCCGCAGGAGCATCGCGTGGCTATAACCGGCCGGGATTTCCTCTAAGTGGTGGGTGACCATCACACTCGTTGGAGCCCCTGGTTGCTGGACCATGTCCCCAAGCCTGCCGACCAGATCCTCGCGACCACCAAGGTCCACTCCCGCCGCAGGTTCGTCGAGTAGAAGCAGTTCTGGATCTGGCATCAAAGCTCGGGCAATTTGCACGCGTTTGCGTTCACCCTCCGACAGGGTTCCGAAGGTCCGAGTCGAGAGATGCGAGACACCAAGCTGGGCAAGGAGGGCATGCGCGCGAGCATGGTCTGAGGATTCGTAGCGCTCGCGCCATCGCCCCACAATTGCGTAGGACGCGGTCATCACAACATCTAGCACTGTTTCACCGGCTGGTAGGCGATCGGCCAAGGCTGCACTTGTTAATCCGATTCTGGGTTTCAACTCAAAAATATCGGTGTATCCCAGTGCCTGACCCAGCAGTTCAGCCGAGCCGGTTGTCGGCTGCATTGACGCTGAGAGGAGCTCAAGAAGCGTGGTTTTTCCAGCACCGTTTTGGCCCAACACGATCCATTGTTGACCTTCGTAAACAGTCCAGTTAATGCCATCAAGAATCCGCAAACCACCGCGCAGGATGGTCAGATCCTTCAGCCGGATCACCACATCGTCACCGGTATCTAGGCCTTCAATCATGGCGCTCCCAGATCACGTACGTGTACATCCATTCAAACTTAGGGCAATCGGGCCACGCAAGCGGCCTGCCACGCACAAATCACCTAACCTTTGACGGTGATCACATCCCTGCGAGCAGCTGGTATCTGTCTGTGGATCGAAGCAGTCCTTTCGGGTCAAGCAAACCCTGATGAACTCACCCACGCATGCGGATCCGTCCGGGTGCGCGCTAAAGAAGGATCGGATGACCACACCTCGCTAGCTGTTTTTGCTGCGAAACTGCCGGCGAACGAACACGTCTTCCTAGTGCTGACTCGGCCGGGAGATCCCGGTCCGCTGGAAAGCGTTCCGTTGCTGACTTCCGAAGCTATTGACGCTGGATGCGCGATTGCACTTACTGCGCGTTCGGTTGTGTTGATGCCCACCGAAGATTCGAACATGTGGCTCAGCGCGCAGGCACCATTTTCTGTCAAGCCGCCGTTAGATATCCCTGATGCTTTGCGGCTACTTAAGCGCACCCTACGAGAAACCATTGCTGACATTGAGGCGCTCGATGTCGCCGGCGGACGAGAGCGTATTGAAGATTGCCTCATCAAGAATGCTCGGCCCAGTACGCCCGATGATTGGGACCCGCGTCGTCACGAATTGCTCACAATGGCTCTGGCTTTAGAGGATGTGCTTTTACTGGCCAAGCAGGACCCTGGCGGAACGGTCAGCGCCTCAGCCTTCGCAAAACGGCAAGCCGAATTGGTTGAACTAGAACGCCTTGTTCGTCGATGTATTGAAGCAGCGGTCAGTTCTACCGTGCGTGAGCCAACGGCTTAAGCGCCAATGGCGTGAACGCCACCATCAACATGGATGATTTCACCGGTGGTAGCCGGGAACCAATCAGATAGCAGGGCAACGCAACCCTTAGCCGCAGGTTCTGGATCGGCCACATTCCAACCAATCGGGGCGCGGGTTTCCCAGACTTGTTCAAACTGATCAAAACCGGGAATTGACTTTGCCGCCATCGTCGCAATCGGGCCGGCCGCGATCAAATTGACGCGGACGCCTTCAGGACCTAAATCGCGCGCAAGATAACGAGCCGTAGATTCGAAAGCCGCCTTAGCTACACCCATCCAGTCGTACTTAGGCCAAGCAACCGTGGCATCAAAGTCCAAACCGACCACACTTGCTGTATCTGCGAAGAGCGGCCGGCACGCCATCGTCAACGACTTGAGCGAATAGGCAGAAACGTGAACGGCAGTTGCGACGTCCTCCCACGTGGTGTTGAGAAAGTTTCCGCCAAGAGCGGCCTCCGGGGCAAAGCCAATGGAATGCAAAACCCCGTCCAGTCGGCTCACGCCCACTGCCCCAAGGCGATCAGCTAGGCCATCCAGGTCAGCCTGAGATGTGACATCAAGTTCCACCACCGGAGCTTCCTGGGGAAGTCGACGAGATGTCCGTTCGGTCAAACGTGTGGCGCGCCCAAAGGATGACAACACCACGCTCGCTCCCTGCTCTTGAGCCAACTTAGCCACATGAAAGGCAATTGATGCGTCGGTCAGAACGCCGGTGACCAAAATCGTCTTGCCTTGCAACATGTTTCCTCCACTCAAGCACCCAAGCGCGTGCGGTTTGCCTACAAGTAACGCTAGTGACCCATTCCAAGGCCGCCATCAACGGGAACCACCGCTCCCGTGATGTACCGCGCCGCCGGTGAACTCAAAAAGATGATGGTGTTCGCCACATCTTCAGGCGTGCCCAGGCTGGCCAACGGGATCTGCTCCAGAATTGCGGACTTTCGTTCATCAGTCAGTTCGGCGGTCATGTCGGTCTCAATGAATCCAGGCGCTACGACGTTGACCGTGATTGAGCGAGACCCCAGTTCGCGGGCCAGCGAGCGAGCCATGCCGACCATTCCTGCTTTGGACGCTGCGTAATTGACCTGACCTGCTGATCCGGTCAGCGCAACAACAGAGGACATCAGGATGATTCGGCCGCTGCGAGCACGAACCATCGCCTTAGCCGCTGCTCGAATAACTCGAAAAGCTCCGGTGAGATTGGCGTCAAGTACATCGGAAAAGTCATCATCACTCATGCGCATCAACAAGGTGTCCCTGGTGATCCCAGCGTTGGCCACTAGCACCTCAACTGGGCCCTGCTTTTCGGCAATCTCAGCAAAGGCGGCCGCAACCTGCGCCGAATCAGTCACATCGCAGGCAACAGCGAGAAATCCCGACGGTGGTTCACCCGAGCGATAGGTAATAGCCACAGCATCACCCTGGGCGGCAAAAGCTTGCGCCACAGCAAGGCCAATACCGCGATTGCCACCTGTGACTAGGACTGAACGTGCCACCGTGCCTCCAGAGTCGGTTTCAAGACTTCCCTAACGCTATCGGTGCGCCCAAGTGGCGCGAGTTAGACGCACCGCACTAGCGTGAGTTTGCACAGTTACCCCCTGCGGAAGGTCCATTCGAGTGCAACCCATTGACCAGGACTTTCTGGCCCTTGACCTTGATGCGATTGCCGACGCAGCGATGGGTCAAGGCAGCAGTTGTCAGGAAGTTTTGCTGCGGATTCATCGAACATCCTTACGTTTTCTATCGATGCACGATGGGGATGTTGAAGCCAGCTCAGACTCAACTGACTTGGCGATGTCGGTGCGCGTCCTGATTGATGGATCATGGGGTTTTGCGGGCTCACAGGTGATCAGCGTGCCGGCCGCCATTGCACTAGTCAAACAAGCGTGCGCCCTAGCCGTTTTGAGCAAACCACTGGCAAGGATTTCCCAGCGGCCTGCTCCTGAACCATCGCACGGGAGGGTTACGTGGGTGAGCGATTACCAGATTGATCCATTTTCGGTTCCATCATCCGATGTCATCACCCTGCTTCGAGATCGCTCCCATGAGTTACTCAAGGCGCCGATTACCACCCACGCGGATCTTGACGTAACTTTTGTCAAAGAAGCCACTTTTGTAGCCCACTCCAATGGATCACGCATTAGCCAGCAACGAGTGCGGGTGGGGCCATCAGTGCATATCACGACAATTTCTGAGCTCGGCTTTGATTCCTTGAAATCACTTGCCCCGCCGGTTGGCCGCGGCTGGGAGTACCTCTTGGGCACAGGTTGGGATTGGGATGGCGAACTAGCTCAACTACCTGAACTGCTGGAAGAAAAGCACCGCGCTCCCACCGTTGACGCTGGAACATACGACATTGTCATTGACGCTACCAATTTATGGCTAACGATCCATGAATCCATCGGGCATGCCACTGAGCTTGATCGCATCTTGGGCTATGAGTCCAACTATGCCGGAACTTCATTTGTACCCGCTGACGGTGTGGGGACTTTGAAGTACGGCTCACCACGGATGAATATTCGCGCTGATCGCACAGTGCCACATGGCTTAGCAACGACCGGCTTTGATGACGAAGCGGTCAAAACCACCCAGTGGGATTTGGTGGCAGATGGGTACTTGGCGGGATTCCAACTCGATAGGGCCACCGCCGGGCTTGCAGGATACGGGCAGTCCAACGGTTGCGCTTATGCCGAATCGGGCACGTTATATCCCATCCAACGGATGGCAAATGTGAATTTGGTTCCCGATCCCAATGGACCGAGCATGCAACAGTTGCTCGCAACGCTCGATGATGGCCTGTACATCGTGGGTGATAACTCATGGTCAATCGATATGCAGCGCTACAACTTTCAATTCACCGGGCAACGCTTTCACCGAGTCAAAAATGGAGTCATTGTTGGCCAAGTCAAGGACGCGGCCTACCAAGGACGCACCCCTGATTTTTGGGCATCTATGGAGGTGCTGGGTAACGAGAGCACGTACAAACTCATGGGTGCCCT
>Ga0194055_10000982_pt1 | contig 23246 bp, 21 predicted proteins | sample SepL449m_MetaG_FD_155482 | JGI IMG/M metagenome (GOLD analysis project Ga0194055, IMG submission 155482) | Anoxic zone freshwater microbial communities from boreal shield lake in IISD Experimental Lakes Area, Ontario, Canada - Sep2016-L442-9m | ecosystem: Environmental > Aquatic > Freshwater >... | reverse complement strand
GGATTCTGTTGATGACTGAGCCGTGGGCTCACGCTGGGGGGCTTGATCCAGTTGGGGTTGCGCTCGCACTTTGCGCTGCCGGTGGGTGGGCGACCTACATTCTCCTTGTTGAACGAGCCGGGAAGGTCTTCGCGGGCCGCGACATTCTTACGATCGCGATGGTCGTCGCGACCGGCGCTGCGTTGGTTCCAGGGGTCATCGATGGTGGGGCAGCTCTCTTAGATCCGTCTGTGCTCGCGGTCGGCATGGTTGTGGCGATTCTCAGCATGGTTATCCCGTTTACTTTTGAACTGGAGGCGCTCCGACGCATGCCGGCACGAGTTTTTGGCGTTCTGATGAGCCTTGAGCCGGCTGTTGCGGTGGTTGCAGGGATAGTCGTTCTAAACCAGCACCTCGCGCTGCGCGAACTCATCGCGGTCGCGCTTGTCGTGATCGCAAGCATCGGCGTTACGCAGTCTGCCCCTGCGCCTCCCCCGGCGGCAGCGATCGAAGGCTAGTCGCGACCGAGCTTCATCAGCCAAACGCCATACTGCTTCAAATGACGACTGACTCCGAAGCGGCGCGGTGGGCCAATGCCTAGCGACTCGTCTACGACAGTTGCTGGCCACCGCGCACTTGCCGGCATTCCGCCGGTCGTGCTCGTCGTCATCGGCACCCTTTCGGTTCAGTTCGGCGGCGCGCTGGCTTTCACGATGTTCGACCAGGTCGGCCCAGCTGGCACGACCTTGCTGCGACTCTCGCTCAGCGCGCTGATGCTGTTGGCACTGGCCCGGCCAACTCTTCGAGGCCGCTCACGCGCCGATCTGAGGCTGGTTATTGCCTTCGGCCTCAATCTCGGGATCATGAACCTCTCCTTCTACGAAGCAATATCAAGGCTCCCTTTGGGGATCGCCGTAACGATCGAGTTCCTCGGGCCGATCACGGTCGCGGGCGCCCTCTCACGCAAGCCGGCTCATTGGCTCTGGGTTTTCATTGCCGGGCTGGGGGTGGTTCTGCTTGCGGCGCCCTGGAGCGCTGCATCGAACCTTGACCCTGTCGGTCTTTGCTTCGGCGCGGCGGCAGCGGTCGCGTGGGGAACCTACATCGTGCTTGCTCAGCGCCTCGTTCAGCGATTTCACGCCGGCGACGGGATTGCGATCGCATCGATTGTCGGGACCGCCGTTGTGCTGATTCCCGGGATCATCTCTGGCGGCTCCCGTCTACTCGACCCAGGGGTTCTCGCCGTTGGCCTCGGCGTAGCGCTGCTTAGCTCAGCGATCCCATTTACCACTGAGTCTGAGGCGCTGAGGCGGATACCCGCGAGGGTCTTCAGCGTTCTCATGAGTGTCGAACCGGCCGTTGCTGCTCTTGCTGGGCTGATCGTCCTCGGGCAGACTCTCTCGGCGCGCGAGTTGTTCGCGATCGGGTTGGTAGTGGTCGCGAGTATCGGAGTGATGCGGGGCGCTGACTTTGCCCCACCGGCGGAGGCTGCGATAGAGGCTTAAGCGCCTAGTCGTAGAAGTGAAACCGGCGAGCGCAATACTGGAGGCGTCGTGTTTACCCTCAACCTGCCAAACCTGCTGACAGTCCTGCGGATCCTGCTAGTTCCGGTGCTGGTCGTCGCGCTGCTCTCACACGGCGGGGAGACGAGCGACGTGCTCGCAGCCGTCGTCTTTGCGGTCGCGTCGGTAACCGATGCGCTCGACGGTTGGTTGGCCCGAGCGCGGGCGCAGGTCACGACCTTCGGAAAGCTGATGGATCCCGTCGCCGACAAGTTGCTCGTGATTGCAGCGTTGCTGTCGCTGGTATCGCTCGGACGCGTTGCCGCTTGGGTTGCGATGGTGATTGTCGCGCGCGAATTTGCCGTCACGGTGGCGCGGATCTCGGCCCGCTCCGAAGGGGTCGTGATCGCAGCTAACTGGTGGGGGAAGGTCAAGACAGGTGTTCAGGTGCTGACGATCTTCCTATTGATCTTGGTTGTGCCATCGCCGCCGTGGATTGAGTGGCTGGTCTACGCGATGGTCGCGGTAACAGTGATCAGCGGGATCGATTATTTCTTCGGCATGCGCCGGCTGCTGCGCGAAGCTGAGCTGCGCCGCGCGCACTCTGGCGAAGGGTCGCACCAGTGAAGTGGGCCTTCGCGGCGCTCGTCGTCTGCATCATCGCCTCATTCGCAACGGCGATCTTCATCGTGCTTGACAACCGCGATCCGATCCCAAACCAGATCTCAGCGTGCGTAAGGAACGCCGGGTTGGCTCAAGCTCGCTCGCAGGATGCACTGAGCGCGGTTCGCGCCGACCTAGCTGCAGGCCCTCTCAAGGTTAAGCAGCGCTGGGACTGGGGAAAGAGCCGCGCGGTGCTGTTTGAAGGGCCAGCTAAGAGCTACGCGATGCTCGCGCTTTGGAGCGCTGATTCTGTCTCGCTGGCGGGCGCAAATGCTGGGGCAAGAGTATTCAACTCGCCCGGCACGCTGCCACTTGTCAGCGTCGAGGTTCCTGACCGTAACCTGCTCTTGCAGTGTGCGCAGCGCGCTACCGGTTAGCGGTCGCCAGCGTCGAGCCACTCGCGCATCGAGGTGTGATGGCGGAGATGTTCGTCGGTAGCGATCTCACGCCGCAATTCGCCGAGTAGACCAAAGCGTTCGGCAGTGACGTTGTGCTGATGGATCGTCTCCAGGTTCTCTTGCCGGGCGGAGACAAAGGTTCCGTCATCGAGATCGCCGTAGCGGTCGACCACGCCTTGAACTACCTCGCGCACGCAGTCCTCGACGAAGCGCGGGCGGCTGTGGGCCTTCTCGACGACAGCTCCTTCGTCGGAACGCTTCATCAGCTCGTAAATCTCGCTCGACATCGAGCTCTCGACGATTGCCAGCAGGTCGGCGGCCTCAACGTTTAGCTCGGTGCCCTCAACCGATCCCAGAAAAAGCGTCCCTAGCCCGCGCTGGTTGTGGGTTGCGATCGGCACCGCCGCAATGATCTGCTCAATCTCGTCCGCCTCAAAGCCTTGAGCGCTGAGTCGGTCTCGGGCTGTCGCTGCGACCAACTCTTGCGCGCACGGGCAGGCCGTCATCCCCTGCGCCGTAACGCCGACGATGCGCCGCGTCCCTTTTTCTCCGGCGAGCGCCGCGCCGTGGAGCGTGTAAATCTCTTGAGTCTCGATTCCCGACACCGGCGCTGGCTTGTTTTCGGGGTAGCGGGCTGTGATCGTTACTTCGGCCCGCAGCGCACCCTGCCGCTCGCGAACGCTCTCTGCAATCGACTGCGCGAGCAGCTCGGCCCGCAGCGCGCTGCCCTCAACTGCAAACTCGCCAATCGCTTCGTTGACGACTTCGTCAAAGCGCGACATGTGTGCGCCTTTTTGCTTTGGTCCGAGGTCGACAAAACATTCGAGCTGGGCGTGGTAGGACTGCTCCGCTCCGTGCTCACCGATGCGGATCACCTTCTCAACGCCGGTTACACCGACCCGCGAAAGCGAGAGGTGAATTTCAGGCTTGTAGTTCTGAACGTCCGGCGAATTGCTTAGCGATGAGAGTTCCATGGAGGACCTGCCTCTGTTGAGTTTCGTAGAAGGGTAGCCCAGCTTCAATCGAGCTTGTGCTATTAATCACTTAGTTGATTGCGGCTTAATTCTATTTGCGCGTGGCTGCAGGGTTGTTACGCGTCAGGTGGGGGAATAGTTCAATCGACAGAGAGAGCGTTTCAGTAGGGGAGATGTGTGGGGAGGGGGAGCGATCTCAATGATCGCTCCCGCAATTTCTGGCTGAGGAGCTGAGGAGAATATGCAGGCAACAAAGAGCGCAGGATTGCTCGCTGATGAGGCCCCGGTATGGGAACTCGCTGAGTTGAAGCCGCTGATCGTGACCGGCCAGGAGAAGGGCTTCCTAACCGTCGCGCAGGTCACCAAGTGCTTCGAGGAGGTGGAAGTCTCAAAGGAGCAGGTGCAGGAGCTCCACGGCCACCTTCAAGAGATGGGCATTGACGTTGTCGAAGGCGACGACGGGTCGGGCCCGCCAATGACCGAAGGTGCGGCGAAGCCGAGGAGGCGAGCATCGGCCCGCAAGAACGAAGAGATCGATCTGACAGTCGAGCCGAGCCTCGATTCGCTGCGCCTCTACCTGCGATCAATCGGTCGCGTGCCGCTGCTAAGTGCGGTCGAAGAGGTCACGCTCGCCAAGCGAATCGAACGCGGCGACATGAATGCCAAACAGCACATGGTCGAAGCGAACCTGCGGCTTGTAGTGTCGATCGCGAAGGGCTACCTCGGCCGTGGGCTGACCTTCCTTGACCTGATCCAGGAAGGCTCGCTCGGGCTGATTCGCGCAGTCGAAAAGTTCGACTACCGGCGCGGTTACAAATTCTCGACCTATGCCACGTGGTGGATCCGCCAGGCCGTTACGCGCGCCATCGCCGATAAGGGCCGGACGATCCGGATTCCGGTTCACATGGTTGAAAAGCTCAACAAGGTCGTCCACGTCGAGCGCCAGCTGGTCCAGTCGCTGGGCCGCGAGCCGACGCCGGAAGAGATCGCTGAAGAGCTCGAGTGCAGCACCGAGGATGTGCGCGAGATCCTCCGCGTAAGTCAGCAGCCGATCTCGCTTGAGAAGCCGGTTGGCGACGAGGACGATTCGCAGCTAGGTGACTTCGTGGAGGACGATGGTGTTGTATCACCGTTCGATCTGACCTCCGATTCGCTGCGCCGTGAGAACGTCTATCGAGCCCTTGGCACACTGCCGGCCCGTGAGCGTGACGTGATCATGATGCGCTTTGGAATCGGTGGCGGCAAGCCTCGGACGCTGGAGGAGGTGGGCCGCGCATTCGATGTAACGCGCGAGCGCATTCGCCAGATCGAGAACCACACGCTGAAGAAGCTGGAGTCGCTGCCGGAGGCCCAGAAGCTCCGCGACAGCGCCTGAGCTCTACACTTCCGGGCGCTGTGCTCGGCGGGATGTCCGAGTGGTTAAAGGAGACGGGCTGTAAACCCGTTGGCTCTGCCTACGCAGGTTCGAATCCTGCTCCCGCCATAAAACTGCCTGTGGGCTCGCGCATCGTGTCGCTGGTAGATGCCGGCCGCTCGAGTCCTGTACGCTGGCCGCTCTATTTCCAGCCAGTCCGAAGGAGTAAATTCAGATGAGCGCCGTTATCGAGTTCACAATGCACGCCAACCCAGGGCAGTACGAGCATCTCCTCGAGGTCTACTCCGAGTTTGCTGCCTACATGAAGGAGAGCCACGAGGGCCTAAGCCAAGTTCTCGTAGTTGGTGATCCCGCCAGCGGTCTGGTCCGCGGCATTGGAGTCTTTGACACCCCAGAGCAGGCTGAAGTCGTCAACAGCGAAGAGGTCTTTGCTGACTTCAACTCGAAGGTGACGCCGCTGATTTCAGGCAGCCCTGAGCGGATCGAACTTCAGCTAGTTCACACTTTCGCGCGCTGACCTTCAGGGCTCAGGCCGCTGGGTTCTCCGGCGGCCTGTTGCCCTCGCGGGTCTCGTCCGGAACGGTTCGCGTTCCGAGCTTGCCGTTCTCGACTAGCGTTCCGAGAACGTCCATGATCGCTCTGCATCCGAGCTGAGCAGTCATGTCTGAGACGTCGTACGGCGGTGCGATTTCGACAACTTCCATGCCGCAGATGCCTTCGGCGGCAACCATGCGAAGAGCTTTCAGTGCCTCGCGTGGCAGCAGCCCGCCGGGCTCGGGCGAGCCGGTACCGGGCACGAAGCCAGCGTCGATCGAGTCGATGTCGAACGACAGGAAGACTGCTTCGGCATCCTTCCAAGCGCACTCAAGCGCAATCTCAACCGCTCTCTCGACGCCGAGCTCCTCGACGTCGCCGATGGTGATGACTGTCGTGTCACGCTCACGAGCTACCTTGACGCCGGGGCGCGAGCCGTACCAGCCGCCGATTCCCATCTGCACGAGATTGGTTGGCGGGGCATTGGGGATGTCGGTCGCGTGGAACCAGGGCGTGGTGTGCATCCGCTCGTCCATGTCGCGCTCTTGGATGTCGAGGTGACGGTCCAAGTGGATAATTCCAATCTTGCCCTCGATCTGAGGAGCGATTGCGCGCACATCTGGGTAGCCGATCGAGTGATCGCCCCCAATCACGATCGGGAAGACGCCTTCGCCGTGCACGTAGGCGACGGCCTTGTCGATCTGGTCGAACGACTTCTCGATATTTGAGGGGATTACGAAAATGTCACCCGCATCACAGAGGTTCAGCTCCTCTTCTAGGTCGACACCCATGTCGACGCTGTAGGAGTCGTAGAGCGCCGAGATGCGCCGAACTGCCTGCGGCCCGAAACGGCAACCGGCGCGGTAAGTAGTTCCCATATCGAACGGTGCCCCGATGATTGCGGCGTCGTACTTGCCCACGTCGTGAATGTCCTCGCAATAGGGAACTTTGCGAAAGGTGTTGATTCCCGCGAAGGCTGGCTGATGGCCGCGGGCAAAGGTCGAGATTGTGCGGTCGTTGACCGACGCTGAAGCCTCCAGGCCGTACTCCAGTCCGCGCTCAACCGATTCACGCTGCTTGCGATCAGGTATGTCGGCGAGCTTGCGCAGATTGCGGTTGCCGCGCAGCTGCGAGCGGTCAAATGCTGGTCGCTCTGGATCGTTGTCGTCGCTCATCGTCTCTCCTCGGTTGTTAGCGTGCGCGACCAACCTGATCGCACGGACGTACAAATACCGTACAACTTGTTAGGGACGATCGTCAATAGTGAGCGCCACGAGCCGGTCAGGTTCGTATCAGCGATTCGGCTGCAGCCGCCGGTTGTCCTATGATTGCTGGAAATGGTAAAACCCGGTCCTACCCCAGAAACGGTCGCGAACACGCTTGATCCGGAGCTGCTGGACAGGACTAGCTTCGTCCCCTTGTACTACCAGCTGCAGGAAGTGCTCAAGGAGCGAATTGAGTCCGGCGGCTGGGGTCCCGGCGACGCCTTGCCGTCCGAACCTGACCTTGCGCGGTCGCTCGGGGTGAGTCGTGCGGTTGTCCGAAGAGCGCTGGCGATCCTCGAGGACGACCGTCAAATTCAGAGAATCCGAGGCCGCGGGACGTTCGTCGCTGAGCCGAAAATGGATTACCGCGCCGGTGGCTTGGCGCGGATCTTGGAGTCCCCGCGGGAATCGTTCATGGGGATTAAAGTCCTCGATCGGCGAGTGGTTCGCGCCGAACGGTCGATTCGTGAGAGGCTCGGGCTCGACGACAAGCAGGAGATTCTGCGCCTGACTGCATTGATGTCCATTCGCGGAGTACCGATCGCGATCAGTTCGTCCTTTTTCTCGCGTGACACCGTTGCTTGGCTCGAAGAGGCAACGGAGGTTGGCAGCGAGTTGGATCCCAACATTGTCCTCGCCGACCATGGCGTTGAGTTGGCTCACTCGGATGTTTCGATCGAGACCAGCCAGTGTGGCCAGTTCGAGGCTGACTGCTTTGGTATCCCAGAGCGGGCAGCAGTGTTCCTCGTCCTCTGCCAAGAGTTCCGTACGACCTCCCGCGGCGCGGTTCCATTTGAGGTTGCGCGAGTTGAGTATCGCGGTGATCGGCTCCAGTTCCGGCTAGACCTCTCCTCAGGTAAGGAGAGCGGAAACCTCGAGGCGACGATGACGGTCGACGCCGCCACCTAGGCAGGTTGGTTCTGGAGTCCCGAGGGCCGCTTGATCGAGTAGACGACGAGAAATGCTGCAGCGGCCACTATCACGATCCCCGGTCCCGACTGCACGTTTAGGTGGTAACTGAGGTTCATCCCTATGAAGCCACACGCCGCGCCGATGCCACTCGAGAGCATCAGCATCCGCGGAAATGAATGCGTAAGCAGGCGTGCGATTGTCGGGGGAATCACAAGTGCTGCAGCGATCAGCGTTACGCCAAGCACTTGCATCGAGACGAGGATCGAGATTGCGAAGACGATCATCAGTAGCGCCTCGATCCGGCCGGTTCTCAGGCCAGAGGCCGCCGCGACCTCCGGGTCGAATGTGGTGAAAAGCAGCGGCCGGTAACCGAAGACGATGATTGTGAGGACGATGACCGTGACGACTGCGATCAGAATCACGCTCGACAAAGAGACTCCGAGGATGCTTCCGAAGAGCGCTGCATCGAAGCTGCGGCCGTTCCTGCCGAAGAGCGCGAAAAGGATCAGGCCGATTGCAAATGATGCGGTTGTGATTACCCCGATTGCTGCATCGGCGCCGATTGGACGGCGGCGAGTGACCGAGTTGATCGCCAACGCCGACGCGATTCCCCATACGCCGGCTCCGAGCAGGAAGCTGACACCGAGAAGAGCGCTGGCGGCGAAGCCACCAAAGATTGCGTGTGAGAGGCCGTGGGTGAGGTAGCTCATCCCTCGAACGACGATGTAGACACCGACCATGCCGCAGAGCGCTCCCGCCAAAGTCGCCACGATCAGCCCGTTGCGAAAGAATTCGTAAGCGAACGGGTGAAAGAGCTCGTCAATCATCGCTGGTTCTCCTCCACTAGTGGACGAACGCTGTGGGCAAAACCTGGGTGCGTGTGTTCTGGGGAATCGACGATAAGTCGCATCCCGCCGTGTTCGAGCACCTCCATGCTTGCGCCATATGTCAGCTCGAGAATTTCAGGTGTGAGCACGGAGCTCGTCTCACCGCAGGCGATGATCGTCCGATTGAGGCAGGCCAACGTTGGTAGGTGTGTGGCAACGCCGTTGAGGTCGTGCGTGGTCAGAACGACCGACATCCCGTCTGAGCGCAGCTCGGCGAGGAGGTGCAGTAGTTCGTGACGTAGGGCTACATCGACGCCGCTCGTTGGCTCATCGAGTAGCAGAAGGTCGGGGCTGCGCAGCAATGCACGGGCGATGAAGACGCGTTGCTGCTGGCCGCCGGAGAGTTCACGGATGTGCCTATCGGCAAGGCCATCAAGTTCGAGCCTCGCTAAGACCGAGGCGACCAATGCCTTCTCGACCTTTGTTGGCCAGGCGAAGCGCCGGCTGGTCCGCGCCATCAGCACGCACTCGTTAACCGTAGTCGGGAAGTTCCAGTTGACGGTCTCGACCTGAGGGACGTAGCCGACGCGCAGATCGGGGCTCAGGCGGACGCTGCCGGCTTGCGGCCGGATCGTTCCGGCGATCGCCCTTAGGAGCGTCGTTTTACCAGCGCCGGAAGGGCCAACAATGCCGATTAAGTCACCCGGTGCGACCTGCAAGCTGATGTGTTCGAGGATCGGCTGGCTGCCCGAGCTGACGCCGAGGTCGACAACGTCGACTAGGGGCTGCTGCGTGAACGTCTGTAAACCGGTCACTGCGGGTAGGTCGCTTGGTCGCGGGTTGGCGAAGTTAGCGAGGCTTGTTTGAGCGCCGACGCGTTGCCGCCCATCGCTTCAGTCATCACGGTGTAGTCGAAGCGCAGCAAGCCGAACAGGGAATGGTCCGGCTGGCCGGGTTGGCCTGGGAGGTCGTCATCGCGGAGTTGGTCTACGTAGCGAACGCCGGTTTCGTGACTGATCTCGGCTAGGACTGGGCTTGGGAAAACCTCAGAGCCGAAGATGGCGGGCACTTGCTCAGCTCGGATCTGGTCGATTAACGCTGATACTTCGCTAGCTGTCGGGTCTTCAAAGTCGGACGCTTGGATCGCCCCGATTACCTTCCAACCGTAGTCGCGAGCGAAGTAGGCGTAACCGTCGTGGTATGTGAGGAGCTTCCGCTTAGCTTCTGGAATTGTCGCGAACGAGCGCCGCATCGCCTTGTCCAGCCGCTCGGTAGCGGCGGCGAAACGTAAATAATTAAGCTGGTACTGCTTGCTCCCACCCGGGTCACGCTTGCTGAGGTCGTCGCGAACCTCTCGCGCGTAGGCGAGCGCTAGCTGTGGGTCTGTCCAGAGGTGGGGGTTTGGCTTGCCGGCCGATCTCGGGAACGAAGAATCGAAAATCCATTTGGATTTCGGTAGCGCGTGATCGCTTAGCGCCAGCACGTCACTGCCCTGAGGCATCACCTCCTTTGCCATCTTGACGGTCGGATCCTCAAGGCCCATGCCGCTCACGTACAGAACGTTGGCGCTCGACAATGTCTCCGCGACCGACGGTCTCGGTTCAAAGGTGTGGGAGTTTGTCCCCTCGGGAATAATTCCGGTGACGGTCACGCGGTCGCCGCCGATCGCGGACACAATTGAGGTGATCGGCGCAACCGTCGTCGCGACCTCCAGCGCTTTACCCCCTTTCGAACTGTCGCTGGAACGGCAGCCAGCGATGACGCAAGCCATGACGAGCATGATTGCCGCGAAAAGCGGTGGACTTTGAAGTGGTAGTGATTGCATAGCAACGAGATGTCCTCGTGGTGATTGCTGACCATACATGAAGCGGACAAGTTCGCAAGGCTCAATTTGACCGACCTCTTAGCCTTTTAGCGCCGAGATCGCTGAGCGCGCTGCCGAATCCGACTTTGGCTGCGGTTACGCCGCGGAATCAGTTCCTATGAACGAACCAGCATCTTTTCCTATGAAACGTGGATAGGCACGGGGTGGGTGCGGTCATACGGTCGTAAAGCTGGGAGGAACGGGTTGAACTGCGACCAGGCAGTGCAACCGCAAACCGGAGAGATTGGAATTGAACGCGATGGCTTCAGGTGACAAGACCGGTACCTATGATGTTGCCTCGCTCGAGGCTAAACGCGACGAGCTAGCAAAGGCGGGTGTTGAGTACTGCCTCTCATCGTTTGTTGACGTTCACGGCGTTACAAAGGCGAAGTCGGTGCCGATTGCGCACTTCGTCAACATGATGAACGGCTCTGAGCTCTACACCGGAGCCGCAATCGACGGTCTCGGTCAGGAGCCGTCGGACGACGAACTCGCGCTGTGGCCGGATCTTGACGCGATCACTGTGATGCCGTGGGAGCCGACGGTTGCGTGGGCGCCAGGAAGTCTCAAGCTCCACGAGGTGCCGTGGCCGATGGACACCCGCAACGTCCTTCAGCGCCAGATCGACCGGCTCGCAGAGCATGGCCTGATTTTTAACCTCGGCATCGAGCCGGAGTTCTTTCTAGTTCGTCGCAACGCTGATGGCGAGGTGGTCCCTGCCGACCCCAAGAATGTGATTCCCCGCGCCGCGTACGACATCGTCAATCTGCTCGAGGCACAGCCGTTTCTTGACCAACTGATCAAGAACATGAACTCGGTCGGATACGACGTGCACTCGTACGACCACGAGGACGCTAACGGGCAGTTCGAGCTCGACTTCTCTTACTCCGACTGCATGACGATGGCCGATCGCCTGACCTTCCTGCGCCTAATGACGAAGGTGATGGCGCGACAGCATGGCTTCGAGGCGACCTTCATGCCGAAGCCTTACTCGAACCGGACGGGGAGCGGCGGCCACTTCAACATGTCGATGGCTGATGCCAAAACGGGCGAGAATGCGTTCGCTGATCCAAACGACCCGCGCGGTTGTGGGGTTTCTAAGCTTGCCTACCACTTCATCGCCGGGATTCTCAAGCACGCCAAGGCGATTGTCGCCGTAACTTGCCCGACCGTTAACTCGTACAAGCGTTTGGTCGTCGAAGGCTCGATGACGGGGTTCACATGGGCTCCAGTGTTCATCTCATACGGCAACAACAACCGGACCCACATGGTTCGGATCCCGATGAACTCACCACGTGTGGAATCGCGGGCTGTTGACATCTCGGTTAACCCCTACCTCGGTGCCGCGATGATGCTCGGTGCCGGGCTCGACGGGATCGAGAACGAGCTCGACCCCGGGGATCCGATCGACCTCAATATGTATCTTCAGCCGCCCGAGAAGATCAAGGAGCTCGGCGTTGACACGCTGCCTCGGACGCTGCTCGAAGCCGTCGAAGCCTTTGCTGCCGATTCCCTCAGCGAAGAGGTCTGTGGCACCGACCTGCGAGACGCTTTCGTGGAGGTCAAGAGCCAAGAGTGGTGGGACTACCACAACACCGTTTCGCAATGGGAATACGACCGCTACCTGGAGTTTCTCTAATGGCATTTGGACGCAAAAAGAAGAGCACCGGCCCGCAGACGAAGATCTTCTTCTGCTCGGACGTACACGGGTCGACTGTCTGCTTCCGCAAGTTCATCAACGCGGCGCAGTTCTACGGCGCCGACACTTTGATCCTCGGCGGCGATGTGACCGGCAAAATGGTTGTGCCGATTGCTCACCAAGGCAGCGGTACCTACCGCACCCACTTCGCCGGCGCCGATCATGAGCTCACGACCGAGAAAGAGGTCGCCGATTTCGTCAAGAAGACTGAGAACATGGGTCTATATCCGGCAGTGATGGAGGAGGACGAGTTCCTCGAGATCCGCTCATCCCAGGATGCGCAGGACGCCCTCTTCAGCAAGCTCATGTTCGACCGGCTCCGCGAGTGGACCGCCTACGCCGACGAGAAGCTAGACGGCACCGAAATCCGCGCTTTCGCAGCGCCCGGTAACGATGACCTCTTCGAGGTCGATGAGATTCTTGACGAATCGGAGCGGATTGAGCTGCTTGAGATGCGGGTTCACCGAATCTCCGACCAGCACGAGATCATCACATCCGGTTGGACCAACCGCACACCGTGGGACACCGAGCGCGAGTGCTCCGAGGAGGATTTGGCTGAGCGGCTAAAGACGATGATTGATCAGGTCGAGGATATGGAGCACACGATCTTCAACCTCCATGTTCCGCCACACAACTCGAAGATCGACTCGTGCCCGAAGCTCGACGAGGACATGCAGGTTGTCTACTCAGTCGGTAATCCCGTTATGGCGCCGGCCGGCAGCACTGCCGTCCGTGACGCAATCGAGAAGTACCAGCCGATGCTCGGGCTCCACGGTCACATCCACGAAGGGCGTGGCGAAACGATGATCGGGCGCACGCTGTGCATCAACCCAGGGAGCGTTTACACCGAGGGAATTTTGAACGGCGCACTGATCACGCTTGAAGGTGATCGGGTGCGCGATTACCAGTTCACACAGGGTTAGCAGTGCATTGATCTCGTCGGCGCGATCGCCGGGATCACAATCAAAGGAGAGAGAGAATGGATAGCAACACAGAAGCAACCGGGGGGAGCGGCGGGGACCGCGTTTTCCTTAGGAAGGCATCGGGGCTGATTAAGACTGCGTCAACGGTTGACGTGGTCATCTTCAACATCGGTGTTGTCTCGATCGGTATCGGGATCGCAGGAGTTCTGCTCTACGGTCCGTCTGTATACCCAGGCGGCAACCTGCCGCTAGGAATCATCATCGCCTGTGTGGCGATGTCAATGATTGCCTTCGGCATGTTGACTTGGACTGCGGTAATTCCGCGTTCCGGCGGGATCTACCCGTTTGTCAGCCGAATACTGCCGCCACCGATAGCGTTCATGCTCAGCTGGGCTGAGTCGATCGCTTGGCTTTTCTTCTGTGCGCTCGCCGCGTACTGGATCATGACAATCGGATTTATCCCGATGTTCACGGTCTTGGGAATTCAGACCGGAAGCAGCACGATCTCTGATCTTGCTACGACGCTCGCTGAACCGATCTGGACATTCATCGGCGGCATCGTGGTGCTCTTGCTCGCGGGCGGGATTCTCGGCGCCGGTATGCGCCGTTACTTCCTTTCGCAAAAGATCATGATCGTCATCGCCTTCATCGGCACCTTCGTGATGTTCGCGGTGCTGCTGTTCAGCTCGAAGGAGACCTTCATCGCCAACTTCAACAAGGCGTTTGGGCCACACGTGAGCTATGCGGGCGTGATTGCCACCGGCAAGGCTGGCGGCTGGTCTAATCCAGGAGGGTTTGACTTTGGCGCGACGATGCAGGCGTCGAACTGGGCCTTCCTGCCGCTGGTTGGAGCGGCGTTCTCGATCGCAATTGGCGGCGAGATTAAGTCCGGTGTTAAAGGCCAGACGGTCGGTATGTTCTCCGGCGTCTGGGTTTGCGGAGCGTTCTTCTTGATTGGAGCGCTGCTCGGGTTGCATACTTTCGGGTACGACTTCCTTGGCACCTTGGGCTACAACTCGCTTGGCTTGAACGCCAACGCTGCGGCACAAGCGACTCCGGTCGTTCCGTGGGTAACGCTGCTGGCGGGCGTACTCGGGGACTCTCCGATTCTGACCGTGATCATGTCGGTTGGCTTCATAGCTTGGATTTGGCTATGGATCCCGGCGATGCAGTCATACGGCGAACGGGCGATGATTGCCTGGGCCTTTGACCGCGTAGCGCCGAACAAGCTAGGCACCGTCTCCGACCGTCTCCACAGCCCGATTGTGGCGATTGGGGTGGCCACGATCATCACCGCGATATTCATGTACCTGTTCGTGTACGTGGCTTACTTTGGAACGTTGGTTCTGTTCCTGCTCGTGGGTGTGCTGGCTTGGACGATCGCGCTGGGAGCTGGAGCGGTGTTCCCGTTCAAGCGACCTGAGATCTACGGCAAGTCGTCGATCGCTAACAAGAAGATTCTCGGCCTGCCGATCATGACTGTTGGCTGCCTGCTCGGCTTTATCGCCGGCGTTGGCTACAGCATCAACATGTACCTCGATGAGTTTGCCGTTAACGCGCGCGGATCGAGGTTGCTTGTGGCAGCCGGAGTGTTTGTTTCGGGACTGCTGTTCTTCTACGTGATGAAGTTGTATCGCCGCTCCCAGGGCGTCGACATCAACCTCGCATTCAAGGAGATCCCAATCGAGTAGTTGTCGTTTTAGATTCACCAGCGTTCTCTCGGGCGCTGCTAACCATTCTGCCCCGCCCGCAATGCGGCGGGCGGGGCCTTAACCGTCAGGAGTTGGGATGTCAGTAGAAAACGAGCATTTTGTTGCAGAGGGCCTCAGCATCGTTGACGATGCCCAGGAGCAGGGTTTGAAACTTAGGATTCTTGGCTCGCTTGCGTACCGGATCCATTGTCCCGCGAACCTCCAGCTTTTCGAAGCAATGGAGCGCGCCCTAACTGATATCGATTTTGCTGCCGACCGCAGGCAGACAAGGGACATCAAGAAGTTCCTAATTGCTCGCGGCTACGAAGAAGATCAGCGGATGACCGCTTCGACCGAAGGCAAGCGCTACTACTTCGAGGATCCAACAAATGGACTCGGAGTTGACGTTTTCTACGACGAGCTTTTCTTCTGTCACCCGATCCCGTTGCGCGATCGCCTCGACCTCGATTCGCCGACGATCACAACCTGCGATCTCCTGCTCGAGAAGATGCAGATCGTCGAGCTAAACCTCAAGGATGTGAAGGACACGCTCGTGTTGATGCTTGAGCATCCTGTCGTGGAGAACCCGACCTCAACTGAGGAGATCGACGGTGGCTACATCGCCAAGCTGCTCTCCGGCGACTGGGGCTTCTATTACACGGTCAACCAGAATCTCGACAAGGTCGAGCGCTTCATCCCTGAGTTCGAGATGATCACCCCTGATCAGGGTGCACTGATCCTCTCTCGCATCAACGACCTGCGCAAGCTGATCGAGGAAGCTCCGAAGAGCCGCAAGTGGAAGATGCGCGCGAAGATCGGTACCAAGAAGCAGTGGTATCAGGACGTGGCACCGAAGGGGAGCTCCTTCTAGTGACTGAGCTCGCCGGGCCAGCCGCGCGCGTCGGTGAGCGCTTCCCGCAGTTCGAACTTGAAGATCTAGCGGGGAGGAGTTGGTCGGCGGCGGATCTCGCGGGTCAACGGACGGTGCTCTTCTGCTTCGCTTCATGGTGTACCTGCAAGGAACAGCTGCCGAGTTGGCAGACCTACTGGGAATCGCGTGGCCGCGACTTCCAGATGCTCGCCGCGATCTTTGACGCAAAAGGAGCAGAGACTGCCGCGCCGACCGTTGAGGCGAGCGGCGCCGAGTTCCCCGTGCTGCTCGACACCACGAGCTCACTCGGAGCCGCGGTTGGAGCGCAGGTAGTTCCGCTAGGCGTCTTCATCGACGCCGAAGGAACCGTCGTGATGGCTGACGTCAGCGGAACATTCGAGATTGGCGACCCGCGAGTCCGGGTTAACGTCGACCGCTTCCTCGCTGGCGAGGTCGTTGAGCAACCCGAGGCTGGCGAGGCGATGGAGCCTCGCGCGCTCGAGCTCTTTGCAGACGGCGTAATCGCCTATCACGCCGGCGACCGCGAGCGGGCACTTGAGCTTTGGCGCGACGGGCTCGAACACGACCCAGACAACTTCATAATTCGCTCTCAGATTTGGACCCTCGAGCACCCCGAACACTTCTGGCCTGAAGTGGACCGCGCGTGGCAAGAGCAGCAGCTCGCCGCTGAGGGCTACGACAAGCCGCTGCCGTAAACGAAAGACGAGCCTGAGGGAGTCGCCGTGACGGATCACAAGACAGCTAACAACGACGCCTTTGAGCGCATGACGGCTTCCACGCCGGTCTTCACCGAGGTTTTGACGGCAGGGGAGGCGCTGCCTGGAATGAAGCCGAACGTAGTGCTGACTTCGGGCGCCCCGATGGCTTGGGACCAGTACACCGGAGGACAGCGCGATGCAGTAATTGGCGGCGCGCTATTTGAAGGCCTTGCCTCTGACGCAGCCGACGCGGACAAGAAGCTCAAGTCGGGCGAGATCATCGTCGATGGCTGCCATGACTATGGCTGCGTCGGTTCGCTCGCAGGCATCTACACCGCGTCGATGCCGGTGCTAGCAGTCGAGAACACGGCCAACGGGAACGTTGGGTTCTGCAACTTCTTTGAAGGTCCGTCGCCAAAGCGCCTGAACTACGGCACCTACGACGAGGAGGTCCGCGAGACGCTGCTCTTTGTCCAGGATGTGATCGCGCCCACCGTTGCCGAAGCGGTGAAGCGATCAGAGGGAGGCATTCCGCTCAGGCCGATTATTCGTCGTGCGCTCGGGATGGGCGATGAGATGCACAGCCGCAATGCAGCAGCTACGCTCCTTTTTGGACGCGAGATGGTGCCGTACCTCTTCGAGATGCTCGCCGACAAGCCCGATCAGGTCCGCCAGACATACGCATTCATGTCGGACAGCCCTTACTTCTTCCTTCGGCTCTCGATGGCTGCTGCGAAGGCAACAGCTGATGCAGCGCGCAACATCGAAGGTTCAAGTGTCGTTAGCGCGATGTCCTTCTCGTGCTCACAGTTCTCGATTCGTCTCGGCGGGCTAGGGGACGAGTGGTTCTCGGCCGATCTCGAGCCGGCCCAAGCAAAACTTTTTGAAGGCTTCGGCGAGAGCGACATCGAGTTCATGGGCGGAGAGAGCGTGATTACCGAGACGGTCGGTCTAGGTGGTTTCGCGCAGGCTGCCGCTTTCACGCTCCAGGACTACCAAGGCGGCACTCCGGAAGATATGGCGGCGCTCAACCGGTCGATGTACGAGATCACGGTAGGCGAGCATCCGGAGTACAAAATTCCGTACTTCGGGTTCCGCGGTGTTCCAGTTGGAATTGATGCCTTCAAGGTCATCGATAGTGGCATCCAGCCAGTCATGGACATCGGCATTGCCGGTGGCGACGGGCGGCAGATTGGTGCGGGCGTTTTGCGCGCGCCGCTCGCCTGCTTCGAACAGGCGATTGGTGCATACAACGACAAATACGGATCGAGGTGAGCTGAGGTCATGGACGCTGAAACCGGGAGCAGTCAGAATAAAATGTCGAGCGGAGCGGTCGACGAAATTCAGAAGCGCCTCGGAGATCAAGGTGTTGAATTTCTCTTCGGCTCATACGTCGACATGTTCGGCGTTCCCAAGTCGAAGTGTGTGCCGCTCTCGTTCCTTGGTGATATGGCAGCCGGTTCGGAGCGATACACGGTTGGCGCACTTGAAGGGATGGGGGAGCTAGGGCCCAACGAGGATGAGTGCTGCGGGATCCCGGACCTGACCTCGGTGACTGTTCTGCCGTGGGACAAGCGCTTTGCGATCGCTCCGGCGGATCTGACCTTCGATGGCGCGCCTTACAGCCACGACTCGCGCCACGTACTCAAGCGCCAACTCGATCAAGCAGCGGCCGCTGGTTTCAGTGCCCAGGCTGGCATTGAGCCTGAGGTGTACGTCCTCAAAGAGGATGAAAACGGCCAGATCGAGCCATGGATCACCGACGACCTACTCAACGCCCCGACGCGCGGGTACGACATCGAAGCAACGCTCGCTGCCGACCAGTTCCTGCTGCCGATGGTCGCCTACATGAACGAACTCGGCTGGAACGTCTACTCGTTTGACCATGAGGGCGGCGACGGCCAATATGAGTTCGCCTTCACCCATTGCGACGCGCTCGAGATGGCTGACAGGATGGTGATCTTCCGCTTGATGGCTAAGCACGTCGCCAGGGAGCTTGGCTGTTTTGCGACCTTCATGCCGAAGCCGTTCGATAGTTCGTTTGGCTCCGGAGCGCACGTAAACATGAGTCTCGTAAACAGCGAGAGTGGCGAGAACATCTTCGCAACCGACAACGGCGACGGTACAGTCACGTACCTGCCAGCGGCGTATCAATTCACCGCGGGGTTGCTCAAGCACGCCGGTGCGATTACTGCGCTTGCTTGCTCGACGGTCAACTCGTACAAGCGGCTGCTGCCAGTTGGCCTTATGAACGAGATCTCTTGGGCGCCGGTCTTCCAGGCTTTCGGTGACAACAACAGAACGCTGATGTGCCGACTGCCGACCAATCGACCGTGCGTAGAGCTTCGCACCGCCGATAGCGCCTCCAACTGTTACCTCGTGATGGCGATGATGCTCGCTGCTGGCCTCGATGGGATCAAGGACCAACTCGATCCCGGCCAGCCCGTGAATACCGACACCTACCAGATGACAGACGACGAGTTGGCGGCCGCGGGGGTCAACCGGCTGCCACGCAACCTTGGCGAAGCGACCGACGCATTCGAAGCGAGCGAGCTCGCTAAAGAGGTCCTCGGAGACGAGTTCCACGCGACCTTCATTAAAAAGAAGCGTGAGGAGTGGCTGTCTTACAACACCGTTGTTGGCGGCTGGGAACGCGACATGTACTTGAGGCTCTGGTAGCGCGATGCGTGAAGCTGCCAACCTCGAAGCGCTCGATCGCCTCTGCTCTGCAACGCCGGTGCTGACTGGTGTTGCGGCCGCTATTGACGTAGTTCCCGGCATGACCGCAGAGATGATCTTGACCTCTGGGGCGCCGCTCGATTGGCCTCAGTACAGCGGTGGTCAGCGGATGGCAATCATCGGTGGGGCGATCTATGAAGGCTTGGCCAATGACGAGGCCGACGCCGAAGCAAAGCTGGCCTCTGGAGCTATCACCGTCGGATCAACGCACGATCACGGATGCGTTGGCTCGGTAGCGGGGATTTACACCGCGTCGATGCCGGTGTTGGTAGTTGAGAACCGCAGCTTTGGCAACACCGCGTTCTGCAATCTCTACGAAGGCAAGTCACCGCGACGACTCAATTACGGCGTCTACGACCAAGAGGTTCACGACGGGCTCAAGTATCTCGAAGAGGTAATCGGCCCGGTTCTCGGCGACGCGATTGACCGCTCCGGCGGCATCGAACTAAAACCGATGATGCGCCGAGCGGTCCACATGGGCGATGAGCTGCACAGTCGCAATACCGCGGGTACCACACTCCTAATTAAGGAGCTGGCGCCGCACTTTGTCGCTGCCGCCAGCGGCAACGGCGAGCGCGTGCTGGAGACTCTGGCCTTCCTCTCTGAGAACGATTACTTCTTCCTCCGTGTTGGAATGGCGGCCGCGAAAGCGACGGCCGATGCATCGCGCGGGATCGAAAACTCCAGTGTCGTCAGTGCGATGACCCTCAGCTGCTGCGAGTTCGCAGTCCGCGTCAGTGGCCTTGGCGATACATGGTTCCGCGGGCCGCTGCCTTACGTCGAGGCGCAGCTTTTCGAGTCATACACGACCGATGACATCGAGTGGATGGGGGGAGAGAGCATGATCATGGAGACGATCGGGCTCGGCGGCTTCGCTCAGGCAGCAGCATTCTCGCTTCAGGCCTACCAAGGCGGCTCACCGCAGGCGATGGCCGCGGTTAACGAGTCGATGTACGAAATCACCGTTGGCGAGCACACAGATTTCGCGATTCCTTACTTCGGCTACCGGGGAACACCGGTCGGCATCGACATCGTCAAGGTCAATGCCACCGGCACGCTGCCAGCGATCGACGCCGGACTCGCCGGCCGTGGCGGCGGCCAGATTGGCGCGGGCATTCTGCGCGCCCCACGCGAATGCTTTGAGCTGGCGCAGGCCGCCTTCGCAGAGCGTTACGGCGAAACAACTTAAACACCACAAACAAGGAGAGAAAAATGGCCGAAGTTAAGCACGACCACTACCGCACATTTGGGCGCCGGGAGGGCGAGAACGACTTCCCTAACACGCTGCTCGCTGGCATCCGCTCGTTTATGGGCGCCCAAGTGGTACCGCCTATCCGAGAAGAACTCGAAGCGGCTGGCGTAAAGGCCGGGGTTCTCGGAATGCCGTGGGAAGGAACCAACACATGTCGCCCAGGCACAAGCTACGGGCCGCGTGCAATCCGCGACACCTCAGAGGCCTACACGCCTTACCACGGTGAGTTCCAGGTCGATCTATTTGATGAGCTTGGGCTGGCCGACTGCGGCGACGTGTCGATTGTCCCCGGTAACGCTGCGCGGACATTTGAGCGTGCTGAGCGGTGCATCACCGAGATCTACGAAGCCGGCGCGTTTCCGATCATCTTCGGTGGCGACGATTCGTGCCCTATCCCTGTCACATCAGCAATCTCAAAGCTAATCGACGGTCAGATGGGCTACGTGCACCTAGACTCGCACATGGATACAGCGGTAGACGTTGCGGGCGAGACCCTCAACCACGCCTGCCCCGTCAGCCGCGCCGCCGAGCTGCCAAACGTTGATCCGCACAACATTGCGCTGGTCGGAATCAACGGCCCGCTCAACCCGCGTCAAGAGCGCGAGTATGTTGACCGCACCGGAATTCAGATGATCACGATCTGGGACATCGACGAGTGGGGGATCGACAAGACCGTTGAGAAGATCCTCGAGATCGCATGGAACGGCACCGATGGCGTTGTTCTCCACACCGACCTCGACGTGATGGATCAGGGCTTCACTTCCGGTGTCACGACACCCGAGTGCGGCGGCCTGACACCGCGCGAGGTAATCAAGATGATTCGCGCTTTCGTCAAGCAGGGCGTTGACGCTTATGTCATCACCGAATGCTCGCCGGTCCATGACCAGTCGAACAAGGCGGCTCGAGTCGCCTGCCGCTTGGCGATGGACGCGCTCGGCGTTCGCGCCAACCCACAGGGAACCGGACGCGTATAAATGAATTCGGTTGTCCTCTGCGCGAGCCCACGCCGTGACGGCAACTCGCGAATGCTCGCTGAAGCATTCGCCGAGGGGGCTCGCGCAGCGGGCGATACCGTTGACCTCGTCGACCTGAATGAGGTGGTCAGCGGGCTGCTGCGTGATTGCCGTACCTGCCGCGGGTCAGACGGCCTCTGCTCAATTGCGGACGGCTACGCGGAGTTGATGCACGAGAGGCTCCTGCCTGCCGATGCATGGGTATATGCCACGCCGCTCTATTACTACGGGATGGCGGCCAGTCTGAAGAACTTCTTCGATCGTCTGGTCTGTTACGCCTCCGCGAGCTACCCGCGCTCTGATGAGGTCGCGGAGCAGATGCGTGGCAAGCGCTCGGCGCTGTTGCTCTCGGCAGAAGAGAGCAACCAAGCTGCGGGGCTCGCAGTCGTCAACCAGATCCAAGAAGTCTCGCGTTACCTCCATCACGAATTCGTCGGCGGGGTCACGGGGATCGGAAACACGCGGGGCGAGGTTCGTTTCGATCCGGCCGAGCCGCTGGCAGCCGCGGCGAGCCTTGGAGGGACGATCTTCAGCGCTCACCACAGCGACTACAACATGGATTCCGAACGCTCCAATGCCGTCTGGCCAGAGGCACGCTCAGGCGACGAAGGCAGCGGCATCTACGAAGACGTCTGAGGCGTTCGCCTAGCGCGGTACGCGGTGAACCGGTAGCACGCGCGCGGCGCGCAGCGCAACCTCAAGGTCCAGTCGCGATTCGCCCGCCCTGGGGTCAACGCCGGTGAGCTTCTCTATCCGTTCCAGGCGGTAGCGCAGCGTTGATACGTGCACGTGGAGTGCCCGCGCTGACGGCTCAAGACGACCCTGGTGTGAGTAAAGGACCTCGAGCGTGTGCCGCAGCTCGGTTGTGTGCTCCTCGTCATATCGATCGAGAGGCTCGACGTATCGGGCTACAAACGAGAGCAGCGCCTCGGGCTCTCCTGTACTGAGCAGGAGCTGCTCGACTCCTGGGCGACGGAAGGAGATCACTTCACCTGCGCCGCCAACGAGGCGGAGGAAATCCAAGCCCCGCTGCGCGGCCTTGTGCGACCCGCGGTAGTCGGCGGGCTTTTCGCAGGCCGTGCCGGCGGCGATATTGACTTCGACCTTGAGCCCGCGGGTCGAAATCGCGCTCTGCAGGCGTTCCTCGATCGGGTTGGCGTCGGTAGCTGCGGCCTCAGGGTCGAGGCTTTCGTCGGCTATCAGCGCAACGATCGTCTCGTCGACCTGCGCAACGATGTGCTCGCTGTGCGAGCGAGCGACCTCCGTCACTGCGTCGAGAACGGAGCGATTTTGCCCGGGAGTGGCTTCACTACCGACTACTTCAATCAGGTAGATCCTGGCCGAGCGCCGCAGGTCCAATCCCATCGCGAGCCCTCTTTGGATCGCCAGCTCGTCGACGAACTCGCCGCTGAAGAGCTCATCGAGGAATCCGTGACGGAGACGCGTTGCAAGGTCCTGTACCGTCCGCTCGCGCAACCGGTCGAGCGCTGCGAGGACGGCCGCATGCTCTACCGCCGCCTGCTCTATCGCCGTCACCGGCGAAGCAAAGTCGGCGACGACCCACGCTGCGATCTCGTCATCAACGGCAACCGGTGCGGCGATAATCGTGCCACCGTCATGCTCGCTGAGGATCGAGTCCGAAAGGAAGGGATCGATTGGCGGCGTCCAGCTTGGCAGGGTGTCGTCGTTGCTGCTGGCCAACACCGTACCGTCGGCATCGACGATCGAAACGATTGCGTCGAGCACGTCTGCGACCGTCACGGCGACTGCGGTTGGGCCGGACGCGTTCAACAGCGCCCGCGTTAGCTCGCGGTTCAGTTCGAGGATCCGTTCCAGACGACCGTAATCCTCGCTGGCATCGCGGTTTTCACGCTCGAGGCGCGAGATTGCGCGGCGTTGACGTTCCTGCAGGCGGACCCGCTCGAGCGCAACCGATCCGTAACGCGCCAACGCGCCAAGGACCGGGTCACGCTGTGGGTCGCGGACGGCATCGCCTACTCCTGCCAGCAGCGCGTCCGGATGGCCTGGGAGGGGCAGGATCAACAG
>Ga0194055_10000981_pt1 | contig 23262 bp, 20 predicted proteins | sample SepL449m_MetaG_FD_155482 | JGI IMG/M metagenome (GOLD analysis project Ga0194055, IMG submission 155482) | Anoxic zone freshwater microbial communities from boreal shield lake in IISD Experimental Lakes Area, Ontario, Canada - Sep2016-L442-9m | ecosystem: Environmental > Aquatic > Freshwater >... | reverse complement strand
CCCCAATTTTACCTTATATCTTTACTCTTGAGTAAAAATACACGTGACAATAGATAAAAGTATGCAGTATGATGAAATAACGAATTCAAAAGGAGTTACTATGGCTGAAACAATCGGTTCAATTGAGCAATTCATTAAAGAAAATAATCTTGAAGGCTCAAATGAAGCACACCATCTATACAGTGTCGCGCTCGCTGGTCTAAGAGAACATCTTGCAGCAGAAAAAGGGGTGACACTTGAAGAACTGCATATGATGCCTTTTACCGATTCCTCAACTAGCGAGAATTAGAGTTTTTGCTCTTAAAAACTACCAAATCATAGAGGGTGAAGTTCCACACCGTGCTGACTGCCGTCGCAAGTACCTTAGAAATATTGTTTATTGTTGTTGAATTTGATAAATAACCAGTATGATAGTTAGCCGTGAAGAAGCTAATCGATGCAGATATAATCAACCCCTGTATTACCCAAAGGCCAAAAAGAGTAAAGATTACGAAAGTAGCTACTGATTTAATATCCAATTTACCGTGATGTGAAAAAACTAATTTTTTGTTCAAGAAATAACTAGCGGTAATCGCGATTGAAGTAGAAAAGATGTTTGCGATAACAGGGCCTGTCTTAAATAAAGTGAAGATTAAGTTATAGAAAGCAAAATCAATAATCGTGTTAAGTGTTCCGACGAAAATAAATGCAATAATTTTTTTGCTAAATTTTGTCAATTTCATAAATCATTTCATGCATTTGGGTTATATGATCCCAAGAAAAGTATTTAGATAGTTCATCGGCTCCAATTTTAATTTTTGAAGAAAGAACTTTGTTTTGTTCAGCACCTACTATAGCGGATGAAAAGTTTTTTGCATTAGGAGGCCAAACTAGTAATGAATTTATATTATTTTGGAAAGGCTTATTGGTTACTATATCTCCTCCCGAGGATATCATTATTAGGTTATGGGTAATAGCCGCAATAGCTGTTCCCGATTTTGCAGACAGGGGCCTAGATTGAGGAAGTATAAAATATTGGCCTCGTTGTAATATTTTTGAAACCTGATCATCTGGCAAATAACCAGTCCAGGCGATTCTTTTATCACCGATATTAAAGTTATTAAAAATATTAATTAATTTTTTATGGTAAATATTGTCTTGGTTTAATTCAGTCAATAATAAGATTTGAAAGTCCTTCATATTTTCTGATTTTAATATTTCAATTATACTTTCGAGTCTCTTGTTAGGGGACGAGAAACCAAAAAAAAGCAGAGTTTTTTTAAAGTTCTTTAGGCCGAGTTTATCGAGATTGTTTTTTAATAGATCTTCTCCAGGTACCAAATCAATTTTTTTGATATTTGAGCCTATCGGGATAATTACTGTTTTTTTTCTCAAAATTCCAGGAAGGGAATCCTTATCTTTATCATTTGAAACAATGATTGCGTGAACCGGCAATGAGGTAATAATGTTTCTGAGCTTACCTATAGTTCGAGACTCATGGTACTCATGAAGAGTTAGAATTAACTTAGAAGAAGGCAGCAAAAGCCTAATTAAATAAGGCAGAAAATTAATACCAAGTTCTCTTTTGTATCCTACGGCGGGATACTGGATGTGTACTGTATTGGGGCGTGTGGATTTGATGATTTTGATAATGTTTGAAAGAGAACGAATTTTCCAGTCTCGAACCGTCTTAATCCCATAGGGTGTTCTGTTAGTTCCGATAGTAGATATAACCTCTATATCCTTGATACCTTTATCGTAAAAATTTTCAAGTAATTTCTGAGAATAGAAGCCAACGCCACATTTTATGGGAGGAAGGGAACCTGTTATGAGGGTAATTTTATTCATTTACTGATAAAATTAGTCTATCTTATTAATGACAAACTTTGCAAAACACAATTTATATATCGATGCATCGCCCATTACAACACTTAAAGTGAGTGGTATAGGACATATGCTGTCGAATTTAGTCAGAGCCATGGGTGAAGATGAAGAGATGAAACGGGATTATCAGGTTATTTTATTTGGTCCCAAGAGGGCAAAAAAAATAATAGATGAGTGGGGTTTTGAGAACGTTATCTACAAAAGTCATGGACTACCCCAGAAGTTGATAACCGCCATGAACTTGTTCAGGATTTTGCCACCAGTCAATCTTTGGCTTGGCAACGGAGTTTATCTTTTTGCAAACTATTCAAACTATCCCTTGACTAGAAAATCTAAATCATTAACCTACGTTTTAGATCTCTGCTATCTGAGCAACCCGGAGCTCGTCAAAACCAAGGTAAGAAATATTTTGAAAAAAAATGTTCCAACTTGGATTAAAAGAACAGACAAAATTATTGCAATATCAGATTTTACCAAAAATGAACTTCAAAAATATTATAAAATTTCAGAACAAAAAATATCAATCGTCCCTTGCGGAATCGACCCGATCGAATTTTATCCCAGGCCTGAGGCTGAGATAGGGGATATTAAGAAAAAGTATAATTTGCCAGAAAAGTATATACTTTTTCTCAGTAATATTGAGCCAAGAAAAAACTTAGAACGACTAATATCGGCTCACATAGGCTTACCGCTTAATCTAAGAAAAGATTACCCCCTACTTATAGTTGGCAATGAAAGCTGGATGAATGAGGGAATTGATAAGATGCTTATTAAGGCAGAGCAAAACGCTGATAAAATATATAAACCAAATAGACGTATAGACGATGAGGATATTCCTGCCCTGCAGAGCGGTGCAAGAATTTTAGTACATCCGGCAATTTATGAAGGTTTTGGTATTTCCCCTCTCCAGGCATTAGCTTGCGGTACTCCTGTTGTTGTTTCGGGTGCCGCATCAATGCCTGAAGTAATGGGTGATGCAGCGTTGTATATTAATCCATTCGACGAGGAGGATATTAAGGGTAGAATTCAAGAAATGCTCACTAACCCTAAGCTTAGGGCTACTAAGGTAGAAAAAGGTTTGAGCCGTGTGAAGCAATATACTTGGGCAATTTCGGTAAAGAAATTAAAAAAAGCTATAGATAGTCAATTATAGTAGCGATTAAAATATATTGGTATACTACACATATTAAAATTAAGTAAAAGAGAGAATTATAGTGCCAAAAAGAGCCTTAATAACTGGGATTACTGGACAGGACGGATATCATTTAGCAAAATTATTGCACTCAAAAAAATATGAAGTATTTGGGCTTATTAGGGGGCAGCAAAATCCTAGGAAAAACGAAGTTGAGAATAGTTTACCGTTTGTTAATCTCATAGAAGGAGATCTCACTGATTTATCATCACTTTTTAGAGCTCTGGAATTTTCTTCTCCCGACGAAGTTTATAATCTGGCTGCGATTAGTCACGTAGGATATTCATTTAAAGACCCTATTCTGACAGCCGAAGTCACCGGTAAGGGCGTTCTTAATATTCTTGAAGCTATAAGGCTATTTGATAAAGAAAATAAAATTAGATTTTATCAAGCTTCAACTTCAGAGATGTTTGGTGGCCTTGATTATAATCGTCCAGGCAAAGGGTATGATGAAGAAGCCCTTTTCCATCCACGTAGCCCCTATGGGGTCGCTAAGCTCTATGGCCATTGGATTACAAAGAATTACCGTGAAAGTTATGGCATGCATGCTAGTTGTGGGATCCTATTTAACCATGAAGGCCCAATGAGGGGGCTCGAGTTCGTGACTAGAAAGATAAGTAACGCAGTCGCTCGAATAAGCCTGGGGAAACAACAATATATAGAACTTGGGAATCTTGACCCAAAAAGAGACTGGGGATACGCCGGGGATTATGTAGAGGGAATGTGGAGAATGTTACAGCAGGATAAACCTGGAGATTATGTGTTAGCGACTGGTGAAACACATTCAATCGGAGAGTTTCTTGAGCTCGCTTTTGCAGAAATTGGCATAAATGACTGGAGTCCATACGTAAAACAGAATCCGAAATTTATGAGGCCTGCAGAAGTTGACATACTTCTAGGTAATCCGGAAAAAGCAGAAAAAATTCTTGGATGGAAAAGAGAAGTAGACTTTAAGGCACTAGTTAAGATGATGGTGCAAAATGACATAAAGCTAGAATCAGGTAATTGATTTCTATCTGTTCCGCCAATCTGTAAGTACATCTAAGAGAGTCTTGTCTAAGCTTATTTCAGGCATCCACCCTGTATCTTTTTTAATTTTCTCATAGCTTCCATAAATAATTGGATAATCAGAGGGTCTTGATTTCACGGGATCATTTTCATAGCTAATCTTCTTATCAGAGAGTGAAATTATTTTATTTAAAATCACTTCACCTGAGGTTGGGATACTGGAGCAGATGTTGTAAGTTTCTCCCGGAAGCCCCCTCTCGATTAGTAATCGATATGCTCTCACTATATCCCTAACGTCAGTATAATCTCGTTTAGCGTTTAGGTTTCCTGTGAGCACAGTGGATCTTTCACCTTTTTCTATGTCGACCACTTGTTTTGTGATGTCTGGGACGATAAAGCCTAGATTTTGGCCTGGTCCAATGTGGTTGAATGGCCTTGCTAATATTGTCACAAAACCCAGTTGTGAATAATAATGAGCCATCTGCTCTTGACTAATCTTGCTCACTGCATAAGGAGACCCGGGTAATAATTCCGAGGACTCGGATATGGGCAAGTCGCTTGAATGATCATAGATCGACCCACTGCTAATAATCAAAAATTTTGGTTTTGCATTTTGCGATCGGACTTCCTCGTAAAGATTTATTTCAATACCCACGTTAGTTGTTATGTAGTGCAATGGCTCTTCAAATGATGGTCCAACGGCCGCTAGTCCTGCGAGATGAATTATAAAATTATAAGCATTAAAGTCTATCTTTTTTAAGGCGCTTCTTTTCATCAGATTGATAAGCATATAAGAATTAAGTTCCTTAATTTTATTGGAGGCGCCTATATCTGAAATGCCTACTCCATCAACTATGTAGCCATTGGCGAACAATTCTTTGGCCAAATGCTTTCCTACGAATCCATCAACACCTGTCACTAAAACTTTATTCATTCAACTAAGGTTACCCTAGAGTTAAGTTAAAAAAAAGACTATTAATTGCTGATTTAACAAACAATAAGTTAAAATAACTAATAATGAAGAATCTTAAAAAAAGATACAGATATTCGATAATTCTCCTGAAAGAACTAGTACGTACCGATTTTAAATTAAAATATCAGGGATCTATATTAGGATATCTATGGTCTCTGCTTAGGCCGTTATTGATTTTTTTAATCTTGTATATAGTTTTTACTAAATTCCTAAAGATAGGAAGCGGTATTCAAAATTATCCAGTTTATCTGTTACTTGGTATTTTACTTTGGAATTATTTTGTTGAGGTAACTTCTGGAAGCGTAAATGCTATTGTCGGAAAGAGCGACCTTCTCAGAAAAATTAATTTCCCTAAGTACGTTATAATTTTTGCAATTTCTATCTCCGCATTAATTAATTTATCGCTAACTTCTATCGTGATTGTAGTTTTTATGTATATCGGTCACGTAACCGTAACTTTGCAGTCGCTCTGGCTAATCCCGTTAATAATCGAATTAATACTAATCTCAACAGGAGTAGCATTTTTTCTGAGCACTGCATTCGTAAGATTTAGGGATATTTCATATATCTGGGAAGTGTTGATACAGGCAGCTTTTTACGCGACACCAATACTTTACCCTCTTGGCGAGATACCAGCAAGTGCCGCTAAGCTGCTAATACTAAATCCAGTAGCACAAGTAATTCAGGACTCAAGAAATGTTTTAGTGACAAAACAGGCTGATAATATAAATACTATTTACGGAGGAAATATTTATATATGGTTAATACCAACGGGATTAACCATCGTAACCGTCACACTATCTGCACTGTATTTCAGAAATAAATCCAGATATTTCGCGGAGGAAGCATAATATGAGTGATGATGTTGTCATAAAAGCCGATGGAATATATAAAGATTTTATTTTACCTCACGAACGAGTTGGAAGCGTAAAGGGTATTTTTACTGGAATGTTTAAAAATACCAGGGTTAGGAAAGAAAAACAGCATGCATTAAAAAATATCTCGTTTGAAATTAAGCGTGGTGAGTTTTTTGGAATAGTTGGAAGAAATGGAAGTGGAAAAAGCACACTTCTTAAGATCCTCGCTGGTATTTATCAGCCTACAAGAGGAAGCGTTATGACCAATGGGAAGCTAGTTCCATTCATTGAGCTAGGGGTTGGATTCAATCCAGAACTAACAGGTAAAGATAACGTTTATTTAAATGGTGCACTTTTAGGATTTTCATCTACCGAAGTAGATGAAATGTATGATGAAATAGTTGGATTTGCTGAACTCGATCGATTCATGGATCAAAAGTTGAAAAACTATTCATCTGGCATGCAGGTAAGGCTGGCTTTTTCAATGGCAATAAGATCTAAGGCTGAAATCTTACTTCTCGATGAAGTTTTAGCCGTTGGAGATGCAGATTTTCAACGTAAGTGCTTTGAGTATTTTGACAAAATAAAACTAGAGAATACCACTATAATTTTTATTAGCCACGATATGAATGCCGTAAACGAATACTGTGATAGAGCAATGTTAATAGATAATAATGAAATCATAGCTATCGGTTCAACGGCTGACGTAACAGAAAACTATCTCAAACTTTTCAGCAGCAATGTTACAAAAAATAACTCATTGACAAGTAAAAGATGGGGTGATGAAGCTGCAGCTATAACTGGCGTTGATGCTAAATTTGAAAATAATAAAATTAAAATAGAGGCTGAAGTGATTGGAAGAACATCTATTGAATCCCCAAACATAGGGTTTAGGCTAAGGGATTTATCAGGAAGAGAATTAATAGGAACAAACACGAGACTAGAAAATATAAAAATAAAAAAACTGCCATTAAATAAAAAAACTGTCGTCAAATGGGAGTTTGAAAATTTTCTTAAACAAGGTGAATATAATATTGATATTTCAATTATCTACAGGCACGATACTGTTGTAGCTGATTGGTGGGACGGTGCTGCAGTAATTTCAATTAAGAGAGACCACCATTCACCGTACATGATTGATCCAGTTTATAAAACAGTAATAAAATATTAACTTATTTTCTAGCGATGACAGCATAATCTCTGGGTCCATATATATATTTCTCAATAGATGGAAGCCCAGCGATATCTTTAGTTTTCTTTAGTTCATGAAGTCTCAATATCTCAACGTCTCTGAAGCCGCTGCTTTGCATAGCGTATTTTAAGAGCTCTGGTGGCAACGGCTTTAGGTGTGATGGATCTAGGTAAAAAGTGGTGCTTCCGACGGTTAGATTTTCTGGGTTTGGTGTTTCAAATATCACTACGCCATTTCTCGTAACACACCGATATGCCTCTTGAAATAATTTTAATAATTGAGGAAAAGGGATGTGTTCTACTATATGAAATCCAGTTATTGCACCAATTGAACTACTCTCAGTATTTTCTAAATAAGAAATGGCGTCACCAAGAATCGTATGTAGGCCCTTTTTATTCGCTCTTTCCACCATATCAATATTTATATCGAGTCCAGATGCCTTTATTTTGTTTTCACTTAGCAGGCTCAGCATTTCGCCCCTTCCGCTTCCTATGTCAAGCACAGGATATTTATTGAAATTAATACCGGAGTTATTTAGATAGGGAACATAAACCCTAAGATTTTTTTTAATAATTTTTTCGTTACCCCGGAAGATATCTTCAAAGCTTGTGTAAAACTCGTCGAGAAGGTGATTGTCGGCAAAAAGCCCCTCTGTATTACTTGTTTTGGTCCCTGTCAGGCTTTTATTATCACTATTTTTTTCAATGAATGAAACTTGTCTTTTGACGCTATCTATATTTTTTTGAAAAGAGTCGAAGCTGCTCTCGATATTCTTTAATACTAATTCCATGCTAGAAAGCCTTGAGTTTAATTCTTCAAATTTGAGGTATATATTTTTATTATTTTTATTTAATTTTAGTAAATCATTCATTAGATGAAGCATAAAACCAGCAACCGGTATTCGGGATACATTTTTCTTAAAATTCATCTATCGGCTCCCTTTTTTAATGATGTTTCAAAAACAGACCATATTTCTTTAACACTTAAACCCCAATTAAACCGCATTTTAATTTTATCTATAAAAATATCATCATATTTGACTGGGTTTTCAATAGAAAAGTAACTATGGAGTGAAGAGAATATTCCATAACCATCCTGGCGATCTATATAGTAAGGATATGACTTTGCGATTTCAGGTATAGATGAGTTTTTATACGTGAGTACATCTGTGCCACAAATCATTGCCTCGATAACAGGTATTCCGAAGCCCTCATAAAGGGTGGGGAATACGAAGGCGGTAGATTTTTCTAGAATAAATCTTTTCTCTGCTTCACTTACGTGTCCTAAGACAATAAGGTTTTTTTGATATGAAGATAGATTAATAGCTTTCTTAACTGAGTAATCTACTCTTTTGCTATTTTCATCGAAGTCACTTCCACATAAAATCAGCTTAATATCACCTACTCGGGCATTGTATAAATTGAAAGCATATATCAACTCGGCAACCTGCCTTCTTTTATCAGTTCCTCCTATGTAGCAAATTACCGGAATGCTTTTATTTTCGAAAATCTCCGAAATTGCTAGATTAATTTTTTTGGAGCCGTTTCCTTCCATGAAGGAGGCCGCAGGATAAATAACTGATATCTTGTCTGCTTCTATGTTTAGTTTATCCACTAAATCATTTCTGGTATTTTTTGAATCCGCTATTACATGATTCGCTCTATTCAGGAGTTTGCGCCCTCGATGATATTTTAATGAATTATATATAGCTACAAGAATAAATTTTATCTTTGTTTTGTTTTTCATCTGCCCAAACCATATATATTTCTTCCAATCGGGCAGATATAATTTTTTAAAAATAAATGGAATGATATCGTGGCAGACCACAATTGTTTTACAGCCCCTGATTCTCGGGGCTCCAAGCAAGTAATCGCACTGAAAATAAATGTCAGGCTTAAGTTTTTTGAGCAATCTGTAGTTGGGAAAAAAACTATTTGCCGCAAAACTAATTAAAGGAATAATTTTTTTAGTTATTTCTTTTTTCCGCATTAATACTTCACGGTATTCACCTATATCGACCATAGAGTAATCTTTTATTGGATTAGATGTGTCGTATCGAACGAAAATATAACTAGAATTATTTGATTCAGGAAGATTTTCCAGAATATTTAAGAGATATGCTCCAATGCCGCGATCTTGGTGACCCATCTGAAGTGGTCTTAAGTCTATGGCAATCTTCACAGAGATTCCTCTGCAAGTGTAATTAAATCCTCTGCACTTTTCTCCCAACTATATCTATTTATTTGTTCATAACCTAGAGATATGTATTTTTTTCTTAAAGATTCATCGCCCAGAAGGTGAATTATTTCCTTGGTGAGAGTCCTGTCATCGAGGGCACTAATCTTGATCGCTGCGTCACCCACAGCCTCGGGAATTGACGAATTATCACTTGCGATGACTGGAGTTCCACATGCCATTGATTCGATTGGAGGTATTCCAAACCCCTCGTATACGCTCACATAGGCAGAAAGTTTTGCGCCACTGTAAAGAGCCGGTATATCGTTGTCATTCACGTAATCTATTGGCTGTATGACTCTAAGGCCACGCGTACGCATATCTATAATATATTTCGTTATATCGTTGTTTAGCCAGCCCTTTGCGCCAACAAGAAGTAGCGAGTATTTTTCTTGAATTTTTTTAGGTAAATTGTCATAGGCTTTCAATAAAGTTATAAGATTTTTTCTTGGCTCTAGATTGCCTACGAAAATTATATAATCACCAAAAACTCCATATTTAGCTTTTGTAAATTCTATCTCATCGGTGGATCTTCTATAAAAATTATGCATGTCAACTGCTGGAAAAAGAATTTCTATGTCATCCTCGGCATATTTATAATAGTCAGAAATCTCTTTCTTGCTATTCATTGATATTGTGATAACCCTAAATGAGCGTTTGATAGATTTTTGAACTTCTTTTGTCAATAACTTTTGGTTTTGTGGCTCTACGAATTGAGGGAATTTAATAAACGACAGATCGTAGACAATAGGCACGGATTTGCTAAATAGGGTAGGCCAGCTGCTATAGTTGGGAAATATATATAGCTTTTTGCCAAAGAATAAATCTAGCGGAGGAAGCAGATCCTTGTTTCTTAGCTTATTGATAAATCTGAGTGGAAGCGGAATAGTTCTTATGGCGAAATTGTTGAATCCATACTTCCCAAGTTCATGTTTCTTGAATAAGGGCACACCAACTTCAACTGTTATCCTTGAGTAGCGCTCGTCATAAAGCAGTCTATCAAGTGCCTTTAATATTTCTGCAGTGTAATGCCCTATGCCGCTGAAATGTTTGTGTACCAACACATCGCCGTCAACAAATATCTTAATACGTTTTTCTTTGCTCATATTTTTAGATTCTACTTACTAATAATATACATCAGAAAGTTGACATTAACTAGTTAACCGATTTTTCGTGAACTACAAAATAGATGATATATACTAATAATATAATCGAGGATTCAATGAAACCATTAATAAGTGTACTTATGCCAGCGTACAATGCTGAGAGATTCATAGCAGATGCAATTGAGAGCATATTAAATCAGACATACAAAAACTTTGAGCTTATTGTTGCGGATGATGCAAGTACTGACAGTACGACGAAAATCGTTAAAGAATATTGCGCCAAAGATAAAAGGGTGTCGTTGATTTCAAATAAGAAAAATCTTTACATTGCGGCAAATAGAAATAAGCTTATAAAAATGGCAAGAGGGGAATTTATCGCATGGGCTGATGCGGATGATATTTCACTACCCTATAGACTCGAAGAACAATATAAAATTATGATGAAGGATAAAAAAATTGGTATTTGCGGAGGCTCTTTAGAAATATTTGGTAATACTAGAGCAAATGGACAAGTCAGAAGGTACCCAGCAACCAACAAACTTGCCAAGAAAAAAATTTTTAGATATGTAACCGTTGCTCAACCCGCAGCAATGCTAAGGTCCGAAGTATTTGAAACGATAGGAGTTTTTGACACAAAGACTCCCCCTGCCGAAGACCTTAATTTGCTTTTTAGAATAGGCGAAAAGTATAAATTCGCAAATTCAAAAAAAATACTAATCAAGTACAGAGACAATCCAGGTTCTGCAACATATAAAAGATTAAAAAAAATAGAAATTACTACTATAAAAATGCGAATAGCCTATTTTAGAAATAAAAATTACAATGCGAATGCCGGAGATTATTTTTACAATATATTTCATTTTTTTTCAATATGGTTAATACCCCCCAAATACAAGATCGCACTATTTAATAAACTAAGAAATTCAAAATGATAATAGCCTACCACTTTCCTTTTCCAGAAACATTAAACGCCTGGAGGACTGTTTACAATGGCTATAAACATGCATTCGAAGACAAGGGTCATGATTTTCACACATTTAGCGGTGGGGAGGGCATCGAGAAATTTCTAACCCGAACAAAACCCGATATATTCATCACATCATCACATTACTTTTGGAGAAAACAACTTGATTATGAGGTAATAAAGAAATTTCGAGATAGTGGTATGGTTGTATTTGTAAAAATAGACTTCTGGAGTTCGCCAATGAATACTAATCGAATTAACGAAGCAAAATCTATGAAGGATGATCATAAGTTAGTTGAGATGATTAAATCGGGCGAAATAGGAGATATTTTTTTTCACACTGTTGAACAAGATGATGATAGGATGGCTGGTTTTACGAAATTTACAAACAAGAGCTTCTTTACACTGCCTCTTGCAGCCGATAAATTAAGTCTGGTGGAAAAATTTGATGATAAATTTAAGGCAGATATTTCATTCATAGGAACTAATCTTCCCCAGAAAAGAGAATATTTTAAAAAATGGTTATTTCCTTTGAAACAAAAATATGACTTAAAATTGTACGGACAGGATTGGACGCAAATCGATAGAATTCTAGGATACACCCAAAAAATTGGACAATTTTTTGACATAGGCTTCTTGAAAAACATAAGGAAGCCTAAGCTTAATATTACTGATGAGGCGAAAATTTATTCTTCAACAAAAATTTCTGTAAATCTACACGAGGATTTTCAGCGTAAATATGGCGGAGATTGTAACGAGCGCACTTTCAAGATTTTAGCCTGCAACGGATTTGAAATTACGGACGACGTATCTTGTATTTCAAGGTATTTTGAAGAAGACAAGGAAATTGTTGTCGCGCATAGCAAAAAGGAGTGGTTTGATAAAATTGAATATTATATGAAAAACGAAGATGAGCGTAAGAAAATTGCCGCAAATGGCAGGTTAAAAGTTTTGCGCTCTCATACCTATCACAACAGAGTAGACACCATCATTGAGCAATACGATAGCTTTATGGAATTGTGATTCAAGTAACAAATTATTTGCGACTGGATTTTTTTATTATATAAAGAGGCCTGTTTTGTACTTCAGTGTAAATACGAGCAATATATAATGAAAGTATACCTTGGCAGCTCAAGATTATTCCCACAAGAAAAATTATTAACAGGGCAAGGATTGCTGTCCCACTAAAATTTAATGATAAAAAGTCACTCAAGATATACTTTTCAATTAACATTAGGATTGCCATTAAAGAGCTGAGAAGCATTATTATCATCCCAATATAGCCAACAAAGTACAGAGGGGTAAAACTCAAAGAAATGAAACTATCAAATGCAAGTTGAAACAATTTTTTCGTAGAATACGTAGCCTGGCCGTGAATACGAGGATTAGCTTTAAACTCAATAGTTGATCTGCTATAGCCGAGCCAATCGATGAGCGCTCGCGTAATTCTACTATGCTCTGTTAATTTATTGAATTCCATTACAACTGAGCGATCGATTATCCTGAAATCTGTAGATCCTTTAATGATATTTTTAACACCAATTTTATTAAGCAAGCTGTAAAAAAGAGAAGAACCTATTTTTTTTAATAATCCTTCTTTTTGATTCTCAGTTCTTACACCAATAACGACATCCGATCCTTCTTCCCATCTTTTGATAAATTCTGGTATTAGCTCTACTGGATGTTGGCTATCTGAGTCAATTATTATAATTGCATCTCCTTCGGCGATATGAAGCCCTGCTGTAGTTGCAATTTCCTTTCCAAAATTTCTAGCTAAAGATACGATCTCAACCCTGGAGTCAACACTAGCGATATTTTTTAGTTTAATGAGTGAGTCGTCGGTGCTTCCGTCGTCTATAAAATAAATTTTCACCGAATAGGATTTCAAAGAGTCTATAATTTTTGAAATTTCAGAATGAAAATGAGTTAGCCCCAGGGATTCATTATAAACTGGTGAAACAACGGATATTTTTTTCTTAATCATATTTTGCCTTTCTGAAATTTTATAAAATCCCTGAAGCTAACTATTATCAACACAGCTAATCCAACAAGATATGAAGTAATAGCTGAGCCTATTATAGTCGAAGAAGAGGTATTATGATTATTTGTTTCAATTATCACGAGTATTAGCACAAAAACACTTACGATGAATGAAAGGATAGGTTTAAATAATACCATTACCTGAAGAAGACCCACCATAATCGTTACGATACTCATGTTAAGTGCAAAAAGCCAAAGTGTATTTGATTCAATAGCGTATGATGGACCAAATATATCTAGTAATTTTTTTGGCATAAATAGAAATAGTAAAATCGAGAAAGAGCAGAGCGCTATTATCACAATAAATTTTTCTTTGATGTAAGATAAGGATTTTGAAATATCTTTCCTGTTCAACTGAGTCATTAGTATATTTAGTATTGGCACAGAAGCAAAGTAAATTAGGCTAGAAAGTGTAGATGCTGCTGAATACAGCCCGGCGTGAAAATTATCTAAACCATGCCTTGCGACAAGGATATCGATACTGGGGTAGATTGTCGCTAATGTTCCTACCGTAAGTATCGAAACAATGTTTTTTGACTGCGCGGTTAGCAATACGATGTCAGACTTCCTTGCAAACGCAAAAACAGATTTCAAATCATGCTCCCAGGGCTGAACACCATAGTATTTGCAAATTAATGAAAATATTATCATACCAAGTAAATAACTAACGCCTATGCCCAGTATCGCGCCAAGGGACCCTAGATATTGCGCGAGGATAGCACCAAAAAAAATCTTAACTATTACTACGACTAACTGTAGGTTGGCCGCTTTTATGAATTTTTTATTTGCAATTAAGAAGCTTGTCGCAACAATGAAAGGAATACTTAATAGCAAATCAATTGAAACTGCGGGAATATTAAGTTGATTGCCTACTTTTAAGTAATCAGTTAGAAAATCTTGAAATAGCAGCAATGAAAAAGTAAGAAATATAATGAGCAGAATAATTATTTTTTGAATTGCATAAATAATTTTTCTTGTTTGAGCTTGGCCTATAATTTTTGATAAATAAATAGTCAAAATAGATATGCCTGAAAAAGCGGCTCCCGCTTGAGTTAGAATGGCAATTAGTCCTTGCGAAATGCCGAACTCGCCAACAGGTAAAATTTTAGAAATTACTGGATAATATGCATAATTAATTAGTCCCGAAACAAGAGTTAGTGTCACAAAGAAGATATGAGGGTTCGATAATAATTTTTTTTTAAAGAGATTTATTTGAGATAAGTGGATCATAAAAAGTTAACTTTAGTATACAATATAATAGAATTATAATATGAAAAGATGATCTGAATTTATTAACGGGGTAGGATTTTGATTAGCGGCAAAACATTGGCTATATATAAGAAGGTAAGAAACTGGAGATATCTTTTTGTACTTTTTGTATTCCTTTTTTACTTTGCAACGACAGTATACTATATGTTTCCGTCAGTAGTGCATTGCGGAAGCACCGTTTATGGGTTCGGTGATAATTCTGCAGGTCCGATATGGAGTTATAAAGTTTCGCCAAAAAATCCACTACGAGGCTATGAGTACAAAACTAACTACCCAATAGGCGAAAACCTATATGCTCCTATTAATTGGACATTGTCAGCACAATCAACCATTGAATGGTCCTTGCAGAAGATGGCGGGCCCTATATGTGGAACAAATATATTTGATATACTTGGCTTCCTTTCGACAGCTATGGTTACTTTCGGATTTATATTATGGCTTTTTAAGAAAAAATCGCTTGCGGTGCTCGGTGGGTATGTGGTTGCGTTTAGCCCGTATGAGCAAATGAAGATCGGCCCTCACCCAGCCTATGGTTTTATTTCCATTTTTGTTGCCATAATATGGTCTGCATTATATCTGATAAAGAAGCCAACCTTGTTGCGCTCGTTATTATTAGCACTTAGTCTTGGATTTTGTATATATTTTGATCCATATTTTACGCTATATGGTTCTTTGGCATTCGGGTCAGTGATTTTATCTTGGATAATCATAGAATCCTATCGATACTATAAAAAGAGGCGAATGAGCCAGCTGATAGTCAAGCAGTTCAAGTATTTATTGATAACAATAGGCCTACTATTTGTTATTCTATCACCCTACTTGTATGAAATTTTTTCAAACTACAATAATGTTAATTCTCAGGCAGCATCCAACAGGGGTAATGTTCTGATGGAAGCTCAGGCATGCAGCAACTACCCATGGGAGTATGCCTTACCTTTTGTATTAAACCCTATACCAAGATTGCTAGGATTCCAGAGTAAATACGTACATATGGAGAATAAATTAAAAAATAATTTTAGCTGTGGCGTTGGAGAGGATACTGTCGGCCTAAGCTTGACAATGCTCTTTATCGTTGCTGTTTCTATGGTTGTTCTCTTCTGGGAGAAAATCAATAAAAGATTAAGTTTTTCATCGAAAAAAATCAATCACCTAAACCTAGCCTTGGTTGCATTCGTTTCATTATTTTGCTTAGGCATAATATTTGGTTTACCACCTAATAAATATTTTGGCACACCAACTCCAACGAGAATTTTACTAGACTTAACTCCCACGTGGAGAACACTAGCCAGATCCTATATGCTCGTAAACCTAGGATTGGTTTTGATGACAGTCTATCTAATTAACTATTATGTTGAATTAAAAATATTATCAAGTAAATTCAATAGAATCATATTTTTTGTAATTTTTCTTTTTATATTTATTGAATATCAGAGCTTTGCTCCATTAAAGGGTAATCAGCTCTCAACCTTTAGCTATAAAAATGATATTCCTGCAGTCTATACATACATCATTCAGCAAAAAAATATTCACTCAATCGCCGAATATCCACTAGAAGCATATAATGAATCTGATGCTGAAACCTACTACCAAAGCATGCAATTCGTACATAATATTCCTATGCTTAACGCAAATTCATCACTATCTTCTCAGGAAAATATCAGAAGCTCCATTAAAAATTTGGCCGACCCACAAACGCTCCCGGCGCTACGAGCTCTTGGGATTGATGCGGTTGTAGTTCACGGAATAACCGATTTACAATATAATTCATTCCCTAAAGAAAATATAAGCATTAAGTTTGCCGCACCCCAGTTCACACTTGCTGCGGCCACTCCTACGGTTAAGGTGGACAGCTCAGCTATTATATTTTTGTACAAGTATAATATGAAAAACGCACCTGTCATTGGTATTTTGAGCTCCGGTTTTTTTAGAAATACTGGATTGATAATTGATTCATATAACTGGGCATATGAGGCAGTCAATGGAGCTAATCTAAAAATCTATAATATTATCGATAAGAGGATTGCTCAAACAAAAACAGAGAAATATTATTGTTTTGACATCAGAACATCAGCACCAGGACAGACTGCCGATTTCAGGCCATTAGTAGATGGCGTAGAGGTTGATGGAGGGCAAATAGATAATACTTATCGGAAGATCGTCTTAAGCACCACAGAAAATATCGTTTTAAAGAATAACCATAAAGAAAATATGCAAATAACGAGTCTTGGCTGTTCGGACTAGTTAAAGTTTTACGTTGAAATAATAGCTCAGACCAGTGTCATTAAACCAAGTTATTCCATTAGCTAATAAATTAAATCTTTCATTGTATACCCCTCCAGAACCTGGCGCAGACGGGGCAGTCATCCAGAAATAGAATGTAGCGATCTGCCCAGGCGCTACTGAAGATTGTTGCATCGTTGCTGGCCTTGTTGGCGAAAGCCAATTGCTTCCTGCAGAGAAAACGCTTTTTCGTTCTTGTGGCGCATTGGTTCCGACCATAACCGAATTATTGCCTGAATTTTGCCACGTCATATTACCTGTATTTAATGCAGTGAATCCGGCATATATTTTTTGACCTGGCTGTATGTCGTTTATGTTTACTTGATTAGACATGGTCTGGTCGGTGTAGGCAAATTGTGAAACCATAGTCCATGAGTAGGTGGGTTGTTTTACGTTGAAATAATAGCTCAGACCAGTGTCATTAAACCAAGTTATTCCATTAGCTAATAAATTAAATCTTTCATTGTATACCCCTCCAGAACCTGGCGCAGACGGGGCAGTCATCCAGAAATAGAATGTAGCGATCTGCCCAGGCGCTACTGAAGATTGTTGCATCGTTGCTGGCCTTGTTGGCGAAAGCCAATTGCTTCCTGCAGAGAAAACGCTTTTTCGTTCTTGTGGCGCATTGGTTCCGACCATAACCGAATTATTGCCTGAATTTTGCCACGTCATATTACCTGTATTTAATGCAGTGAATCCGGCATATATTTTTTGACCTGGCTGTATGTCGTTTATGTTTACTTGATTAGACATGGTCTGGTCGGTGTAGGCAAATTGTGAAACCATAGTCCAGCCATAGCTTGGAGCATATGTGCTCCCAAACCATTCTGTAAAATACCACCAGAAGTTCCTATTCCCATATGCGCCACATGAGACAATACCACCAGGCGATGAATCATTTAATCCCGAAAGAGCGCTTGAATTTGGTTGATAGGGGGTATAGTTATAAAGAGCTGCGGTTGCAGCTGTTTGAATAGCTACATTAGAGCCTCCACAGTTTACGTCAGGGTTGAATTGAATATATCTCGTTACTCCACTCTGGAAATTGTATGATGAAGGATTGATAATATATTGATTAAATTGCCATGCCGCACCGTTTACTTGATTATAGAAGCCAAAATAGTTAGCACTACAGTTCGCCGAATTATTCGGTCCAGTATCCGGGCAACCATAGCCCATCGCCGTTTTGTATTGCCAACTCGCCGCCCAGGTGTCGGTGACGATTCCACTTTCTTTTTGAAGTGTCGCTAAAATAACCTGGGGATTAATATTATATTGTTGTCCCGCATTCCATATGATCTGTGCCGCACTTATTCCACCTGGAACCTGATAGGGGCTTCCATCTGCATTAAATTGCCCAATATTGTTTTGAAGGGTGCTAGTATTTTCGTTGTATTCCTTTAGGCACGTCCATGGTGGACTATATGTATTTCCGCTGGACCCAGTAAATCCTGTGTGATTTCTGTCACAAGTTGGAACTTTTGCGTTAAGGAAATTTTGAATCTGTTGAACCGACATCGAGTTTTTATCTCTGAAAACTACATCATCTATTATTCTGCCAGCGCTAAAATCGCTTCCACTTATTGCCAATGTATCTTTGGTTATAAATAACGGTAACAGATAAGCTGAAACTAAAGATATTAAAACTACAAAGTTTAAAATTCTATTTCTCATCTTACAATAATATCCTTTTTTACGGATCCACTTGAATTCTCTTGATTTATTGATAGAGTGAGACTCCATAAACCGTTAGAAACATCTGAATAGGGTATCGAATATAGGCAATTATAAAAGCTGCCTCCCCAGTTTATTGATGAGGAATAGTTTTTACTTGAATTGGTATTAGTTAAAATAATTGAACATTGACCAGAAGTTACTCCAGATATTTTTGCAGCAATATTTATGGGGCCGCCCGGAACATCCTGCCCAGCGGCATTCAGTACTATTGAAATGTTTTTTGATATTACGGTAGCCGAAGGAGTTGTTTTCATGTCTTGAGTTTTTTGGGCATTTGTTAATTGTTCGTTTTTTGTTGCATTAGTGTATTTAACGGTGTTTACTGGACGAGCCGGAACACTGATTGCCGGAGAGGCCTTTCTTCCAAAAGAAAAGTAATTTTGCTTATATAGAATATATAAAAATAAAAAAATGCTTAACAATATCGCTAGAACACTAACTATAGTTATATATAATTTTTTATTCGTATTTTTATTCATATTTTTGTTTATTAATGCTACTTAAAATTGTAACCCTTTCTGTCGATGTGTCAATCTGTAGAATTTACACAAACCTGAAACTTAAAGTATAATCAAACGATATGATTATAGTAATTATTGCAGGTGGGTCAGGCACTAGGCTTTGGCCATTGAGTACGAGCTCTTATCCCAAGCAACTTCTAAGGCTTACAAATGAAAATACAATGGTACAAAATACATACCTTCGATCCAAGCAGCTCTCGGATAATATCTATGTTATTCCAGACACTAGCCACGTCAAGCATATTAAAGAACAGTTGGATGAACTAGATGACGATAGGTTTATAACAGAACCGGGCAGAAGGGGTACTGCAAATTGTGTGATAGCAGCTTTGTCATACATTGAGAGAAGGCATGGAACTGAAGAGCCCATAGCTTTCATACATGCTGATCATCATATTCGTGACAACTCAGGTTTTGTAAAAACCTTTCTTTCAGCGGCAGAGATGTCAATCATTGAAAAAAAGATAATTTTGATAGGAATAGAGCCAACATATCCCGCCACCGGCTTTGGGTATATCGAAAAGGGATCTGAGAGTAAAAGACATATTGGGATCTATAATGTTCAAAGTTTTAAAGAAAAACCAGACTTCACTTTAGCGAAAAAATATGTTTCTGCTGGTAATTTTTTATGGAACTGTGGTTATTTTGTTGGTTCTGTAGATACTTTTAAAAAAGAAATCGCAAAATATGCACCAGAATTATATGAAAATTATAAAAAATTGAGTGGCATGAAAGATATGGCTTCAGGTAAATATGAGGACATTTACCTGTCATTTAAAAATGAAGTTATAGACATTGCTTTAATTGAGAAAAGCAAGGATTTACTGGTCTTGCCAGCGAGTTTCGACTGGATTGATGTAGGGAATTTTAAAGATCTTCATGACGCTAATGAAAGTGACGAATTTGGAAACTACGAAAAAGGAAAAAATATATATAGCCTTGAAAATGAAAATGCTTATATTAGGAATCAAACTGAAAAACCAATTGTCGTCATAGGTTTAAATAATATTGTCGTCGTCAATACTGAAGACGGCATCCTGGTAGCGAGAAAAGATCTTAGTCATAAAGTTGGAGAGATATCCAAAAAGATACAAATAAGCGATTAGCTATTCAACGGTTACAGATTTAGCGAGGTTTCTTGGTTTGTCTATATCGCAACCTTTTTCGTTTGCAATATAGTATGAGAACAGTTGAACGACAATAGCTTCAAGTATAGGAGATAATTGATCCGATACCTCAGGGATAATAATTAAATCGTCAGCAATTGTCTTAAAGTGCTTCTGTTGTTTCTTGGTTGTTACGACAATAGTTTTACCACCGCGAGCCTTAATCTCTTGAATATTGCTTGCAGTTTTATCGAAAAGCGTTGGGCTACTAGCGAGAGCAAGTGTGGGGAAGTTTTCGTCAATGAGAGCAAGGGGGCCGTGTTTAAGTTCGCCACCCGCATATGCTTCTGCGTGTATGTAGCTAATTTCTTTAAGTTTCAAAGATCCCTCTAGCGCAACGGGATATTCATAGCCGCGACCTATGAACATGAAATCTCGATGATGAGAATAGCGTATTGCGATTTCTTTAATGGCGGGAGACAGACTTAATATCTTTTCTGCAGTTTTCGGTAAGCTTGCTAGTTCTACGAGAAGATCCTTGTAGAGTTTGCTCCTATTTTTTCCAAGAGATAATGCGAGTAGTACCAATATAGTCACTTGAGCAGTAAATGCCTTTGTGCTTGCAACAGAAATTTCGGGTCCTGCATGACAATATATCCCTGCTTTTGTCATTCGAGAGATCGTACTTCCCGGGCAATTTACGATTCCAAGTGTCAGAAGACCTTGTGGCTCTACCTTTTTGAGTGCAGCAATCGTGTCGGCAGTTTCGCCACTTTGAGATATTGCCAGGATTGCAGTATTTGGGCTATAAGGTTCTTTTCGATATTTAAATTCGCTAGCAAGTTGTACTTCTACGGGTATTTCAGCTAACTCTTCAATAAGGTATTCGCCAACCAGACCTGCGATGTAAGATGTGCCGCAGGATACGATTATTATCCGATCTATATTCCTAAGTTGATTGGCTACTGAATCTAAGCCTCCTAATTTAATTTCATTCGTTTCAATTTTAATTCTTCCCAGGATTGCATTTTGAATAGTTTTTGGTGCTTCATGAATTTCCTTAAGCATGAAATGCTCAAATGATCCTTTCGAGGATCTCGCATCATCTAGTAATAAATCTTCAGGATTACGAGTTACAATCTTTTTATTTTTTAAATTTCGAATCTTATATTTATTTTTTTCTACAATGGCTATTTCATAATCCTCGAGATACACTATTTTTTTGGCAGCATCAGCAACTGCAGAAGCATCCGAGCCAACCATATTATTTTTCTTTCCTACTCCTATAGCGAGTGGACTTGAGAGCTTTGCTGCTAATATTTTATTTGGCTCAATTTCTGACATCATAACAATTGCATAGGCTCCGCTAAGATCATTTATGGCGGATGTAAATGCTTGTTCCATGTCTTTTGTTTTTTGATAATAAAAATCTATGAGATGAGGGACTACTTCTGTGTCGGTATGCGAAACGAAATGATACCCTTTTACCTCTAGCATTGATCGTAACTCTTGGTGATTTTCAATAATGCCGTTATGTACAACAAAAATGGTTTTGTCTTTATTGTAATGAGGATGAGCATTTAATTTTGTAGGTGTTCCATGTGTTGCCCAGCGAGTATGTCCAATAGCAGTTTTTGTGTTTATGATATCTATGTCTACGAGTTCATTTTCAAGTGCCGCAACTCGTCCAGCTTGCTTTACGTTTCTGATTTTACTTCCATCATAAAACGCAACCCCCGCTGAATCATATCCCCTGTACTCTAAATTTCTTAGACCACATAAAACTGGTTCAACTGCATTTTTATCCCCAACAAAGCCAACAATTCCGCACATGGTAACCCCTAATATTTAATCAAATTTCTGAAAGCTTCATCAAATAGTATAACCGAAAAGTTATTACTAAATCGAGATATTTCTTGGTGATTCCATTCCATTCTTAGGCCTTTTTCAATTGCCTCAACTAGACCCTGGGTTGTTTGTTTTTCAAAAAGTATTCCGGTGTCTTTATTTATATAATCAAGGGCTCCACCACCATTGTAGGCGATTACTGGAGTGCCTGATGCTAAAGCCTCAACCGGGGCTATCCCAAAATCTTCAATACCTGGAAACAAGAAGAGTTCAGATTTACTTAATATCTCTGCGATTTCAGTTGTTTTTAAATTAGTTTTAAAAGATATATTTTTATGACCATCTGCTTGACTTAAGAGATCTTTATGCAAAGGTCCATCTCCGATTACGGTCAGCTTTTTATTAAGCTTTATTGCAGCGCTAATCGCTAGATCAAACCGTTTGTAGGGTACCTGTCGTCCTACGATTACGAGTCCATCTCTTTTTTGATTTATATTATTTTTTTGAAATTGTTCGATATCAACTGGAGGATAAATGACGATGGAATCCCGGCCGTAGTATTCTTTAATTTTTTTCTGAATGTGAGATGAGTTTGCAATCATGACGTCAGGACGCTGAGCGACGGCGTAGTCCCATTTGCGCATAGGTTTCACTAGAATTCGAAGCCCAATTCGGGCAAGAGGGTTAAGTAATCCAAAGCCAGGGTTTTTAATGTATTCATCATAGCGTTGCCAATAATAATGGGTAGGGGAATGACAATAAGCAATGTGTATTGCACCTTTCTTGAGTTTTTTAACAGATTTTGCTTCTGCGCCGCTGGAAGATATGACGATATCGTACTGAGTGAGATCGAGGCCTTCAAAGGCAAATCTTCTGAGTAGCGGTAAAAATTTACGAAAGGTAGAATTCTTTGGGAGTTTCTGTAGCCACGTGGTACGTACATTGGCATCTTTGAACCAATCAATTTTTGATGGGTCATACTGGCTCGTATAGATGGGTGCATCTGGATAAAGATTATGAAGCGCAAGTACAACTTTTTCAGCTCCACCAATTGTTGTTAACCAATCGCAA
>Ga0194055_10000980_pt1 | contig 23274 bp, 26 predicted proteins | sample SepL449m_MetaG_FD_155482 | JGI IMG/M metagenome (GOLD analysis project Ga0194055, IMG submission 155482) | Anoxic zone freshwater microbial communities from boreal shield lake in IISD Experimental Lakes Area, Ontario, Canada - Sep2016-L442-9m | ecosystem: Environmental > Aquatic > Freshwater >... | reverse complement strand
AGGCTTTCCGTATGCCTCCTCGACCCTGTGTCTGCGAACTTGCTCTCGACCGTTGCGATGCCTCGTGCAACGCCAAAATGCTCGAGAAGACCTTCTACATGGCGTGCCTTGATTTGACGGATCGCCCAACACTCGTCGTGGGTGCCGGCCCGATCGGTCTCGAGAAAATCGAGGGACTATTGGCGGCCAACGCCGCAGTCCACGTGATTACGAAGACTGCCTGCGCAGAGGTGCACGAATTGGCCAGCGAAGGCGCGATCACGCTCGAGTTGCGCGAATACACGCCCGCCGATCTTGAGGGTCGCCTTCTGGTCGTCGCTGCCACCGAAGATACGCAACTGAACGTTGAGATCTATCGCCGCGCCGAAGAACGCGCGATGCTCGTCAACATCGTTGACGTTCCACCACTCTGCAACTTCATTCTGCCGGCGATCGTTCGCAGTGGCCCAATCGCGATTGCGATCTCGACCTCGGGCGCCAGTCCTGCGCTCGCCAAGCGCCTCAAGCGCGAGATTCTCGAGACCTACGGCGAGCCGCACGCCGAGTTCGCCGTGATGCTCAACGGTATCCGCGGCTGGGCGAAGGACCTGTTTCCGACCTACGACGACCGCAAAGTCTTCTTTGAAGGACTCGTCAATGGCGATCCCGATCCGATCGAAATGCTGCGCGCAGGAGACACCGAGGGCGTACGCGCCTTGATCCGCGAGCGTCAGGACATCGCCGAAACGCTGTTTACCGCGTCGTAGTGAATTGACGGCTCCCCTGTCGGGGACGTATCGTGCAGGCATTGACTGCGCGATCAGGCGCACCGAGGAGGACACCATGGCGGTACGAACACCCATCGAACTAGATCGCGGACGCATCGCGGAGCTCACGGCACGCGAAGCAAAAGTCCTCGATGGCACCACCACTGCCTCGGGCGAGATGTACAAGCGCGCGAATCACGTGCTCTCTGGCGGCGTCGCCTCGTCGTATCAGTTCCGTGATCCTTGGCCGATCTACCTCGAGCGCGGCGTTGGCTCGAAGGTCTGGGATGTCGACGGTACCGAGATGATCGACTTTCACAACGGTTTCGGTTCGATGGTGCAAGGCCATGCACACCCCGTGATTACGAAGGCTGTCGCGGAGCGGATGACGCAGGGCACCCACTTTGCCGCCCCCACCGAGGATGCGATCGTCGTCGCTGAGGAACTTCAGCGCCGCTGGGGTCTGCCGCAATGGCGGTACACAAACTCGGGCTCCGAGGCCACGATGGACGCGATTCGTATTGCCCGCGCCGCGACGGGTCGCGACACGATCATCAAGATCTTTGGCTCGTACCACGGCCACCACGACTACGTGATGGTGTCGATCGGCGTTGACTATGCCTCGATTGGTGACCGCGAGAACTACGGTTCCCTGCCCTACGGTGGTGGCATTCCGAAGGCCGTGTCGGACATGACGATCGCTGTCCCCTTCAACGACGCGCCCGCGATGGAGCGCCGCATTGAGGGCCTCGCCGCCGAGGGTCGCCTGCCGGCCTGCGTAATCATGGAAGCGGCGATGATGAACCTCGGTGTCGTGCTCCCCGAGCCCGGCTACCTTGAGGCCGTCCGCGAGATTACGAAAAAGCACGGCATCATCTTGATCTTTGACGAGGTCAAGACCGGCATGACGATCGCTGCGGGTGGCGCGGTCGAGAAGTTCGGCGTGATGCCGGACATGGTCACGCTCGCCAAGGCGCTCGGCGGCGGCCTGCCGATCGGAGCGATTGGTGGTACGGACGAGGCCATGGAGATCGTCCGCAACGGCGGCGTCTATCAGGTCGGCACCTACAACGGCAATCCGCTCGGCATGGCCGCAGCACGTGCCAACTTGCTTGAGGTTATGACACCCGATGCCTACGCCCACCTTGATGGCCTCAACGACCTTATGCTCAGCGGATGCTCGGCTGTGCTCGAGAAGTACAACCTGCCTGGCTACACGGTCGGCATCAGCTCGAAGGGCTGTGTGACTTTCGCACACGACCCGATCGTCGATTACGAGTCCTTTAAGGCCCAGCAGGACGGCGAGCTCTGCGACCTGGCGTGGCTGTACAACATGAACCGCGGCGTCTTCATGACTCCGGGTCGCGAAGAGGAATGGACACTGTCCATCCAGCACTCGCTCGAGGATTGTCAGCGCTTCGTTGACGCCTTCGAAGAGATGGCGTCCGACCTCACGGCCTAGAACGGATTACGGATAACGGGGGGACATCACAACCGCGCGGATGTGATGTCCCCCACGCTCCTCAGCTACGGACGAACGATAAACGTCTGGCTGTCGTTTGGATCGCCGTTCGGATCTTGAACGAGGTCGGCGCCGATCGTGATTGCGTGCAGCGTCGCTCCACGCGGAACCCGCGGCAGACAGAGGTCGTGCATGTTGTCGTCCATCGCTGCCGTCCCGCCATGATCAAGCAGGTCAGCAACTGCGAGTGGCGTGAACGCATTGAGTCCCCCACCCGCGAGACGGTAGACAGCCCTGTATGAAGCAGTGATGGCATCGCCGACCTCGCTGATCGCACCGCTATCGGAGTAGGCCGTGATGCCGTTCGACCAGACGACTCGAACGAACGTGGCGCCTACTCCCGGACTGCAGCGGTTGCGATCCCCCGCGTAGAGCGGGGGCGTCAACGTCCACGCGTCGACAATATAGGGCGCAGCCTCCACCTGAACGATCTTCTGAGCAGGTAGCGCTCCGACGGGCCGCCACTGCTGCGCGCCAACGGGACGACCCTGAAGGGATCCCGAGAATTCCACGCTGACGGGACGCTGGCCGGGTTGCGACTCACCGAACGAGCCAATCAAATTGATGGTTTGGAGCTCGTTCCGCTCGTCTGGCGGATATTGCAGGGCGCAGATGGGATGGGTTTTCGTGCCGTTCTGATTCCTAATCGTGAAGTCACTAGCTCTGACCGACGTGGGTCGAATAAACCAGTTGAAGACAACCGGCAAGTTGTCGAGCCCCGTGGCCGAGCTGCCTGGACAGGAATTGGCCGTCGCGTCGTTGCTGCCCATTGCGGCGCTCAAGACCGAGATCTTGACGCGCGCGCTCGGTGCTGTACGAGCGAAGGACGGCGCGACGAACACGCTGAAGAGAGCGAACATGATCAGACTGACGCCGAACGAGCGTGCGGACTGTTTTCTCAGCATGGTTGTACGGCCTTCCGTTGTCGACGTACTGTCCACGACCACTACCCAAGATTGCCCTGGTCAGCGAGTGCGCATTTCACGCTTCGGGCCTGCCCATCATAGGCCGAAGGGGAAACGAAACGACTTACCCCGTTGTCACGGCAGGTACTGTCACGACCGGTGTCTGATTCGCCTGGGCGATGATCTGCTGGGCCTGTTCAATGATCTTCTTGTACGCGTCGACGGCGGCCTTGACGCCCGCATTAAATCCGTCTTGATAGCCGCCTGCTTGACCCGTGTTGTTCGTAGCAGTATCGCGCCCCTTGGCGTATCCCTTGGCAAAGCCCTGGTCGTAACGCGCACTCAATTGATCGGCAGCCTGCTGTTTCGTGTCGCGCACACCATCTTTGTAGCCTGCAGCGCGCGCCGCATCGTTGGCGCCAGCCTGCGGATCCGAGCCCGAAACAGAGGCGGCGATCGGATTAGATCGCCCGTGCACGGCATCGACCACGATCGCGGTGACCAGCGCCGTGACGATGATTAAGACCATCGCGGCAATGATCGCTGTGAAGACACCACGGGCACGCCGAGGACGCGTCTCGATCGTGTCCTGATCGTCACTCTTGGACTTCGTTCGTTCGCGCGGCGCCATCTGCTCTCACGATACGCGCCAAAACGCAAACTTCCTGCGCGCTGGCTTACAGACTGCCAACAGCGACTCGAGCGCGCTCGAGTCGTTCCAGCGAGGCCTCACGTCCAAGAAACGCAATTGACTCGTAGAGACCCGCAGCGACCGTCGAACCGGCAATCGCAATCCGGATCGGAAGAAACGCCTGCCGTGGCTTCAGTTCGAGTTCCTCACAGACACCCCTTAAAGCCGATTCCACGCTCTCTGCGTCGAAGGACGCAAGTCCCGCGAGGGCGGTGATCGCTGCGTCGAGTATGCGACCAGCGTTCTCGTCGCTGAGCAGCTTCTGCCACGACTCCTCCTCAGGCTCACGCGCTTCGAGCAACGAGCCGACAAGGGAATCGAATTCGCCGAATGCGCCGAGCTTCTCCTGGACCAGTGGCACGAGTTCCTCAAGTCGCGCAGAGCTCGCAAGCGGTGATCCAGCGTCTTCCAAATAGCTGCGCAAGGCCGTCGCGTAGGCCACTGCGTCGAGCGCACGCAGATACTGCCCGTTCATCCAGGCCAGCTTCTCGTGATCGAAGACTGCCGGCGCCGGGTTGACACGGTCGAGCGAGAACCGCTCGACGAGCTCCGCGACACTCATCAGTTCCGTTTCGCCGTCCCATGACCAGCCACAGAGAGCCAGAAAGTTGACGAGGGCCTCAGGTAGGTAGCCCGCGTCCCGGAACTCCTCCACGCTGGCCGCACCGTGACGCTTGGAGAGGCGCTTCTTGTCTGCACCGAGAATCATCGATAGATGTGCGGTCTGGGGAAATGTTCCGCCAAGCGCCTCCACGAGCAATTTCTGGCGCGGTGTTGAGGACAAGAGGTCCTCGCCCCGGATGACGTGCGTGATGCCCATCTCGAGATCGTCAAGCGGGTTTGCCAACTGGTACGTGGGCCGCCCACCGCCCCGCATGAGAACGGTATCGCCAAGCAGTCGATGCTCAAACACGACTCGTCCACGGACGAGATCGTCGATCACCGTCTCACCCTCGAGTGGAGTGCGGAAGCGAATGACCGCTGGGCGTCCCTCTTGCTCGAACGCAGCGATCTGTTCCGCCGTCAAATCTCGATGCAGTCGCGTCGGCAGTGCTGGGTCGTCGGTCTGGCGCGCTTCGGCGCGCGCCACCTCGAGCTCTTCCGCCGTCTGATAACAGCGATACGCGTCACCCTGGGCAAGCAGGCGGTCGACCGCGGCCTGATAGCGCTCGCTGCGCTCGCTTTGAAGGTACGGGCCATGTGGACCACCTGCGCTCGGCGACTCATCAAAATCGAGTCCCAGCCAATCGAGCGAGCGCTGGATTTGCTCGATCGCACCGGCCTCTTCGCGTTCCGTGTCCGTATCTTCAATGCGGAGGACCGTGGTGCCACCGTGATGGCGAGCGAACAGCCAGACGTAGAGCGCAGTGCGCACGCCTCCGACGTGGAGAAATCCTGTGGGCGATGGGGCGAAGCGGACGCGTACCGACATGCCTAAACCGTACCGCCCCTCGCCGCTGTGTCCGTCAGGTCGCCGCCGGGCCGGCACCTATGCTGGCCTGATGATTGCCGGTGCCCACATCTCCTCCGCTGGCGGACTTCATAACGTGCCGGCGCGGGCCGCCGCGATTGGTTCCGATGGCGTCCAGGTCTTTATCCAGAGTGCGCGCACGTGGAAGCCAACCGCACACAAGCCGGAAGATCTCGCCGTGCTGCGCGCAGCGCGGGAAAGCGGTCAGGTGCAGTACATCGCTTGCCACGCGATTTACTTCATCAATCTTGCAACGGATGAACCCGAGCTCCTGAAGAAAAGCCGTTCGGCTCTACTCAACACGATCGATGTGGCCAATGCGATCGCGGCTGACGGAATTGTCTTACACGTCGGCTCCCATAAGGGTCGTGGCCTCGAAGCGACGCTACCCCAGATCGTCAGGGAACTGCAGACGGCACTGAAACGCCTGGATGGTCCGTGGCTCCTGCTCGAGAATTCGGCTGGGGCTGGTGGCACCATCGGTCGCGATCCGGTCGAGCTGGCGAGCATCATCAACGCCGTCGATCACCCGCGACTTGGGATGTGTATCGATACCTGCCACGCCTACGTATCGGGCGTGGACGTGACAGACCACCAGCAGCTCGATGCGCTCGTCACCGAACTCGACACACGCATTGGTATCGAACGGCTGCGTTGTCTGCACGTTAACGACGCGGCTGCAGCCTGTGGTTCGAATCGGGATCGCCACGCCAACGTTGGTCAGGGTGAGATGGGCAAGGGCCTCGCGGTGACGCTCTCGCATCCTGCGCTCGCCGGCCTACCGATGCTGCTCGAGACGCCTGGTGCCGAAGGTAACGGTCCAGACGCTGCCGAACTTACGGCTCTGCGTGCGCTCCACAAGCAGGGTGTTACGCGTCGTGCTGCGAAGGCTCGTCGCGCGTCGTAACGACGAACGTGCCGCCACCCGGCGGCTCATAGAATTCCGGATTCACACAGCCAATCTCTGGCAACCGCCGCGGATAGGCCGAGTCGATTGCCGCGCTACAAATCGGCAGTGGCACGCGCACCGCGCGGATCCCGCCGAAGGCTCGCTCTTCCTCGGCACACTCCTCGAGTACGGCAAGATCAACCTCGGCGGCATGGACGCGCTCGACGCAGCCTGCATAGCGCCGACCATCTCGTGCGTCGTACGCGTAGAGACGCGAACAACCAAGGCAGCCAACCGGATCAATCACCCAGTCGCAGTACACGCGACAACGTCGACAGGATGCTTCTCGGTCGTAGCTCACAGTCGAAGTATCACCGCTCACGTGCGCTACGACGAACGCTGTGATTCGTGGGACGGTTTAGAGCGTTGCGCGATACGCGGCAGCGTCAAGCAGGCTTTCGACAGCCGCGACGTCGTCGAGCTTGACGCGGATCAGCCAGCCAGCATCGTACGGAGCCTCGTTGACAAGTTCCGGCGACTCGACTACCGCGTCATTGACCGCGGTCACCGTGCCGGCGAGCGGCGCGATCACGTCAGAGACAGCCTTAACCGACTCCAGCGATCCGTACGAACCATCAGCCTCAACACGACTACCAACCGTCGGAGGTTCAAAGAACACGACCTCGCCGAGCGCATCTTGCGCGTGCCAGGTGATACCAAACGTCGCCTCGTCGCCGTCGACTCGCACCCAATCGTGATCCTGGTGGTACCGCAGATCGGCGGGATACGACTCGTCGGCAGACATGGCTCAGGCTTCCTTCTTGTAAAACGGCAACTTGACGACTTCAGCATCGCGCAGGCGCCCACGGATGTCGACCTGGAGCACGGTGCCGGGCTTGGCGAACATCTCAGGGACGTAGCCCAGGCCGATGCCGCGATCGATGCTCGGCGAGAGGGTTCCGCTCGTGATCGTGCCGATCTTCTCGCCGTCGGCCAGAATTGGGTATCCCTCGCGAGGAATGGCGCGATCGACAATCTTGAGTCCAACGAGGCGACGCTTGACGCCCTTAGCGGCCTGCTTGTCGAGGACCGCACTGCCCATGAAGTCGCGACCAAGGTGCACAAAGCGCCCGAGGCTGGCCTCAATCGGTGTCGTCTTCTGCGTGATGTCATGGCCGTGGAGCGGATACCCGACCTCGAGGCGCAGCGTGTCGCGCGCGCCAAGACCACTGGGAACCACGCCGTGTTCGCGACGAGCAAGGATGCCATCCCAGAGGTCGCCGGCACGATCTGCGGCACACATGATTTCGACCCCTGGCTCGCCCGTATAACCCGTATAGGCAACGCGTGACGGCACACCAGCCACGACGCGCTCGACAATCGTGAAGGGCTTCCCCGTCTCGGGTGCGGGCGTCTTCTTGGGCCAGATGTCAGCGAGCAGTTCCATCGCTACCGGACCCTGCAGCGCAATCATCGCCGTTTCGTCGCTGGTATCCGTGATCGTGGCGGCCCGGTGCTTGAAGCTCTTCAGGTGCGCCAGGTCAATCGCGATATTGCCGGCATTGACGACGAGCAGCCAAACCTTGTTCGGGAGCTTGTAGACAATCAGATCGTCGATAATCCCGCCCTTAGCATTGAGCAGGAACGAATACTGGGCCTGGCCTTCATCGAGGCGATCAATGTCACTCGCCAGTGCCTTGCGCAGCAACCCTTCCGCACCGGTGCCGGTGATTTCGAACTGCCCCATATGCGAAACGTCAAAGAGTCCGGCGCGTGCTCGTACCGCGCGGTGCTCTTCGTTGATGCCCACGTAGTAGACGGGCATCTCCCAGCCAGCGAAATCGACCATGCGCGCGCCGAGCTCGACGTGGCGATCGTGCAGTGGCGTTTTGCGCGGTGTAGGTGCCATCAGGTCAGTGTTCTTGCTGAAAACGCTCCGTCATGTCTCAAGCGTTACCTGCGAACGTTACGGAGACGATACCGCGTTCTGCTCGAACACGAGGAGGTTTGCGTCATTCGTCTCAATTTCCTCACAGCCGGAGCCAATCACAACCAGTTTGGCTGACGGCGTGTACCCTTGACAACGACTCGGGCACCAACCGATTTCAACCTATGCGCATCGCACTCCTGCTCCCCATTGCATTTCTGTTAGCGACAGCCGGCACGGCAGCAGCTGCTCCACCGCCGTTTACGCTCTTCCCTGTCGTTGGTGGTGCGCACTACACGGACGATTTTGGTGATCCGCGCTCGGGCGGAACCCACGAGGGAAACGATCTGATGTCACCCTGCGGCACTCCAGCCGTCGCGGTGGTCGCTGGCACTGTTCGTCTTGACTACGGCGATCGCTCGGGCTGGATGGTCACCCTGACGGGCAAGGACTCGTGGTATCGCTACATCCATATGGGTGTGACGGGCGACGCGAACAGCGCCTTCGCTAAGGGCCTTAAGAACGGTTCGACCGTTAAGGCGGGCCAGGTCATTTCGTATGTCGGCAAGACGGGCGATGCTGCCAGCGCGCCCTGCCACCTCCACTTCGAACTTCACTTCGGCGACCGAGTGGTCTCCCCCTACACCACGCTTCAGGCTGCGACGATTCTTGAGCCCGATCCAACGGATCCTGCCATGATGGGCGCCAGCAATAGCAGTGTCACGCTGACCATCACCGGCAAAGTTGTCTGGGCCGTAACGGCGGGCACCACCGGCCGCTTGTTGGTACGCCCCAAGTCGATCAAAGCCTCCGATGGCTCTGCTGTAACCCCCACCCGCATGGTCGTACTGAGTGCAGATCCTGCGACGCTCGCCGGCATTCAGGCGGGACAAAACGTCACGGTCGTCACCGCCGCGGCACCGTTGACGTCTGAACGCCTCGATCTAAAACCGCTGACGTGGTCGCTCGCGACCGCCACACGCACCCGCTGACGCCCTAGCGCAGCGTCATGCCGATCTGGTGACGCAGATCTGGGAGCCACGCCGAGTCGATGGTGTGCTCAACTGCCGTCTCGCGGTACGTGACGTCCATGCCGGCAGCCAGCAATTCGTCGCGCGCCGCGCGTCCAAAGGAGACGTCGATGACGGGATCGATACTGCCGTGAACGACCGTGACTGGTGGCCGATCGGGCGACGTGAGATCCAGCGGATGGTCGATGACGTGCGGAATAAAGCCAACCATCGCGAGGAGCGCTGCCGGTGGTGTGCGGTGCGCAGCAAGCGCCATTGCGTAGGCCATCACACAGCCCTGCGAGAAGCCGCCAAGAATGATCTTTTCCTCGGGAACGCCAATCCGTTCTGGTAGGTCGTCGAGCCAATCGGACAAAAGTTCCACAGAGGCCATAAAGGTCTCTTCATGGGGATAGCCCACACGCTCGACGATGTACCAGTGCGCGCCACCCGGCGGTAACGCGAGTGGCGCACGGGGTGTCACCCCAACGAGCCGCTGCTCAGGATCAAGCACCTCGATCAATGGCATCAGATCGTGCTCGTCGGCACCTCGACCGTGGAACAACACCAGCGCACCTTCGGGCGTACCAGCCGACGGGCGAATGCGGTCGGTGATGCCGATCATCGGTACGGCGCCCACGGATCAGGAATCGGCGCGAGGCGTTCTTCCAAAAGTGGGCGCAGATGCTCATGCTGGCGCGGCAGGCGCAGCGCGAGACCGAGCGAATCAGAGTCCTCGTCGACTGCGAAGCCCGGCCCGTCCGTCGCGAGCTCGAACAGGACGCCAGACGGTTCGCGAAAATAGATCGAGCGGAAGTAGTCACGGTCAACGATTGGTGTGGCCTGCACGCCCGCCGCGGCAGCGCGCTCCAACCAGCCCTGATGATCCTCGTCCAGACTCGCCCAGGCAACGTGATGGATCGTGCCGGCGCCAGACGTCGATACCTCACCGTCACTGGACTCCAAGCGGTATGCCGCCGAACGCACGCCCTCTCCTGTGCGCCATTCGCCGCCTTCGCTCTGAAATCCGAGCGACTCAAGCACCGAAACACTGTGCGCTGGCTCACGCGACTGGGCGGCGACGCCGATCATTCGCCGCATGGCAACATCGTCGGGAACGTGTGGCGCGTTTGCGTGCGGCTGACTCTCGCAGCCGTCGACCGGGACGAGACGGGTGACGAGGCCCTCGTGATCCCAGACGTCGAGGTAGTCCGGATGGCGTTCGGTAGCCGCCTTGCCAACGAGGTGGCGCTCCCACCAGTCCAGTGCGGCGGCCGACGGCACGCTCCAGTCGATCCGCGTCACCATGCTCTCTCCTGCACGTCCCAGCCGTGCGCCCGGATACTCGAAGAACGTCAGGGCTGTCCCCGGAGATCCGTTGGCGTCGCCGTAGTACAGGTGATACGCGCCCGGATCATCGAAGTTGACGGTCTTCTTGACGAGTCGCAGACCCAGTACCCCGCCGTAGAACTCTGCGTTGCGAGGGCCGTCTGCGGTAATCGCGGTGACGTGATGAATGCCGTGGAGGTGCATACGTCTACTCGTCGCTATCGACAGAAACGACGCGCTTGTTGTACAGGCGCGCACCGACACCACCGGCACCGCTGATCAAGGCCAAGAACGCCGCGTCTTGATAGCTCGCCGGCCAGTTTACGAACGCGTGAGCCAGTGCCATCGCGCCGAGCCCGAAAAAATAGCCGAGTCCGAAGGTGCCGAGATAGTCAACGATGCGCTTCATATCAGCAGTGTGAGTGACCTTGAAGAGCGCCGCAACACCACTAGTCGCGTACCGTGAGAACTGCCTCGAGGGCCGCCACGGCAAGCTCGGCTTGCTCCTGAGTGATGACAAGCGGCGGGCACAGTCGCAGAGCGGTTTCTGAGACGGCGTTGACAATGACTCCTTGCTCGCGGAGCGCTGCGGCAGCGCCAGCAGCGTCGCCGCTGGCGAGTTCGACCGCGATCAAGAGACCGGCTCCACGCACGTCCGCAACTCCCGCAAGTGCGCCGAACGCTGTCGAAAGGTACTCGCCGATGCGCTCTGCGTTGCCGATCAGATCGTCTCGTTCGACGACCTCAATTGTTGCCAGTGCCGCTGCTGCGATTGGTGGCGAGCCACCGAACGTCGTCCCGTGGTCACCGGGCTGAAAACCCGTCGCGAGCGTCTTCGAAAGCAGTGCGCCAATCGGCATGCCTGAGGCCAAGCCCTTGGCGAGCACAACCGCGTCCGGACGGACCCCGGTGCGCTGAAATGCGAACCATGCCCCCGTGCGTCCGATACCGGTCTGAACCTCGTCGAAGAGCAGCAGCGCGTTGTGCTGATCGCAAAGGGTCCGCGCCTCGTGAAGGAACGCGTCGTCGATCACGTGCACGCCACCCTCACCCTGAATTGGCTCGATCAGCACACCCGCTGTCTGCGGACCAACCGCAGCACGCAACGCCTCGATGTCGTTGCGCGGAACATGACGAAAGCCGGCGGGGAGCGGTTCGAACGGAATTTTCTTTGGTTGAGCCCACGTCGCTTGGAGCGCGCCGAGCGTGCGCCCATGAAACGCTCCCTCGAGACAGACCACTTCGTGTTTTTCAGGTCCGCCAGTCTGGTGCCCGTGTCGGCGCGCGAGCTTGATCGCAGCCTCGTTTGCCTCGGCTCCTGAGTTACAGAAAAAGGCCTGCCCGAAACCCGACAGAGCATGAAGACGCTCGGCGAGCGCAATCGCCGGCTCGGTCCAGTACAGGTTTGAGACGTGGTCGAGAATCGCCGACTGGGCAGCAAGGGCCGCGATGGGCTCTGGATGACCATGCCCGAGCGTGACAACAGCAATGCCCGCAACGAGGTCGAGATAGCGCGTGCCGGCGTCGTCCCACAACCAGCACCCCTCACCGCGCACAATGGTCAACGGTCGCGGCGGGTAATTCGACATCATCGCCTCGGTACCGCGGTCCGCGATGCTCATGCCTTCACCTCCGTGCCAGCGCCGATCCGCACACAACCCACACCACCAGCAAGTGCTGCAGCGCAGGCTTCGAGCTTCGGCAACATTCCACCCGTTACGGACGGTGGTGCGCTGGCAGAAATCGTCGGCAACACCGCGCCCGCCTCGTCCAGGACACCAGGTACGTCCGAGAGGAACGCCAGTTCGTCGGCTGCAATTGCAATGGCGATGGCTGCAGCCACGTCGTCGGCGTTGACGTTGAGTAGGCGCGGCGTATCGAGGTCTCGACCGATCGGCGCGATCAGCGGAATCCGATCTGCCCCCCACGCTGCGCGAATCGCCTCGCCATCGATCGTTGCGGGTTCGCCAACGAGCCCGAGGTCGACGCGACGTGTGCACTGCAGCAGTTCGCCTTGCCGAAACGCCTGCGCTTCGCGCCCAACCTCACGTAACGCAGCAACAAGACCGTCCGAGACATCAGCAAGCGCCACGCGAGCACAGGCCAGGGTTGGCAAATCTGTGAAACGCCGGCCGTCGACAAAGCGGGCGGGAATGCCCCGCTGGGCCATCAACGCCGTGATCTGCGCACCACCACCGTGCACGAGCACGAGTGGTCGCCCATCAGCTGCGGCCAGAGCGTCGGGCAGGAGCGCGAGCGCATTACCGCCGAGCTTGGCAACGAGTGCACCACTCACGTTGTGTACTCCGCATTCAGTTCGACGTAGAGCTTCGAGAGGTCTGAGGCCCAGATACTCGCAGCGCCATCCCCGACTCCGAGATCAATCGCAATCTCGACCGTTTCGCGGGCCGCGGCCTCGTTGACTGCCGCAAGGTCAGCGATCTCGACCGCCATACCATCGCGACAAAGCGTGTGACCGCCGAGCGTGATCCCAATGCGCTCCGCCGCAACGGAACAGCCTGTCACGCCCAGGGCCGCCACGATCCGTCCCCAGTTTGGGTCGCCACCATTGAGGGCGCAGCGCACCAGCTGAGCCTCGGCAACGGCGTAGGCGACGGTGCGAGCCTCTTCCGTATCTTTGGCTCCCGTCACCGTCCAATGCGCAATGCGGTGGGCGCCCTCTCCATCGCGGACAATCTGCAACGCAAGGTCTTCGCAGACCGCGTGGATTGCCGAGCTAACCAGGCCCACATCTCCAGCCGTCAGGACACCCGCACACGCGCCGCTGGCGAGCAGCACGACGGTGTCTGACGTCGAGGTACAGCCGTCGACCGTAATGCAGTTAAACGTGCTGTCGACAGCGTCACGCAGCGCCCGTTGCGTCTGCTGCGAATCGAACGGCGCATCGGTGGTCACGACAGCAATCATCGTGCCGAGATCCGGGCGGATCATGCCGGCACCCTTTGCGATACCACCCACGCGAACTACCCCGATCGATGTCTCCACTTCGCGCTCAGCGAGCTTGGGTGCGGCATCCGTCGTCGTAATCGCGACTGCCGCGTCGGCACCACCATCGTCGTGGAGGCCCGCTAAGGCTGATGCGATTCCCTGCTCAACAATGTCCATCGGTAGCGGTACGCCGATCACGCCGGTCGAGGCGACGAGAATCTGTTCCGGTGCGCAGCCGAGACCAGCAGCAACGAGCGCGGTCATACGTTCGGCATCGCGCCGTCCGGGCTGCCCTGTTGCCGCGTTGGCGTTACCACTCGAGATCACGATCGCGCGTGTCGTGCCTCTGGCAATGTGGTCTTGCGAGACAAGCACCGGGGGCGCGGCCGTCGCACTGCGCGTAAACACCGCTGCAGCGGGAACACTGTCGTGCGCGGAAATGATCGCAAGGTCGGGCCGTCCAGAGGCCTTGATACCAGCGGTCACACCCGCGGCGGTAAAGCCGCGTGGAAACGTCACTCCTACGGCCACAGGCCCCGCACCGTTAGCCCCGCCTGCTCCTCGACGCCCAACATGATGTTGGCGTTTTGAATCGCCTGTCCAGCAGCACCCTTGACCAAGTTGTCCAACGCCGACTCCACCAAGACCGAGCCTGTGCGCTCGTCGACCCAGGCGTTGATCCAGCAGACGTTTGTGCCAGCGAGTCGTTGTGGCGCAGGATGACCACCGAGGTGCACGAACGGTTCACCGTCATAGCGGACGCGATAGAGATCATCGAGGTCGGCCTGGTCGAGCGGCTGGAGGAGTCGCACGTGCGCCGTCACGAGCAAGCCTCGGCTCGTTGGCAGCAGATGCGGCACGAACGTCGCCGCCAGGGGCGCTCCCGCAATCGAGGAGAGCTCCTGTTCGATCTCGGCAAGATGCCGATGACCGGTCACCGAATACGGCGTGATGCCGTTGTAGAGCTCGGGCAGATGCGTTTTCTCCGACGGCGAGCGACCAGCGCCGGTGACGCCGGACTTACCGTCGAGATGCACCACACCATCGATCAACCCCGCCGCCACCAACGGCGCGAGGCCGAGGATCGCAGCGGTCGCGTAGCAGCCCGGGTTGGCGACGGCCCGCGCAACGCGAATGCTCTCGCGGTGCAATTCGGGCATGCCGTAGGTCCATCCGTCGACACGAAAGTCCGAACCGAGGTCGACGACCTGAGTGTCAAGCTCGAGCAGTTCGGTGCCAATTGCCTGTGACTCACCGTGCGGAAGCGCCAGAAAGACCACGTCACACGCAGAGGCTGCCTTCGCGTCGATCGCGTCGAAGCCGTCTGACCGCGCCTGGAGCACTGCTGGACGTAGCGTCGGGTGATCCGACAACAGTCGCACCAGCTCTGCACCCGCGTAGCCGGACGCGCCAATCACTCCCGCTGTTAGCGGACGCGTGTCAGGTGCTACTGGAGTGGGTGCGCTTGCGTAGGTCATGCTCAGCCGAAGTCTCGCAGGGGCTGGCCGCTAGCGCCGCCGGGCGCGACGCCCGCGGATATTCATGTGCATACGCTGCAGCACCTCGAACTCGTCGAGCGATCGGCCAGAGCCAACGGCAACACACGTCAATGGTGATTCGGCGATCTGGACCGGCATCTGTGTCTCTGCGCGAATCCGCTCGTCAATGCGGGTGAGCAACGCACCACCACCGGCGAGGACAATGCCCTTATCCATGATGTCGGCAGCCAGCTCCGGTGGTGTCTGGTCAAGTGTCGACTTGATTGCGCCAATGATCTCGAGCAATGGCTCCTCGAGGGCGCTCCTCACTTCGTTGGCCGTCAGGATCACGGTCTTCGGAAGTCCCGTGACAAGATCACGCCCACGTACTTCGCATTGAGTGTCATCGTCGGGGCGCGGGTACGCACTACCGATCTCGATCTTGACCTGCTCGGCTGTCTGCGTTCCGACGAGCAACTTGTGGGTGCGCTGGACGTGCTTGACGATCGCCTCATCGAGTTCGTCACCACCCACACGGATCGATTGCGCGACGACTATACCACCAAGCGAAATGACAGCCACCTCAGTCGTGCCGCCGCCGATGTCGACGATCATGTTGCCCGAAGGCTCCGACACGGGGAGTCCGGCGCCGATTGCGGCGGCCATCGGCTCTTCGATCAGATAGGCAACGCGTGCGCCAGCCGAGAGCGCAGCCTCTTCAACCGCGCGCTTCTCAACACCGGTCACCCCAGACGGGACGCAGACTACGACGCGCGGATGAGCCCAACGATTTTGGTGGACCTTGTGAATAAAGTGCCGGAGCATCTCCTCCGTCACCTCAAAGTCGGCGATCACGCCGTCTTTGAGGGGGCGAATGGCAACAATCGATGCAGGCGTACGCCCGAGCATGCGCTTGGCTTCGATGCCGACGGCCAGGACGGTGCGCGTCATCTGATCGAGCGCAACCACGGATGGTTCGGACAGCACGATGCCGCGCCCGCGCACGTAGACGAGCGTGTTTGCCGTACCGAGATCGACGGCCATGTCGCGGCTGCCGAAGCCAAACATCCAGTTCCTGATACCGATGTGATCCCCCTTGCGACCCGAAATGTCGCTAATGGACTCACGATTCTACGTTGCCTTGGGATTCCCTCCCACAACGGGCAGGCTGAAGCCCTCCGTTGCGAGTAGCTCGGAGAGTCGAATGACGGGCAGTCCGACGACGTTGAAATAGTCGCCGTCTACCGCTGCCACGAGCTCCGCGCCTAATTCTTGGATGGCATATCCCCCGGCCCGGCCCTGCCATTCGCCCTGTGCCACATAGGCGACAATCTCTTCGTCCCTGAGCTGACGTAGTCGTACCGTCGTCACCGCAGAGACCACCTGTTGTTGCTCGCCCAGCAGAGCGATGCCCGAAATGACCCGATGTTCGCGCCCAGCGAGCGCGGTCAGCATCGCCTGGGCCTCCTCGGCAGTGGCGGGCTGTCCAAGGACGTCGCCATCGTCGATCACAACCTCGGTATCGACCCCGAGCACCGGGCGCCCGTCCGTCTGCGCTGCTACCGAGAGCGCCTTGCCGAGCGCTCGCTCCATGACGACCTGCTCGGGCGTGCCAAGAATCGGTACCTCGTCATACGTTGGCACGACGACCTCGAAGTCGACGCCGAGCGAGGTCAAAATTGCACGCCGTTGGGGCGAGGTCGAAGCAAGGATTAGGCGCATCGCGCCCCAGTATCGTCGATCAGAGCTCGAGGCCATGCGAGGCAACGTGCTCCGCAAAACCAACGGGCGTGAAGCCAAACTCGCTCTGCACACCGTCCAGCGACGCGGCGACGTTGTCGTGCTCGAGCAATTCGACCGCAGCAGGCGTGACGGGTGGCTTCGGCAAGACCTGCATCAACGTTGCCTGCAGTTTGACGATCGCCATCGGCGCGTGAATCTTCCGCACCTTGGTCTTGCCCAGGCTTCGTCCGATCACGTCGAGCATCGCGTCGTACTCCACGGCCTCCGGACCGCCAAGTTCGATGTAGCGCCCGAGACGCTGGTCGCCCGTCAGGCACTCCTGTGCGGCGCGACAGACATCGTCGACGTGGATCAACTGAATACGGGTATGACCATTGCCGGCGACGGGCACGATCGGCCCGCGCACGAGACCAGCCATGGCGGCGATAAAGGGCGAGTGCGGCCCAAACTGCACCGATGGCTGGAGAATCGTCCACGGTACACCGGCCGCCTTGATTCCCTCCTCACCTCGTCGTCGACCTGCGAGATACGGACCAGGCTTCGACCCGGCGGTGTCGATTCCACCAAAGTGGATCAGCCGTCCCACTCCGGCTGCGGTCGCGACCTGCGCGAGCGTCGTAATACCGGCGTCATTGACGTGGTCGTAGGGACCCTTCTTATCACCGGTGATGGCAGCACACGAGATCACGGCCGATGCACCTTCGCAGGCTCGCTCGAGCGAGGCGCGGTCCGTAAGGTCGCCGACCACGAGTTCAGCACCCGGGACGACAACGGCGGAGGAACTGCGCGCGAGCGCGCGAACCGGCACTCCCGCACTAACGAGACGCCGCGCCAACCTGCTGCCAATAAAACCAGTCGAACCAGTGATCAAAACGGGGGAATCAGACATGTTCTTACCCTACCGCGCGACGTTCGGGCGGGCGTCAACGGCAACGGACGTCGTCGAGAGGCGGCGCATCCCGAGCAGCGCACGACTCTTGACGGTGCCAAGTGGGGTATTGGTGCGCTCTGCAATTTCGGGATACGTCAGATCGCCGTAGAACGCCAACGCGAGCGTCTCGCGCTGCGCATCGGGCAGGTCCTTGAGTGCGTCGGTGAAGTCGAGCCGGTCAACCAACTCGTTGTCGTGCGATTCCTCGATGACCTCGCGGCCTTCGTGCTGGGCCAGTGGTGGCCGTACGGCAGCACGACGCGTCCAGTCGACGGTGCGTCGAGCGGTAATGGTGCGAATCCACGCCCCCACCGGCGCCACCTTGGGGTCGTAGCGTCCGGCGCTGCGCCAGGCGTCGAGGAAGATCTCCTGCGTCAATTCGTCGGCCCGGTCCATGTCGCCGGTGCGTCGTCGAGCGAAGGCTCGCACGACCGGGAGATAGCGTTTGTAGAGCTCGGCGTACGCATCCATGTCTCCCGCAGCGGTGCGTGCTACGAGCGACTCGTCGGTATCGGTGGAACGGATGACAGACATCAACTGACCTTTCCGTGCGTCGTTAATCAATTTATACAACACTTAGTCCCGAATACAAGTGTTAATGTTCCGCACAAATAAAAGCCGACAGTGTGCTGACGCCACACCTGCCGCGCGAGCCGCGTAGAATCCTCATGACAGCGCGCTCGTTGGCGCGTCCGCGGGTATAGCTCAACGGTAGAGCACTGGCCTTCCAAGCCTGTGATACGAGTTCGATCCTCGTTACCCGCTCTCGACGATCTCCTCGGCCAACAGGCACGGGCTTGAGGCAGTAGTGTTCTCCGGAATGGACCGACCAATCCGCGCAGCCGTGATCGGCACTGGCTTTATCGGAGCCGTGCACATCGATGCCTTGAGGCGCCTCGGCGTCGAACTCGCCGGCGTGCTCGGGTCCTCACCCGAACGCGGCCGCCTGCGCGCCAACGAGCTTGGCGTCCACCACTCCTACGGCTCGCTTGACGAGCTGCTCGCTGACGACAGTGTCGACGTTGTTCACATCACCAGCCCGAACAATCAACATGCCGCACAGGCGCACGCCGTGATCACGGCCGGCAAGCACGTGGTCTGCGAGAAGCCTCTGGCCACGTCGTCAAACGACGCTCGCTCGCTCCTCGCTGCGGCCAGTGCGGCCGGCATCGTGCACTGCGTCAACTTCAATCAGCGCTTCTACCCTCAGGCCCAAGAGATGGCGGCGCGGGTTCGCGACGGATCGGTGGGCGATGTCCGCCTCGTCTCGGGTTCGTACCTTCAAGATTGGCTGCTCGAAGACACGGATTGGAACTGGCGCCTCGACGACGCGATCGGCGGACCGCTACGCGCCGTTGGCGATATCGGCTCACACTGGCTCGACCTCGCGAGCTTTGTTTCGGGGCTGACCGTCGAGAGCGTGATGGCCGATCTCGTCACTGTCCACCCCACCCGCCTCGCGCCTGCTGGCCCGGTCGAAACCTACGCATCGGCAAGTGGCGACACCACGCCACACCAGATTCGAACCGAAGATGTCGCCAACCTCCTCGTGCGCTTCGAAGGCGGGGGCCGCGGCGCCCTCACGTTGTCGCAGGTGAGCCCCGGTCGCAAGAATCGCCTCTGGCTCGAGGTTGACGGATCGAACGACGCGCTCGCGTGGTGCAACGAAACACCCGACGAGCTCTGGATCGGGCACCGCGGACGCCCATCCGAATTGAGCCAGCGAGACCCGAGTCTCCTCTCACCACTCGCACAGCAGTCGACCTGGCACCCAGGTGGGCATGCTGAAGGCTTTCCCGATACCTTCCGCGCGCTCTATCGCGCGGTCTACGCCGACATCCTCGCTGGTCAACCGTCCCCCCACCCCACGTACCCCACATTCGCTGATGGACTCACTCAGGTGTTGATCGGCGACGCCGTTCTCGCCAGCGCAGCCTCCAGCACCTGGGCACCCGTCAGCACATAAGGAGCACCGTATGCACCTCGGACTTTTCACCGCAGCCTTTCCCGATGCAACGCTGACTGAGGTGGCCGATTTCGCGGCCGCTAACGGCTATCAGGCTCTGGAGTTGGCAGCCTGGCCGCAGGACAACGGTGCGGAGCGTCGCTATTCCGGCGTCTGCCACGTGCCAACCGAGACGCTGGACGCCGACGGGGCAGCGGCGATTCGCACGCTCCTTGACGAGCGTGGGTTGTCGATCTCGTCGCTCGGCTTTTACCCGAATGTTTTCGACCCCGATGCCGCCACCGCGCAGGCGGCTCGCGAACATCTTCCCCGTGTTTTTCGCGCCGCCAGCCTGCTTGGTGTCGAAGTCGTCGGCACCTTCGTCGGACGCAATCCTGCCCACTCTGTGCCGAACGCTTTTGAGGATGTCAAAGCCGTCTGGCCCGCACTGATCGCCTCTGCTCGTGAACACAACGTCGCGGTCGCCTTTGAGAACTGTCCGATGATTTTCTCGCAGGATGAATGGCCTGGCGGCAAGAACCTCGCGTACTCGCCCGCGATCTGGCGCGAACTGTTTCGCTTACTACCCGGCGACGACGTTGGTCTCAACCTCGACCCTTCGCACCTCGTCTGGCAGATGATCGACATCGAGCGCGTCGTGCGCGAGTTCGCTCCCAAGATCCTGCATGTGCATGCCAAGGATCTCGAGATCGACCGCGATGGACTCTACGATGAGGGCGTCACGAGCCTGGGCATGGGCTGGCAGGTGCCACGCCTCCCCGGCCTTGGCGAGGTGCGCTGGGATCGCTTTATCGCTGCGCTATTCCGCCACGGCTACGACGGCGTCGTCTCGGTCGAGCATGAGGATCGATCCTTCGAGGGTTCCCGCGAACTCGTCGAGCGTGGCTTCTTGATCGCGCGCGATGCGATCAAGCCCTATCTCCACTAATACGGGGACACCTCAAACCGGGGTTTGCCATGTCCCCTGGCCGACTACCGCGTCACGATTGTCAGCTGCCAAGGCGTACCGTCGCGCGTGGGCTCCTCAAGCTCGCAGGCAAATGCGCGACCAACGAGCGTGGCGAGGGCTGGCACCGATCGTGGCTGCTCCTCAGACGCGGCGACATACCTCGCAACCTCGCCGCGCGTGTGTTTTGCATTGTGAGAGACGACCGTGCGTTTGCCGTTTCGCTCCTGGACCACGGCAACGTGCGCAGTCTGGGCGGCCTGCGCAGATGCTGGGCGCCAGGCAGCGACGTACGTTGCCGATCGGCAATCAAGAATCACACCGCGCCCCGCGGCCCGCGCCAGCTCGGGCTCGAGGAGCGGCCGCCAGGACTTGGCGTCAATCACGCGCTTATACGTCGGGATCCGATCGGCCGGTCGAATGGCACCAAACTGGGCAGAGATGATCACGAACTGGCGCTGTACGTTCGCGGGCAGCGATGGCAGATCAAGCGCCGCGTACAGCACGCCTGTGTACAAGAGCCGCGCCGGCAGCGCGGGTGCTGCCGCCTGCTCCGCCGACAGCAGTGTTCGCCGCTGGTCGGTCAGTGACGGAAACGACAGCCGCATCAACTCAACCGGCCGGCCGTGCTCCGGCGTCGCCTTGCCTTCACTGGGTGGCAACAGAATCAGCATGCCAAGATAGTTGCAGGCGCTCTCCCGAGGAACGAGACCTAGCCGAACGTCGAGCGGAGGAAGGCGTAACCCTCCACGGCGAGCGACTCAGGCGAAGGCGCAAAATCCCGCCAAGCCGAGACCGCGCGCGCGATTGTCTCGATGCGAGGGTTGAAGGTCTCGATCACGATCGGGCCGGTGTAATCGATGTCCCGCAGCGCCTGTGCAACCTCACCCCATGGGACGTGTCCCGACCCTGGCGTGCCACGGTCGTTCTCGCACGCGTGGAAGTGGACAACGTGACGCCCGGCCATGCGGATCGCGTCGCCGATCGACTTCTCTTCGATATTCATATGGAACGTGTCCAGCAGCAATCCGAGTCCAGGACTATCGATGCGTTCGATTACCTCCAACGCCTGATCAACGAGGTTGATGAAGCTCGTCTCGAAGCGGTTGAGCGGCTCCAGCCCAAGCACGACACCCTGAGTCGCAGCGTGCTCGGCAATCGGTGATAGTCGTTCGACGAGCGTTGCAATGTCGCGCTTACGTTCGTCTGCCGACTGTAACCAACAACGCCCGACCGCAGAATAGATCGGCCCACTCATCGTCGGCGATCCCAGCGCTGCAGCAGCGTCGATAGCACCGATCAAGAAATTGTGACCGTTTTCGCTGATCGTGGCATCGGCCGAAAGTAGGTCGCGATCGTCGGTAATCGCGCCGACCGTCGTCGCTCCGAGCCCGAGTTCCCCTAAGACCTCCCGAGCGTACTCGGGCGAGAATCCGTTGAGCGTTTCAAAGGGCAGCTCTGCACGGTCGTAGCCAACCTCCCGAATCTGCTCCAAGACCGCAGGTAGACCAGCGTCGGTCAGCGGAGAAACCCAATTCCATGTTGTCAGTCCGAGATCAGCAGGCACGGTCAGGACGTCTCCTTCGAGTCATAAATGGTCATACCATTTGCATGCCAGCCTACTGGTTTCGTCACCCGATTTCCACCCGGTCCAGCACGAGTCGTGCGAAACTGCAGTCGATGGCTGGCTACGTCGACGTCCACTCGCATCTTGTCTTTGGCGTCGATGACGGTGCGCGGTCTCTCGACGAGTCGCTGCGTCTGTTGACCGAAGCACGAGACACGGGCACCCGCCTCATCTTCGCTACCCCCCACGTTGTCCCGCCGTACCTCAATTGGAATGCCTCCCAAGAACGGCTCGCTCGGATTCGTCGTCACTTTGCTGCGATGGCCGAGTTGGCACCGGCGGGTATCGAGGTCCGGCTTGGCTTTGAGATCACCGCGCGCCCCCAACGGCTTCGCGCCGACGACGATATTCAACGCTTTCGCTTGGCGGGCACGGAGTTCGTGTTGATGGATGGACCTCAGTCCGTGCCGTGGCATGGCGATTCGACGATGGAGCGCTACGCGCGACGGATTCGCGCCGAGGGCCTAACACCAATCCTCGCCCACCCCGAGCGACGTGCCTGCTGGCGCGGTGAGCACGACTATGGGTTTGCCGAGCGCATGAAGGCCGCCGGCGCCCTGCTTCAGGTCGACGCCTCGGGACTAACGGGCGCCGATGGCCCTGGCTCCGACGTCGAGGCTCGTCGTCTGCTGACAGAGGGCTTGATCGACCTGATCGGCTCGGATGGGCATGGCGTAAAGTCGCCGGTTCGGCTTGATGTGGCCCGCGCGATAGCTGCCGAAGTAGTCGGCGAAGCCGCAGCCACGCGCATGGTCGACGGCTCCATCCTTAGCCTCTGAGTCGAGCAACCGCTAGAGTCCCGTTCGCTCTACGGCGCGGTGCAGCGCGCCCAATCGACGCACCGCACCCCGGGAGAGCTCGACGATGAACCTGCCCACCGAACGTACCGATCGGCCAATCACCGAGCCGATCCCCCTCGCCGAACGCCACCTCACAGGCATCGATGCCACTGTGCTGTGGTCGACGATGGGCATCAGCCTGCTCGGCGTCGTCGCCGGTGCTGGCCTGATTGCCTATGGCGCTGGCCTGTCGCGTGCGCTGATCGCGATCGTGGTTGGAGGCCTGATCGGCGGCGCCATGCTTGCAGCGGCCGCCGCACTTGGTGCGAGTTCTGGCCAGACCGGCATGGTCGTCCTGCGTCGCG
>Ga0194055_10000979_pt1 | contig 23276 bp, 15 predicted proteins | sample SepL449m_MetaG_FD_155482 | JGI IMG/M metagenome (GOLD analysis project Ga0194055, IMG submission 155482) | Anoxic zone freshwater microbial communities from boreal shield lake in IISD Experimental Lakes Area, Ontario, Canada - Sep2016-L442-9m | ecosystem: Environmental > Aquatic > Freshwater >... | reverse complement strand
GTTGTGCCTCGTGTTGTGCCTCCTGTTGTGCCTCCTGTTGTGCCTCCTGTTGTGCCTCCTGTTGTGCCTCCTGTTGTGCCTCCTGTTGTGCCTCCTGTTCCTGTTGTGCCTCCTGTTGTGCCTCCAATACGTGGTTGGAGTGCAATTAGGTTATTAACATTCAAACGAAGAGTATTGACATCTGAACGAAGAGTGCTAATATTTTCGCTAATATTTTCACCATTCACTTTAACAATATTATTTTCAATGCGGATAGGAGCGTTGGTTTTATCATTGCTTCCGATATAGATATTATTATTTGCGTTATTTGCGTTCGTTCCATAAATATAAAGGTCGTTGTCATTCCCGAACATATTAAAGCAATTCGTCCCCGCTCGATTACATACCTCGAATGCGTTATTACTATCTGAACTTATTTTCAATCCTGCGGTCGCCGTAGTTTTTGTAATGAGGTCTAAACGAGAGTTTGTGTCGGTTGGCAGAGTACTATATTCAAATATCTTTTTGTTTGTCGCGTTATTAAACGCATTGGCGGCATTCGTATTATTAAACGTAAAATATTTATTCATATTATCGCCGAACGTAGCGAAATTGCTTGAAAATCGATTGTCGCTTATCGTATTCCTCGCATTAACGTCATTGATGCTTTGATTAAATACATTACGAGCGTCTAATATCCTTCCGTCTAATACGTTGCTGGTATAATCTATCCTCCCGAGCAATACGTTGCTGTTGTAATCGACTTTGCCATCTAATACATTGTAATTACTGGTGTGTTTTTGATGTAGGCTACTTATGACGTTTGAAGTCGAATTAAAGTTCTGATTGATATCTATAAAGTTCGTATTCAAATCGGACGTCAAGTTGTTTTTATATGTATAATTATCATATATAATATACCCGATGACACCTATAAAAGCGATAAGCACCAAGAATAATAAGGTATATATTAAATATTCCATCTATCTATTTTCTAATAATAATATTTATTTTAATAATTCATTACATTTCAATATAGATTTTCTTTATATCGTCATTTCCCCCAGTTATTTTCGGCGACGGTTCGACAACACTATCCATATCCAATAATTCTTCCCCCGCTTCGTCTTCATCCGCTTCGCTTTCGTCTTCATCCGCTTCGCTTTCGTCTTCGTCATCTTCATCCGCTTCGTCCGCTTCGCTTTCGTCTTCGTCATCTTCATCCGCTTCGTCTTCATCCGCTTCGCTTTCGTCTTCGTCATCTTCATCCGCTTCGTCTTCATCTTCGTCTTCGTCATCTTCATCCGCTTCGTCCGCTTCGTCTTCATCCGCTTCGTCTTCATCTTCGTCTTCGTCATCTTCATCCGCTTCGTCCGCTTCGTCTTCATCCGCTTCGTCTTCATCCGCTTCGCTTTCGTCTTCGTCGTCTTCATCCGCTTCGCTTTCGTCTTCGTCCGCTTCGCTTTCGTCCATACTCATACCGCCTTTCTTTTTGTCAAATTTGCTACTACTGTATGTATCCTTCCAAGTTTTCTCATCCTTTATCGTATTCTGTGTAGCGAAATTATCGATTTGCGAATTAAATAGCGAATAGTCCGCTCCGTCCATTTCGTCCGCTTCCGCTGCTTCGTCCGCGTCGCTTTTATCACTATTTGCGTCATCACTATCATTTCCATTATCAATTCGCACGAACTCCGCTTGGTCGATTGGCATATCTATCGATTCGGTATTCAATCGCGGTTGTATCCCCATCGTTTCCAGTTCTTGAATAAATAACTTAAAGGCATACGGGGTATGAATCACCGCAACATCATCGTTCTTACAGTTCCTACACATATTGATGTTCTCTTTCACATTGAACGCCACTAATGTCCCGCATCTTTTACACACGCACCAGCAAAACTTATCCGAGCGTTCCATCATACTTTCTTTGATAAAGTTGGATATACCGTGGCTCAGCACAGTATCACGTTCCATCTCGCCGATTCGCAACCCTCCCCCCTTACGCCTTCCTTCGGTCGGTTGCCTTGTTAGCCCCATCACCTTGCCAACGCCTCGCGAATTAATCTTTTCGGCTACCATATGCTTCAAGCGAAAGTAATACGTGGGTCCGATGAATATCTCAGTATCTATTTGATTACCCGTGAAACCGTTATACAAAATCTCATTGCCGTATTTATTAAAGTTATTTTGATTTAACCGATTAAAAATGGTCTCCTTCTCAATCGGTATAAAGACACTGGCGTCTCCTAATACCCCGTCGATACAGCACAGTTTCGCGAAGATACACTCGACTAAATGCCCGATTGTCATACGCGAAGGGATTGCGTGGGGATTGATGATAATGTCGGGGCGAACGCCATCTTTCGTATAAGGCATATTCTCTTCGGGGATTACTAAACCGATAACACCCTTCTGTCCGTGCCGTGAACAATGCTTGTCGCCAAACTCAGGCTTCTTGATTTTGAGAAAGCGAACTTTACAGATGGTCGAGTCCGCCCCTGCGATTTTTTCGGATTTATATACTCTATCCACCTTGCCAAATAAGGAATTGTCGGTCGATATGGATATATCGGTATGTATCAACTCTTTTTTAACATCTGTAAAAACGCCATTCTTATATTCTTTTACAACTTCGCGGACGTTTATCATCCCTACGATGATGACTTCTTGCCCTTCGGGGACATACGTGCCTTCCTTTATGAATCCGTCGGCGTCGAGATGCTCGTAGTTCTTGTTTTTAATACCGACGATTTTAATACCCTTGTCTCGCATAAGAATCGGGTTGCCAAAGATAACCTTCTCGTTTTGCGAAACAATCTTCGCGGTCGCCGTAATCGACTTGTAATACGAGAGCGAGTTTAGCCCCCTGTCAATCGTCGCCTTATTAATCATTATACTATCTTCTTGGTTAAACCCCGTATAGGTCATAATCGCCACAATGGTATTATAACCGTTCGCCATATAATCGCTCGACGTATATTGGGCGATTCTCGTGTTTATAATAGGTCTCTGTGGGTAATGAAGAATATAACTCATCGTATCAAAGCGTTTGTTGAAGTTCGTAGCATACATACCTATCGCCTGTTTCGATTGGGCGGCGTGGAAGACATTACGAGCGGATGCGTTGTGATTACTCATCGGTATATTGCCACTCACGACACTCAGTATGGACGAGGGATGGATTTCTAAATGTGTGTGATATGGTCCGATTTCATCTTGATTCATCGCGATTAAACAAGTATCCGACTCCTCGCTGTCGAGGTATTCAATCGACGCAGAAGTATTCTCTAATTCATTCAAGATTGCCATATATTTCTTTCTGTTTTTTTGTGTTGTCTCGTCCGCTTCGCCTTCTTCGTCCGCTTCGCCTTCTTCGTCCGCTTCGCCTTCTTCGCCGTCGCTGCTATTGCTACTGCTACCGTCGCTATCATCGTCGCTACTGCTACCGCTGTCATCGCTACCCGCTCCACCAGAGTATAGTTTGTTGATGCTTAGTAAAAGATTGCCATTGCCAATGTCTATCCCTGTTCCTTTTTGATACGCGGACGAATCTAATGCGATAACTCCATCATCTTCTGTGTCATCCACGTCGATACCGTCATTCAATTTCGAGTTATCGCCCGGAAATACAGAAGTATAAAAGTCCATTATGCAGCCGCTACCTCCGCCTCCGCCGCTCATACCGCCTCGTTTCTTTAAGGGGTTGATATACTTGTCGATGTAGTAATAGTCGTCGTTCTTGTCCTTGCCGTCGAGTTTGTAATGCGTCCCGTTAAGCATATCAAACCAGTTATCTTGCTTCTCTTTATTATACACAGTAGCCTCATTCTTTTTATTATTATGATTATACTTTAAGATTAGGAGGGGTCGGCAAGGTCTTCCTGCTTCTGTGAAGATACGCAGTTCATTAGCGGTTATATTAAAGGAGATTGAGATAAGGATATTTATCAATCCGTTTCGGCGGTATGCTTTCAGTAGCCTCGTAACGAATAGCGGGTCGCCCGTAATCCCGAAAAGCGTCCCATTCACAAAGACGTTCGTGATGTTCTTGTTGCTATATACGTTGCTATGTATCAACGGGATGACGCCGATATCTTCCAAACATTTTTTAATATTATCTACGTTTATACCTGCTGTTATTTTTGCCAATATCGCGAGGTTCTTTAAATAGCCGATAGAAGCACCATCGGGTGTTTCATAGGGACACATAATACCCCATTGTTGCGAATGTAATTTGTGAGGTTCTGTAACCTTGATGCTGCGGTCGATAGGCATATTCACGCGACGCGTATGCGATAAGAAGCCGATATAACTGATACGCGACAAATCTTGGACTTTGCCGAGTTCGGGGTCGCTGTTATTGATTAACCCCCATTGCCCTTTGAGGGATTTGGCGAATGTTTGGGTTACGATAAGATGGTCGACAATCTTATAGATATTATTGCTATTGATAAAATGTTTAAAGTCCGTTTTGCGATTCTTCCAGGGTCCGTATAAATATTCGCTGTCAATCTTGTTTCGAATGCTATCACGCAGTTTTACATAGGCTTCTTGGTATAACTCTGCTAACATAAACCCGCTAATATCCACGCGTTTGTAAATATAACTGTCGCGGTCGCTTAAAGGTAGCAATCCCTTCGCCGATTTAATGAATTGTAATGTTAGATAGCCCAGATATTTCTTTTTATTTTCAAAAATATCAATGTTCGGGAAGAAGTCCTTTGACAATACCATTTTTACATGCTCTACCGTCCCATATTGAACCCTGAACTTCAAGTAATCAATCGCCTTCTGCTGCGTATCGACGACATACTCTTTGTCATTGTGGATATACTTGGCATCAATCACACTCGGACGTATCAAGTTTTCAAAGTAGTTCTTTTCGATACCGCTGTCGCTGTTGCTGCCGCTGCCGTTGCCGTCTCCGAATATCATCTTACATATCTCCTTGTCGCTTTGGACGCCAATCGCACGGAACAAGATGAATAACGGTATCTTTTCTTTAAACGAAGGAATCGACACATAAATCGCCCCTCGCGAATCTGTGTATTTACGGCTAACATTCAGGGTGTTCGTGTCGCCTTCCACCATAATCGGGTTTCTTACAAAATAGAACTGGACGTTCGTAGGAAGGAGGTTTCCTTTGTCTGCGACGCACCGAATAATCCCTTTGTGGCTAAAGTCCTTATCGTCTTTCAGAGCGGATACAAACAATCGGTTCGTTACTATCTTCTCTTGTGCGATAATAACCTTCTCTTTGCCATCGATAATAAAGTATCCTCCTGTATCGTAGGGACATTCGCCTAACTTCCGTAATATGCTCGAACCTTGATTTTTCAATACGCAAATGTCGCTATGAAGCATTATAGGTATGCTTCCGATTGCTACATTCTTAAATGTAGCAATCTCTATATTTCGCTTGTCATCATCTTTCGAGGTGATGCGAACAAATACCTCGGTGAATACGTGCGTCTCATACGTCAAATTACGCATTCGTGCTTCGTAAGGCGTGATTAACTTAGGACATCCGTTTTCGTATATAATCGGGCGGCTAATGCTTAACTCAGTTCCTTCAACCCCGCCTACAAATATCTCAATCTTAAATACCTCGTCTTTGCTGTCGTCGTATTTAATCATTGTGATAGGATTGTATGATTTAATAATAAATGGTATTTGGTTCTTAATAAACTCGCGATAACTATCCAAGTGATGCCCTGTGAATGGATAGCGATGATTCTTGAAATATAAGTCCAATATATCCCATTCGTTATTAATCATCCTTAAATATTTATTATTCTATTATTAAGAATATAATATATAAAAATAAGTATTATAAACTATAAACATTCTTCGCTACATCTTTCTATTTATTCCCAAATCATAGAGCATTAACTTGCCACTATTGGCGAGTATAATACTTGCGGGTATCCCGTACATGGCTTGAAGGTTTAATGATATATAGCCTCGCTGGTCGTAATTATTATGCTCGTCGTATCCGTGAATAACGATGCTCATGTTTTCGAAGGTTATCACGCGACGCGTATAGCATCGAAACCCTCTGCGTTGATTTGGAATACGAGAAAATACTTGGTTATTCCGAAATATCGCGAGATATCCTTCGTTATCGAATTTCATTTCAAACCCCCCATCAAATGATTTAAAGGGACGCTTATCAATCTCGATGGTTTCGCTTTCATTCATTACGTAGTCCTGTTTCAACAATATATTTCCCCAAGGCATATAGCAAAACAAATCGCCTCCGTCTTCGAATAACGCTTCGTTTAAGCGGAACATCGAGAATACGATTTCTTGGATTTTTCCGGGTCCTGGGTATTTACTTTTTCGAAACGCCAACTCTTTTAAAATATTATCGTTATAGTCTGCCGAGTAGTTTTCTTTGTCCGTTCCAGAATCAATGTGTTTTCTATAAAAGTCAGACAGCAACATCTCGACTTTCTTCTTGTCATTATTTTTACAGACGATTCTATCATATTCATTGTCATACTTGGAGTCGTCGCCGCCTCCGTCGTATTTTTTACACGCGGTGATTTGCTTACATAAGAACACGTCGAATCGCTCTTTGTCTTTCTTTACCGCTCCTTCGTATTTCTTCATATTTTCAGGGCTACAATGAGCATTCACGTCAAATCCGTCCGCCAACACATCTCCCGTGCCTCTAAATCGTATTTCGTCCTCGGGAGAAAACTCCATCATGTGTTTATTATAATAGGGCGTTTTAAGACATTTTTTAGGATAATAAGGAGACAGATTGTCGGCACTAAGAGAAAGTTCGGCATCGTTTGCCGAATACGCAGGTATCAGAAATGATTCACGCTCCGCCGACACACACCCCATATTATAACAGGAAGCCGTTAAATCCGTCCTTAAATAGTTTTGCTTTTTTATTTTGTCGCCCCTATCTTTCGTAGAGCCGATTTCGATGATGTCTAAGAACTTCGAGGATTTGCTCGTCATCAGTTCCATCCATCGATTCTGTTTTGAAAATGCGTCAAGCGAAGGAAACAGTGTATATTCGCTACCATCGCCATTATAGTTGAATAGATTTGGGATGTATAGGATGACTGTATAATTGCCATTGAATACGTCGTCGTTATTTATCGTTTCTAACTTTTTCGCAACCATCGCATAGATAGGCAACGGTATCTTTAAGTAGGAAGGGCGTAGCAGGTTGCCTCGTATGTGTTCGAGTTCCGTTTGTATGGCATTCTTCAAGTTATTCTCATTCACACTATCGAGAACGCGACAACACATATTGTTGTTGATATGAACCTTGTCGGATGCGTATTCGTCGAACGTCATAAATAGACATCTTTTATGAAGTAATAGGTTGGTATTGTCTGTCGCCTTCTTATACAGCGAGGCATTACATTTTTTCAAAAATGCGTTCGTTTCAGATGGCTTATAATTGGAACTGGAACTACACACCTCGTTTGTAAGATATCGAAGCATCTTTTTTCTTTAATATATAGATATAAAAATATTAGCACTATAATATTAGCATAGTATAGAATGAACGACGAGACGATTGCTACACATATCGATGCTTGTATCTTGAATAACACGCATTTTGATATCGCGAATATCGTCTATAAAATTCTAAGCGGCAAGTTTCGATACACGAACAATACGTGGGAATATTTAAAGACGGACGCCGTCATTACGGCTACGATAGAAGCGAATGCTGATGCGGACGCCGTCATCACGGCTACGGCTACGTGGGAAACAGATGAGAATGGAATGCGGTTTATCTATTCCATACGGACGCTCGTCTGCCGTGCCTTCACATCCCGTTCGCTATACTGGGCGAATGCGACGGCGAGTGATGCGAAGAATGCGAGTGATGCGAAGAATGCGAGTGAGATATACCCTGATACCGAAGTTATCTCTATGAAATTGCTTAGCATCAGTTCAAAACTCAAAGACAATAAATATATATGCCTATTAATTAAAGAGTGTAAGGAGTTTTTCTTATATGAACCCCATATATGAAGTTCGATGTGTTCGCGACATCTATCGGATTATAAAGAAGGAATATCATTTTGTGCCGAGCGACTTTCAAATCGCGGAAGCCCCTTTGTCTATCTTTCATCACGTTCGCGAGGATTTACGAGAGTCGTCGAGTAGTTATTTAAACTTCGAGTTCGCTTATAAATACGCGGATAAATGCGAACATTGCTATCACATCACCTACACAGGCTCGGAAATCAATATGTATGTTCTTATGGATAGAAAGATAACTCCAAAGATGAAAAAGCGGTTCTTTATGAATCTGTATCGCGTATATGTAGTATCCAAGATATACAATATATCAAAAAGGGGGAGTAAGCAATTTAATTTTTATATCATTATGAATCCTTTGAAGCGATGTATGCCGACGAAGAAAGAGGATGTTATTGACGTTGTAAATATTAATGGGGGCTACACCTATATTAATAAAAACAATATCTATATCATACGCGAAGAGGACTATAACAAGGTTATCATCCACGAGTTATTACATCATAATACTACGATTCATTACCAAGAATGGGAAGCGTCGAATATAAGGAGATTGAAGGAGCATTTCAAGATACGCAAGGAGATGCTCTTAATCCCAAATGAGGCGATTATAGAGACCTTTGCGTGTATCTTGAATACAATATTTTATTCGATAGAAACGGGAACCGTCGAAACCGCAGGGACCACATGGACGAAGGGGTTAAATGACAACCTAAAAAGAGACCAAGAGCATTCGTTGCTTCTGTTGAAGAAAATTATCGATAAACAAGGAGACGGGCTATGGGACGAAAAGACGCACTCATTCTGCTATATTGTGTTTAAAACGATATTTTATGTATATTTCAATAGATTCTTAAAAATATATAGATACCGAAATGACACTGCGATAACCGACTTTTTGATTCGGCATTCGCCTACAATATATAAACAGGCATCGAATGCGTCGCCTAAGAAGAAGCATACTATCAAATTTAAACAAACGGTATTCAGTATTTAAGAAATCTATATTCTATATAATTTATAAAGCAGCGAAGCAGAATGTCTATTGAGGATATTAATTATATGAAAGAGAATAGTATTAAACAAGCCTACACGTTTATCATTGATAGTTCGGAAAGGGAACGCGACCTCTACCCGAACCCCAATAATTACGTCGTTAATTTTAGCACCCCCTTTAAAAACATTATCGGGATGGAAATTATCGATGCGAGTATTCCGAGGGCAATGTACACCATTGACGTCGATAATAATGAGTTGTATTACTATATTGGCGATAGCGGCGATAGCGGCGATAGCGGCGGAGCGATTGCGGGAGTGGTAGCGGTAGCGGACGCGATTATAGAGAACGGCATACAAATACAGAATGACGCAAATCTCGTATTACGCAATTGGAATTATACGTCGAATATATCGAGTATCACCTCGAATATATTTAATAACTCTAACATTGTTCGCACATCCAACATAAATATAGCGAACACTTCAAACATAGCCGTCTTCGACATTTTCAAAATATTTAATAGTTCAAATATACTCAACAGTTCGAATGTAATCAACAACTCGAATATATTCAATACATCGAATCTATATAGCACTGTCAAGATATCGAATACGTCGAATCTATATACGACTACCTCGAATCTATTGACGAAACGCGTCGTATATACGACATCGAATATATCAATCACCTCGAATATATTCAATTTCGCGACGATTACGAACGTATCGAGGAGTTCGAATATAGGCTACTTAGAACTTTCAGGCGACCGCTACGGGGTTCTCGATAATTCCATCAATATCTATAATATTTATAATAATATACCGAATGGTGGCACGAATATCGGTGGCACAACACAGGGCATCACGTTTCATCTAAGCATTCAAGCACTCATCGCGGATACAAACAAAAACAAAGAATATAATATGATTGATTTCAGTTATAATCACACGTATTCCATCGACACGGACATCATCTATCGGAATATTAGCGTCGATGTCGCGAAATCCGCAAACAACCTCTATGTGCTATCCTTTACAATCGGCGAACGAAAAGAGAGCATCTTCAATATCGCGATGAACGGCTACGTTAATGTCTTTTGGTCTATCTTGAAAACCACGTGGAACGTCGGCATATTCGACGCAACCCTCAATACTCAAATAGCATATAAGGAAATGTTGAATTGCGACGAACTATACAATGTGTTTTTTACGAAGAAATATGTAGGGAAGAAGCACGACGCTGCGAACGGTTGGGAGGATAATATTTTACGATTGAAGGATTTCAAAATCTATAATGTGCCGATGCGGACGTCCGCTGCGATGTTGGGGGCGACGGGAACTACGGCGACGGTAGCCGCGACAGCGAATAACATTCAGGCGATTCCCGTGTGGTATAAAATGGATGAAGTCGTCGGGACAGCGATTCTAAACAAGGGTAGCCACGCGACGATTGGGTATGAGGATGTGTTCAAGAAGATTCTGATAGAGCCGGGCGATTATACGTTTCGGACGTTTATTAGTAAGTTTGACGAGTTAATTAAATATAATAATATGGAAATAATGTTTAATGAGACTTCGACACCGCCCGAATTGACGAACTTAATCGATATTTATTCGAAGTCGCCGTTGATTGTCGATATGAAACGGACGACATTGTCCGAAAATCTCGGGTTCGATTTATATCCGACGGCGAATCAAGCAGACCGATATCATAGCAAACCATATACTACTACCAATAGTGTATTGGCGAAGATGTTTTATAGTCGGACGAATGCCAATTATAATGCGGACGTTAGTATCAATGACAAGTATATTATCACTTCGCCAGGCATCGTGTATTTTATAGGAAATAAGTATATTATTATGCGATGCCCTGAGATTGAGGAGCATCTGTATCGTTCGCTTTCGTATTCGAAGAATACGCTTGGGATTGCTAAGATTCGCGTGGATAGCGTAGGTATTAATAGTGAGAAACTGACGATTACAAAAATACCCGTTCGCGAGTTTCACCCTATCGGCAAACTGTCGCGGATGAGTTTTCGGTTCGAAACAAGTAAGGGGATACTATACGACTTCAAGGGATTAAATCACAATATAATATTTGCGATTTTTTACTATGAACCGATTCAAAAGAATATTCCAAAGAACTCTATCTTGAACCCTGAATACAAGATGAACTACCTCGACTATCTCTATAAACAAGAGGAGATTGAGGGAGATTCGGACGATGGCAATGAAGACGGCGAAGACTTCTCGCGAGACAACATTGACGATTACAAAATAAAAGAGAATCTATATAGTGAAAGAGGTGTGCGATTACAACAGTCGAATACCTATTATCAAAATAATAATACCATTACAGATGTTATGGAAAATGAAGCAGACGAAGCAGACGAAGCAGACGAAGCGACATACAGAACGGATAGCGAATCAGATAATTAAGAGGAATTTGACTTGCTATTTGACTTGCTGTCTGACTTGCTGTCTGACTTGCTATTTGACTTGCTATCTGACTTGCTGTCTGACTTGCTGTCTGACTTGCTGTCTGACTTGCTATCCGCCATTTCTTTTAATAAACCGATGATTGTCTTTAACTCATCGACAGTTATGTTGTTGTTGTTAATTTTTTCTCTAACTTCTTTAATCTTAGTTTTATTCTCAGAAGATGTTGTGCTTTTCTCTTCTAACTCCTTTAAGAGCGTGAGGACGTGCGTTTTAATATCGCTTTCTCCTTCGAAGTTTTCGATGATTAGACCTGAGAAACCTGACGGACGTTGATTTGCGAAAGCACAGCCATACAAAAGGACGATGAAGATACAAATCGCGAAAACCAAAGACATATATACAAAAAGGGTTTCTAAATCCATCATCTAATTTTTATTCTGTTAAAAGAGAAGATATTAATTTATTGTGTGTGTATAGTATAGATAATGACAGAACTCAATCTATTATATGGAGGCGATAATTTACTAAGTGATACCTCGGTTATTGAAAGGAAGGATAACGCAAACGCGAACTCGGGTTCGAACGCATATTCTAAAATATCGAGTCAGCAATTACATCAAATGGCACTCAGCAATGATAACGGAGTCGGAGATAATATGCAAGGGCAAAATTCGCCACAGCAACCGCCTTCTCAATCTCAGTCCATGCAAATCGCCCAGCAACAAATGGCACAGCAGATGGCAAACCAACAAGCCCAGCAAATGGCAAACCAGCAAATGCAACAACAAATGATGATGTCATCGCAACAGCAACAGCAACAGCAAAACGAGCAGTATAGACGGAAGTCCGAGTATAACTTTATTGACCGAATGAACCTAAAAAAGACAGAGGTTATAAAACTCGCTCTGTTTTCCTTAGTGATTGTTCTCGGGATATCGATTGATAGGATGCTAACGTATTACCTATCCAGATATATAAATGACAATGTGCTAACGGACTTCCAAGAGTTATTGCTACGCCTCAGTTATCCGATAACCATATTTTTACTTCTATGGATATTTAAGGCAATCTAATAATCTTTTTGTTATTTTTATAATATATATATATAAGAAACTCAAATGAATCCGCGAGAAATTGCTTTATTTGTTGTGATATTATTGCTATTGTTTGCGTTGATTATCGTATCCTTAATGAAATTAGGGATATTCTTTGAGACGTTTGTATTTTTACAAAAAAAACAAAACTTCGATAAGGCGAATTATATATCAAACAGCAGTTTTTTTAAATATTATTATAGGAATAAACTTGGTGGTTCGATTGCGATTGAATCCGTAAGTACCATCACCTTATTTATCTTGTCCGTCATCGCATCCTGTGGGTTTCTTAAATACGGACAAATGAATTACGGATATTTAAATTATTATTATGGCGATACGAATGAATATTATTTCATCAAGATATTTATCTATATGATTATATTTTTAATGTTCCTTCATATTCCTTCCTTAGCAGGACATTTGATTTCATTGGATGAAAAGAATGACCTTTTAATAAAGAATGAGATTGAATTAAAGACCTATTTAGCAGACCATCTGGATTATGTGATGTTATACGATTACTTTATAAAAACCAAGGGTGGCGTCAGCAAGGAATATTCTATGAAAGATAGAAAGGTAGATTCAGATACCAAATCCGACGAATTGTTTAAATTATGCTTCACCTATCATATTATGGAGGACGACCGATTTACGTTAATTAAACAAGACCTTATGGGCTTGATACGCGACTTGAATATTAGCGAAAAGACTGTCGTATCGCCAGTAGGCGGTGGCACAGGCGGTATTACTGTCGTTACACCAGATACGCCAGATACATCTACGAAGATAAGGGATGCTATTCTTAATGCGACCGACTTTTATATTATTGCGAGATATAATCATAATAACAACGTCGTGTTGCCATCTTTACAAACCATATTGAGTCTTGTTAAAACGAAATTGAATCAGACAGCACAAAATCATCTGAACGGTATCATAAGCGGTAGAGGTGGCGGCGGAAGCGGCGGAAGCGGCGGTAATAAAAAGATATTGAATGATATTAGCGAACAGCACGAAAAGACTATCGATACGTTCCGTAAGACGATTCAGATATACAAGAAGATTTATGACATCTATTACAGTTATTTCATATTGAGTATATTGATAACGAACATCTTTGTAATCTATGCGATATTGGTATTTGTTTATCTTTTAATAAATATTGCCTTGTATTATGGTATGGATTGGGACGGATATAACATATACTATTTCTTTCAATTTCTAACGAACAGCGGGGTATATATAATTGCGGCATATTATTTTCTAACGTGTCCGATTATAATATTCGGGTTTAACTAACTAACGCGTTCGACTAAGGTTTGGCTAATAATTAATTTATAAATATAAAATAAAGAATGGCTACGACTGTTGGAGAAGCGGAAGCGGGGGGAGCGACGGTAGCGGGAGAAGCGGAAGCGGGGGGAGAAGCGGAAGCGGTAGCGTGTTTCGACGTATGCGAAACAACGAATCAAACGATTATTTTCATCATCTTTTGTGTCATCCTGCTTACGCTTGTCCTGTCCGTTATTATATTACTGTTAAATATAATCAACTATACCTTGTTCACTGTGTATTGTATCAATGACAGCGTGACGGATTATATTTCTGAAAACCCCGATGCGATAACTTTGAATCAAAAATATAAATATAGATTACTAAATTATGTCAAGAACACATTTGATAATACTCGTAATAAAAAGAATACGGACAAGAGCAACATCGACAAGAACGCGTCCGACCTCTACATCAACAAGACCATACAATATTATAATTATATCGTGAAAATGGTATTGCTCGTCGTCTTTGTAATTCTGATGGGATTCCTGTATAACATATTTAGAATCGGCATTACGGTAATTAGCCAATGTAAAGACGATAATACGACCGAATGTAAATTGATATTGACTGAAATCTTACAGAAGGATACCTATATTTATTATATCCTAATCATCATCTGTATCTACGCATACGTCCATAGTTATATCTACACCTATTTTTTTAATAAAAACATATACAAGGAACTCTATGATATATACAATGAGAAATATAAAAAGATAGATACGGTGGTTTCCTTTTCTATCAACTATATCAACGACAATGATGCGGAAAAAGACACCAAGCAAGAGATTTCGCTATTTTTAAAGGATTTAAAGAACTTGTCCTACGACACGCTCGAACCCTTGATGAAAGACGGAAATGCGTCAGGTTCGCCGCTGCTTTCGCTTATGGAGGAAGGAATCATCAATAATAATAGGTTCATCGTCCCAATCGAATTGGAGGATAATGAAGGAAACCTCAACAATCTATTCAAGAAGATTTATAAAACGCCCATTGCGGACATTATCGATAGTAATAAGCGGGGATTGCTCGTTCATAAGATAACTCTCTATTTAATCTATCACTACGTTATCATAAGCAATATCGAAGACCCGCTTATAATCCATAAAATGAATAATATCTATTTAAATCTTTTTGAGAATCTCTATGCTATGGATAATGATAAGAACAAGAAGGGCGACCCGAACTATTATTTAGAGCAAAATTACGATATCGCCGTGAAGGACGTGTTCAAAGAAATACGAGGTGCTTACACCATTAAATTGTTGCTACCCGCTTCGACCACCAAAGACGATTTATCATTGAAATTAAAGAAGAATGCCGAGTATATCGTCGAGTATATAAAGGCGTCTGACAAGAAGAAGAATCGTGCCACGAAGGGCTATGTATCGATGCTTCTCCCCAAAGACGAAGGCATATTATTAGGAGAACTAAACGACGCTATTGATGTGTTTGCTGACGGGTTCTTCGACTATTATCAAGAAGACAAAACACCGGGCGATATTAATCGTGTCGTGTATAAAATCAATTTATATCTCGCGATTGAGATGATGGAAACGATAGTGTTTATTGTTGTTGTCTTGCTCCTACTGTATAATTCGGGCAAGTATCCATATTTGGAAGACTATATAAATACGTCGATAACCTATGCGATTGTGATTATCAACGAACTAATCTCGGCGATATTAGGGATTATTTAGCGGACGCCGCTACGCGATATAATTCTTATAATAATTACAGTATTCTGCCATTGCTGCTTCTTTCTCCATTCCCCTTATGCCATCCCACGCAACCCACTTCGCATAAGCCTTGTAATAGATGATATACGGCGAGGGGATATTACAATCGCCCTCCGTAGCCTGTTTGTAAAACTTGTAAAAGTCCAGTTTAATAGCATCGCTCAGATTGAGTTTCTCCATATCAACCTCTTTGAGTTTCGCGAGAACACATTCAAACTCCGAGGCGATTTCCATTTTCTTTCTTACTATTACTAAGAATATTCTTATGTCTTTATATTATTTTTTCGTAGAACTACGCGGATAGGGTTAGAGGTTTTAGGGATTGTGGCGGTGGCGGTAGTGGCTGTGGTGGCAACATAGGACGCGGAAGTGGTTTCAAAAGTTTCCTCGATTTCGTAGTACGTAGTTCTTCTTGTATATATTGCGAAGATTGCGAAGATTGCCGAGATTGCGAAAGCGATGGAGATTTTCGTGGAGAAACACGTTGAGATTGCGAAAGCAGTAGTTGTTTTTGCTTTTCTAATTCCTTTTTCTCTTGCCACTTTCTATACGCTTTTATACACGCTTCACGTGTATTATTGCCTTTTTCGCAAATATAATCGTATGCAAGTTCAGCATTATACGAAGCACGTGCATTTAACACATCAAACAATGTTGGTTTTTTTTCTTTTCTATATCCTTGATAATAATTATACTGAGGCTTTTTCGGCGTTGGCGACAGAAATGATGATGACACGGACGTCTTACGACCACCTCCTCCTTTTTTCATAGACTTCTTCGGTTTTTGCGTCCTCGCTACCGACTTCGGCTTTTTCGGTTTCGGTGTAGGGTTCATTATATACTATATGTCAATTTATTTTTTATAAATCCTTTATATAATAAGAAACCAGAATGAAGAAACTGCCTTTTATCATCATCTTTGACATCGACCACGCAATCATAGGCAATATATCGACAGTGGTTGAAGAGTGGCATTTGCTTGAAAACATATACAACATTTGTAAGAAGAAAGGCATCCACACGAAATGTCCTTTTCCTAACTTGGATTTTCAAGACGAATTGAAGAACGGCTTATTGCGACCGAATACGAAAGACTTTATCACCTTTTGTAATAAGAAGTTTAAAAACGCAGAGGTATTCTTATATACGAATAGCAGATATGGATGGGTGTATGGCGGACTTGGGATAAATATAGAGAAAGCCCTGAAAATCAAAATAAACCGCCCCTTCTTTACGAGAGAGAACTCCTTGACGATGGGTAAATCACTCGCAAACACGTATCCGATTATGATGAAATCATTGGCGAAGCGATACCCATCCTTGAAGGATGAAAATAACAGCGAATATGTATTACAGAACAGGTTAATCTTTATCGATGACATCGCAGATAATATTATTCAATATAAGGGAAGGCAACTCGTCTGTCCTCGTTATAACTTTTGGAATAAATATGATATATATGATAAGGTGCTTACGAAATATAAAATTGCTCCTGAGGTATTCGATGATAAGGATATTTTAAACTATTTACACGAAAATAGTATCAGTGTGTATAATGCGAACGGGAACGAATTTCAAAAAAACAAAGAGTATATCGCGATTGCCAAGGCGTATCGAGCGATACGCGATGAACTAACTCGAAAGCAGGAGATTGCCGATGGCAATGGCGAAGTCGTCGCGGATGACACCAAAGACGCCTATTTCAATAACCTGATAAAGGAACTTTCCAAGAAAAAGATAGGCGACGAAGTCTTGACGGACAAGAATATAGGGATGCTAAATGCTAAATTGCTATCACGAGGAACTGCTTGAATATCGTTATGTTTATATAATTTATTCATATTACATCTCTTTTAATCGCATTATAATCGCATAGTCTTCGATTGTATAGCCTTCGATATTGTTGCGAATCTCAAAGTTTATATAGAGGCACTCTGATTTGTGAATATTATTACGTTGTCGTATGATTTTCCGATATAAGGACGCGTTTTCGCCCTTCATTTTTATTAGGTTATGCGTAAGCGGTGTGAGCGGTGTGAGCGGTGTGAGCGGCTGCGAAGCATCTGTATTGCCATCAAACCACATATAGAGTCCATTGTCATAATCGCTTTTTAGCAAATTACCGACGTGTATATTGTAGGCTTCTTTGTGCAACTCATAAAAGTCGTATAGACGGATTCGAATAAATTGCCAGAAGGACAAGAGCATCAGGTATAAGTCGGCAAAACACGCGAACGGCTTCTCGCGTTCCAAGATAAAATACTCGCCCACGTCATCTATATAGATAGCGTAGGTTAAGTTCCAACTATGTGTCGATTTTTTCACAAAACTTATAAAGGTTTTCGCAATCACCTTATCTAAATACGCGTATAGATTCAACGGTATCTTTATTTTATATATCCGATTCATCGCGATATTCGTCACGCCGATATTCGTCGACGTCAAGTGTTTCTTATATAAGGAAATGATAGAACCTTTGGTTGAACCCTCGGTATGTCGGCGACTGCGTGATATGTGGATATAGTGTGCGAGATAATGTACGAGATTGAGTTTCGGTTCTTCTTGATATGCGAGGAAATGCATGAGATTTTTGTAATGCTTACGGTTGCTAAGATTCGAGAGCAACTCCTTTAATACGCTTGAATATCTATTTTTATACACGTGGTTATAGATGAGTGTCTTGATGTCGTCAGGCAATTCCTCCAAATAGTTCGACGTAAATGGACTCGTAATTAGACTCATTTCATTCTTTATTTATTATAATTATAAATATCTTTTATGTGTTGGTAGAAAATATAATATTATTAAGATATAAAGAGATATGTCGATATTACCCCGTCCTGTCTTACCACCACCCTCATCTCGACAGTCTCCGTCTCGACAGTCTCCGTCTCGACAGTCTCCGTCTAACATGCAATCTGAACTGTCGCTAAGAATTACCAGCAAGAGTAGCAAGAATAGCAAGAGTAGCAAGAATAGCAAGAGTAGCATCAAGAACAACAAGAGTAGCAAGAATAGCAAGAGTAGCATCAAGAACAACAAGAGTAGCAAGAATAGCAAGAGTAGCATCAAGAACAACAAGAGCCGTAAGAGCAAGAATATTATAAAAAAATTAGCAAAAACTACAAATATAGATATTATCAATAAATTACTTGATGAAGCGGATGATAACAATATAGTAGAATTAATTATTGTGAGAAAAACACAAATACTGATACAACAAAAGATAGAAGAACAACTGAAAAAATGTAAAGAAAAACTTATAGATTTAGAATCACATTATAGAACAATAAGTACATACTTACATAATAATACACAATTACAAGTTCAAGAAATATTACTTTTAGGTTATAAACTTGGAAAAACAAGAGAAGCATATAGTAGTGCAACCGCAAAACTACAAGCAAATGTAAAAGCAGGAAACCTACATGAAAAACAAGGAGAAGTAGAAGAAGCAGTAAAGAATGTTGGTAAAGAACTGGAATTAGCAGCGTCTATGGTATATAACGTAATCAAATTAATATTAGAGCGATTAGAGCAATTAAAGCGAATATCAAATACACGTGTAGGAAAACGTTTATTACAAATAAACTTACAAAGAGGATACCATTTGAAAACAAGAATATAATATTACCAAACACGCTAACGTATTTAACACACACCACAAGGATTGATTAAATGATAATTTAATTTTAATTTCTTAAAATCATTTTTTTAATATATCCTTTATATAGAAATATATGAGAAAAAGCAGCAAAAGTAGCAGTATCAGCAGTAGCAGCAGTAAAAAGAGTAGCGACCAAAGCAATCATTATTATCGCTACGGGGACGACAGCGACGACGACGGTGATGACGCGGATGGTAGCGTAGTAGGTAATGAGAAGACCGCAGACTGTATCCGCAATCGCTCCAACTTCACGATACCTAAAACCTTTCATATGATAGACAAGGGCGATTTCAATCCCGATATGCTCAATGTCTATATCAATCACAATGCGTCTCCGAAGTTGAAATTGTTATTGGAACAAATCCGCTTGTTAGACGAGAAGGATATGAAGGAGACTGGAAAATTACACAAGCATCTTATCTTTACCGATGTGAATCGTAGCACCTACGGGGCAAAGATTGTCGCGTCCGCTTTAACCGCGAACGGGTTGCATCTGGCGTATCACCCGCAAGGCACTGGGTTTTCGATGACCGACCATAAAAAACTGCTAAAAACCAAGAATGCGAATTATGCGGTATTGCTAAGCAAATCCTTCTTCGACCGTCCAGTGAATGTGAAGATACGTAAGGTGGTTCTGGATACGTTCAACTCGCGTCCCGACAATACCTATGGCGAACTTGTGCGATTCATCGTATTAGACCAAGGGTTCAAGGAAGGTATCGATTTGTTCGATGTTAAATACGTCCATTTGCTCGAACCCTTGGCGGTGAAAGCAGACGAAAAACAGGCTATCGGACGTGCGACGCGTTTCTGCGGACAGAAGGGGCTTCAATTTCACCCTCGGTTTGGTTGGCCTCTTTACGTCTTCAAGTATGACGTGACGATTAAAAAAGAACTACAAGATATCTGGACGGATTTCGACGATACGAAAACATTGTTTGAGTTGTATATTAAAAACTCGAACTTGGATATGCGTAAAATAGTCTTCTCCAATCAATTAGAAGAAGCCACAATCGACGCGGCGGTAGATAGAGACCTCAACAAGCCCGTTCATATGTTCTCTATCGATAGCCCCGATGACATTGTGCTTCGAGGTGGTGGTGGTGGCGTTAGCAAGATTAGCGGCGTCAGCGGCAGCCACGGCAAATCAATCGCCCCAAAAAACAAGATGAGTTTAGTAAAGATGCACGAATACATCAATGATAACTTTTCTAAGTTCAAGTATCCTCCATTAAAGTTGGAAAACAAATGCGTTGGTGGAGGCATAGGCGGTGCCGTGAATGGCAACATCGTCTCCTTCACGCCTACGCAAGATTTCGTAAGGCATTATTTCCAACCCTCTTCGGCATATAAGGGAATCCTATTACATCACAGTGTGGGAACGGGCAAGACATGCACGGCGATTGCTACCGCGACCACGAGTTTCGACCTTGAAAACTATACGATACTGTGGGTTACGAGACATACCTTGAAGACCGACATTTGGAAGAATATGTTCGGACAGGTGTGTAATATTAGTATTCAAGATAAAATAAGGAAGGGGCTTGTGCTACCGAATAAGATTGTGTCGAAATCAAAGTATATGTCGGCGAACTGGTTAGACCCGATATCGTATAAACAGTTTAGTAATATGCTTTTAAAGAGAAACAAGATATATGATGAGATGGTGAAGCGGAACGGGAAGGACGACCCGCTACGCAAGACACTTCTTATCATCGACGAGGCTCATAAGTTATACTCGCCAACGGTTGCGAAGAGCGAAAAGCCCAATACCGATATATTAGAGAAGATGATACAGAGTTCTTATGACAAGTCGGGGACGGATAGTGTTCGTGTAATGCTTATGACGGCTACGCCATTTACTGAGGATGGTATGGAGATGATTAAATTACTCAATTTATTACGTGAAGATGAGAAGTTTAATACGGACTTCCAATCGTTTTCAAGCGACTACTTAGATGAAGGATATTTTACAAAGTCGGGGCTTCGCAATTTCAAGAATAAGGTGAGCGGTTATATCAGTTATTTGAACCGTTCGCAAGATGCCCGTAATTTCGCACATCCTGTGATAAGGAATGTATATGCCGATATGTCGTATGAAAAAGTAGATATGCGTGGAGATTTGGAATTAAAGATGACGAAAGACGAGATGGCGAATATTAAGCGGGACAAAAAGGATTTGAAGGAATTGAAGGATAAGGAGAAGGAATGCGTTAAATTAGTCAATGCCGCTTACAAGGTGAATGCCAAGGATATAATGACCCATCGCAAAGAGGGTGAAGCGAAATGTAAGAAAGAGCCGAAGGACAAGAAAGCGGCGTGTTCGAAGAAGGTTCTCGAAGAATACGCCGCTATGCTTGCGAAAATAAATAAGGGCAAGGAGGACGAATTAAATGGGTGTGATGTGAAGAACACCTCGAATTACAAGATGATTATAGAGGATATCGAAGATTATAACGCAAAGCGTAATATCATAAAGGAAAACAAAATAAAAATGAAACCATTGAAAGACGACTTAAAGGTTCTCAATAATAAGAAGAAGGACATTCAAGGCAAAGTGAAGGCAATGCGTGAGCGTATTCGCCCGAAGGAAGTAGCGTATAAGAAAACCTTGACTGGAATCAAAAAGAAATATAAGGATAGGAAAGAAAAGGCAGCAGCCGTAAAGGAGTTTGATAAACAGTCCGCCCCGTTATTAGCGGAATTAAAGGACTTAAAGAACTTACGAGCGGAAGCGTCGAAAATGAATACGAAAACGCAAGTATTCAAATACACGAACGGGATGAAGAAGTTAAAGAAGGTATCGCAGGTATATGCTATCCAAAAATACTGCTTAGGAAACGGAGCTGCTGTATAGAAAGGATAGGATATTTAGATTTATATTTATAGAAAGTCTAAAAGATTATAGAAAATAGTTAAGAACCTTCTAAACCTTTCGAAGTTCTCTAAGATGTTCGAATCGGCGTCGAGTATTCGCGGGGGGAGTCTTGATATCACAATGGTAATAAGTAGATGTAATAGATGTAATAAGCATATACTTTGGAATGTTAGATTTCTTTTTTCTTTTTTATAAAGTCTAAAAGATTATAGAAAATAGTTAAGAACCTTCTATAACCTTTCGATGTTCTCTAAGATGTTCGAATCGGCGTCGAGTATTCGCGGGGTGGGGAGTCTTGATATCACAATGGTAATAAGTAGATGTAATAAGCATATACTTTGGAATGTTAGATTTCTTTTTTCTTTTTTATAAAGTCTAAAAGATTATAGAAAGTCTAAAAGATTATAGAAAATAGTTAAGAACCTTCTAAACCTTTCGAAGTTCTCTAAATATATCCTGAGATGCTCGACGCCTATTCGAGTATCCGCAGGGGGTAGCCTTGCTATCATAATGGTAATAAGTAGATGTAATAAGCATATACTTTGGAATGTTAGATTTCTTTTTCTTTTTTATAAAGTCTAAAAGATTATAGAAATAGTTAAGAACCTTCTATAACCTTTCGAAGTTCTCTAAATATATCCTGAGATGCTCGACGCCTATTCGAGTATCCGCAGGGGGTAGCCTTGCTATCACAATGGTAATAAGTAGATGTAATAAGCATATACTTTGGAATATTAGATTTCTTTTTCTTTTTATAGAAAGTCTAAAAGATTATAGAAAATAGTTAAGAACCTTCTATAACCTTTCGAAGTTCTCTAAATATATCCTGAGATGCTCGACGCCTATTCGAGTATCCGCAGGGGGTAGCCTTGCTATCACAATGGTAATAAGTAGATGTAATAAGCATATACTTTGGAATATTAGATTTCTTTTTCTTTTTATAGAAAGTCTAAAAGATTATAGAAAATAGTTAAGAACCTTCTATAACCTTTCGAAGTTCTCTAAATATATCCTGAGATGCTCGACGCCTATTCGAGTATCCGCAGGGGGTAGCCTTGCTATCATAATGGTAATAAGTAGATGTAATAAGCATATACTTTGGAATGTTAGAT
>Ga0194055_10000978_pt1 | contig 23285 bp, 17 predicted proteins | sample SepL449m_MetaG_FD_155482 | JGI IMG/M metagenome (GOLD analysis project Ga0194055, IMG submission 155482) | Anoxic zone freshwater microbial communities from boreal shield lake in IISD Experimental Lakes Area, Ontario, Canada - Sep2016-L442-9m | ecosystem: Environmental > Aquatic > Freshwater >... | reverse complement strand
TCGATCAGGTTGCCAGCCTGACTGATCGCAGCGTCGTCACGTGGCATGCCCGCTACGCGCCCTGAATCTGTGGGCTACGCGACAGCTTCACGGACCGCGTCAAGCAGTCGGTCGATGTCGTGGTCGTTGGTGAACACGTGCGGGCTTGCTCGTACGAGTCCGGTGACTCCGTGGGCGCGGAAGTCGCGTAGCGCGTAGTCGGGTGGCGAGTAGCTAACGTTCACACCGGACGCCTTGATAGCTGCAACGACGTCGGCGGCGGCCCGGCGCGAGGTTGAGAATGTGACGATGCCGGTGCGGACCTGCCCTCGATCGCGCACTTGGACATCGGGAATCTGCGACAACTCGGCGCGGATCCGATCGGCGAGCCAGGTGATCCGAGCTTGTGTCACGTCGAGGCCCAGCGACAGTGCGTAGTTAGCTGCGGCACCCATTCCCAGCATCGCTGCATACGATTTCTCCCACGATTCAAAGCGGGTAGCGCCGGGGGCGATTCGGTAGTCGTCGAGGTCGGTCCACTCGGCCGAGTTCAGATCGATGAGCGCTGGCTCCAATTCGAGCGCACGGGGCGAGGCCCAGAGGAACCCGGTGCCTCGGGGCCCACGCAAGAACTTGCGTCCGGTAGCGGAGATGAAGTCGGCTCCGATCGCGCTTGCATCAAGTGGCATCTGGCCAACTGATTGGCAGGCGTCAAGTAAGTACCAGGCCGTGCTTCCGGTGTCGCGAAGAGCGGCGCCAATTTCTTCAGCGGGATTGAGTAAGCCGTTCTGGCTCGGCGCATGGGTAATGGAGACCACCTTCACGCGCTCATCAAGCATGGAACGCATAGCTTCGACGTCAAGAATTCCACTGGCGTTGTCGGGGATTGCTTCAACGATTGCGCCCGTTCGTCGAGCTGCCGCGAGAATCGCCAGAACGTTGCTTGCGTATTCGGCCTGAGCAACCAGGATTCGATCGCCTTCGGCGAGTGGAATTGACAGAAATCCGCGCAACCATGAATCGGTGGCACTCGTGGTGAGTGCGATCGACTGCGCTCCGGCTCCGATGAGGGCGCCGCATGAGGCGTAAACGTTAGCCAAACGGTCGCTGGCTTCGGCATGGGCCTCGTACCCACCGATCTCAGCTTCACGCATGAGATGTTCGATCATCGTGTTGACAACGACCTGTGGTGGAAGTGCCGAGCCCGCGTTGTTGAAGTGAGGCACCCGCATCGATCCGGGCGTTTCTGCGCGTAGCCGGTCGATGTCAGCTGTAGTTAGGCCAGAGGGATCGATAGCTGGCGGGCCCGAGGCACTCAGAGTGGTCACGGGCTGATCTCACCACATGACGACGGACGCACCCACCAGGGCAGTCAATACGTGCTCCCCACATAGGGTTGGGTCCATTGAGCATCGCCTGGCCGGCTGCTGGCGAGTTCCGAACTCATCACGTCGGCGCCCGATCACTGATTCAAAACCGATGGCCCAATACCCAACGGTCTTGGGCCATCGGCATGCTCGGGGCAGCTGCAGTCGAGTTGCCACCGAGCTAGGGCTGAGCCCCGTTAAGCGTCAGTGAGCCCGGATCCAAGATCACCACCCTGACCCCCACGGCCGACGACGGCGCACGGCCTTGCGGATCGACCGTAGGATCACTGACGTGGCAGGCCGGATTCGCGACGAGGATGTTGTTGTCGTGCGCGAGAAAGCGCGGATCGATGAGGTGATCCGCGACTACGTCACCCTGAAAGCGGCCGGTGGCGGCAGTTATAAGGGTCTGTGCCCATTCCACGACGAACGAAGTCCTTCGTTCAACGTCAGCCCAGCCAAAGGCGCCTGGTACTGCTTTGGTTGTGGCGAGGGCGGCGATGTCATCGGCTTCCTGCGCAAGGTCGATCACCTTTCGTTTACCGAAGCCGTTGAGAAGTTGGCAGGCAGGTACAGCGTCACCCTTCGTTACGCCGAGGGTTCGGCTGCGCCGGGCAGACAGGCGTCGAACCGCAGCAGGCTAATCGAGGCCCACAAGGTTACCGCCGAGTTTTACGTCGAACGGCTGAACTCGCCCGAGGCCGAGATCGGACGCACCTTCCTCACCGAGCGCGGTTTCGCTCGAGACGCCGCCGCTCACTTCGGAGTCGGTTACGCGCCGATCGGGTGGGACGTCCTCATCACACATTTGCGTAGCAAGGGTTTCAGCGACGATCACATGGTCGAAGGCGGTCTAGCAGTCCGAGGTGGACAGCGCGGTCTGTACGACCGGTTCCGCGGTCGCCTCATGTGGCCCATCCGCGACCTGTCCGGTGACGTAGTCGGCTTTGGTGCACGCAAGTTGCGCGACGACGATGAAGGACCTAAGTACCTCAACACTCCCGAGACACCGCTCTACAAGAAAAGCCAAGTGCTGTATGGGATTGACCTCGCTCGCAAGGAGATCGCAAAGAGCCAGCAGGCAGTGATCGTCGAGGGTTACACCGACGTCATGGCCGCGCACCTATCAGGCATTGAGACCGCGGTGGCGACCTGTGGCACGTCGTTTGGAACCGATCACATCAAAGTGTTGCGCCGCCTGCTCATGGATGACGACACCTTCACTGGTCAGGTGATCTTCACGTTCGACGGTGATGCCGCAGGGCAGAAGGCGGCACTACGCGCATTCTCCGAGGATCAGCGCTTCACCGCGCAAACCTTTGTCGCGGTGGAGCCCAGCGGGATGGACCCGTGTGAGTTGCGTATTGCTCGTGGCCCGGAGGCGGTTCGAGAGCTCATTGCCAATCGCGTGCCACTTTTCGAGTTCGCAATCCGAGCGGCTCTTGCCGGACACGACCTCGACCGCGCCGAAGGCCGTGTTGCTGGTTTACGCGCGGCGGCCCCAGTAGTCGCTGGGATTCGCGATCAAGCGCTTCGTCCCGAATACGCGCGCATGCTGGCTGGTTGGCTCGGGTTGCCGGTCGAGGAAGTGACGCGTGCAGTGTCCACGGCCAGTAAGGCGCAGCCGCCGGCTCGACGCCCAGATCTTGCGGTCGAAGCACCGGCTGGCGAGCCCGGAGCCGTGCCCCGGATGCCACGTCCCGATCCTCGCGACGCGATCGCATCAGTCGAACGTGAGGCGCTCAAGGTCGCCCTGCAAGCGCCACAGTTCGCAGGCTCATGGATCGATGCGCTCGAGACTGACGGCTTCCGCTCAATCGCATACATCGCAGTGCATCGAGCGATCGTTGATGCGGGTGGTGCGGCCGCTGGCTTAATGGATCGCGAATGGCTCGATGCCGTACTCGCGGCGTGCCCCGACGACGCGGTACGCGCCGTGGTGCACGAACTAGCGGTTGATCCGTTGCCGATCGACGTCGTGGATGCCCGATACGCGCAGTCGGTCATTGCCCGCCTGCTTGAGATTGACGCATCTCGTCGGATCACCGACGTCAAGGCAAGACTGCAACGAATCGAACCCACGAGTGATCCCGACGCCTACCAGGCGTTGTTCGCCGACGTGCTCGCTCTAGAGGCGTACCGTCGTGGCCTACGCGAGCAGGTAGCCGGCGGCGGCTCGTGAGGCTTCGACCTCCGGCACAGATTCGCGCTCGGGTGCCCCAAGGCCGAGTGCTTGGCTGGGCGGTCAGTGGTTCATCGTCGATCATCGCCACTGATCGGGCGCTACTTTTGCCAGAAGGATCTGAGCTGGCCCAGATTCCGTGGGATCTTGTCCTGCGGGTTACCTGGGAGATGAACACCGCCGAGGTCACCTATCAACTAGACGCCGGCGAGCGACCCGAGACGGTTCGCGTCGCGGTCGTCCTAGATGAGGGCGATCTGCCTGCGGTGGTGCAGGAGCGAGTCAACGCGAGTATCTATATCCAGCACCACGCACGCCTCGAAGGTGACCTAGGCGCCCGATTTGTGGCTCGTCGGGCGCCGGGGTCGGTCGAACTGCGCTGGTCGGTCGTATTCGACTCTGGTCTGGATTCACGCGACCCTGACCTGCGTGCCAGGGCGGATGTCGCACTGGCGAATCTTCGTTCAGTGCTTGGCATTTGAGCGATTCAGCGACTTTTGGCCCGTAGCCTGTTGACCCGCGTGGGGTCGGTCGATTTCTGTGCCTCACCGGCCGCTTGCTATCCTCCTCACGCTGCGTGTTGGTGAGTTCTCGTGCCGACACGTTGATGTGCAATCCCGCGTAGCTCAACGGCAGAGCTCCCGACTGTTAATCGGGCGGTTTCTGGTTCGAATCCAGACGCGGGAGCCACTGCCAGACGCCGCTCCCTCACAGGGGTGGCGTTCGTCGTTCCAGGGGAGCGAGGTCGGCGGGCCTTAGCCCACGTGGATGGTCGGGGTCGGAGTCAGTTGCCCTGCGTGATGTGTCAGCTCGCTCCGAGGTAGACGGCCCACGGACCGAACATGTAGGAGAACGTCGACGGAGCGCCGGTTAGCCCCTTGTGCATGATGAGCACGCAGCTGGGCGAGGCGGTCGGGATCCATACCAACTGCTCGGTGATGATCTTCTGCGCATCGACGACGTGCTGGGCACGCTTGGCCGGGTCGGTCTCGGACCGTGCGGCCTCGAGCGCCGTCGTGACAGCCGGGTCTGACCAGCCGCTGAAGTCCTGCGACCCGCCCTTGAGCGCCATCGTCTTGTACAGCGATGAGGGATCGGCGTAGTCGCCGTAGTTGGTGGTTGGGAACGCATCGACCGAGCTCCAGGCAGCCGGGTCGATGAAGAAGTTGATGAAGTTCGAAGGGCTCACGTCGTTGAACGTGACCTTGAGGCCGAGCTGCTCGGCCGCCGCCCTGTAGGCCAGCGCTTCGGCGTTGGTGGACGCGGTTCCTGACGATGTCCCGATCTTGATGCTCTGTCCGGCAACACCGGCTTGCGCGATCAGGTCCTTTGCCTTGGCGAGGTCCGGGTCAAGCGCTGGAAGGGCGGTGTAGCCGGCCGTGAAGACGTCAAGGGCGGATCCCCAGGTGCCCTGCGCTTCCAGCGCGTGGGGAACGAGTGCAGCGCCCTGCCAGAGAGTGTTGATGATCCCCTTGCGGTCGAGTGCGTAGGAGATCGCCTGACGGACGCGCGCGTCGGCCAGCGGGCCCTTGGTCGCACTGACGACCATGGCGTCAGTGGCGAACGGGGCGCCCTGGAAGATCTGTACGTCCGCGTTGGTGCGCAGCCGTCCAAGACTCGACAATGGGTTAGCCAGGTAGACCCCCGAAATCGCGCCGGTCTGGAGACCGGCGGTCAGGGCGGCGTCGTCCGGCACACCGATGAGGGTCATCTTCGTGAACCTCGGCCTGGGCAGCGTGTTGTCCCAGTAGGTCGGGTTGGGCACGATGCTGACACCCTGGCCGGTCTTCCACGAGTCGAGCTTGAAGGGCCCCGAGCACATCGTGAGCCCCTGGACCGTGCCGAAGTCTTGGCCCGCCTTCTCAGCGAAGGCCTTCTCGACCACCATGCCCGGTGTGGCCGAGAGCTCGCCGACTAGCCACTGGTCAGGCTCGGTGAGCGTGATCTCCACCGTTGCCGTGTCGATGGCCGTGATGGCCTTGACCCGGTTGAAGACCGCGGCGTAGAACCCGATCCCCTTGGGATCAGCGGCGCGGGTGAGGCTGTAGACAACGTCGGTGCTGGTGACAGGATTCCCGTTCCAGAACATCGCGCCCTTCTGGATCGTGAAGTCCAAAGTGGTCGCGTCGACCTGCTTCAGCGTCGTGAGACCAGGCCCGATCGTCATGTCGGGAGCCTGTCGCAGCATCGCGTCGCAAAGCAGCGAGTCGACGGTGTTCTCGGGGTAGTCGAACGCCTGGATGGGGTCGAGGGTCTGCGTCTCCCTGTAGAGCGCCCAGGTCAGCTCACCGGCATCACCGGTCGGAGCGGGGGTCAGCACGGTGAATTCTGTGGTTGGCACCGAGGCCGAGCCGGAGTTTGTTGGCGCAGGGGCTCCCGAGCATGCCGAGAGCATTGTCACGATGGAGGCTAGGCCGACAACTGCGGAAATCGGACGCGCCATAGCGGTTCCTCCTGGGGTCTGGTGGCCCCACCCTATGGCGCGGTGGAAGCACAAACAGGCGCTTGGCAGGCAACGGTATGGGCACAACTGCCTGGCACCTGAGTCGAGTGGCAGCGCGAAGGGATACGGACACGCCGAAACTGACGACCTCTGTCACGGCCCCATCTGTCCGAGCTCACATTGCTTACCAGGCCCGATGTATGCACCGAAACTTTGGTTCGAATCCAGAAGCTCCAGGCGCGGGAGCCGCTGCTAGCGCCACCGATTCCTCCTGGGCGACTCACGAACTCCGTGACTCGGCTGCACTAGTTGCCTTCGCCCGCTGAGTTACCACTAGTGGTGATGCGTCGTCGTGGCTAGCATGACGCGATGGAATTGATTGAGTTCACGCCAACCCGCGAGCAGTTCTCGTACACCTTTGGTGGCGCTGCACCGGTGATGCGTATTAAACCTGGTACTGCCCTCAAGCTCTGGACCGAAGACGCGTTCAACTACGCCCTGCGCTCGGTCGAGGATTTGGCGAGCAACAAGATCTCTCTGGCCGAGGTTAACCCACAGACCGGGCCGTTCTACGTCGAAGGCGCAGAGCCTGGTGACACCCTGGCCATTCACATCGTTGACCTGACCCCAGCTCGATCCTGGGGCGTTTCGTCGGCGATTCCGTTCTTTGGTGGCCTCACATCTACCGATCGCACAGCCTCCCTGCAGGAGCCACTTCCCGACACCACCTGGATCTATGAGGTCGACACCGCTAGCAATACGGTCGGCTTCGTCGCCCGGCACAGTGACTTCACCGTGCAGTTGCCAATCGAGACCATGCTGGGCACAGTCGGTGTCGCGCCGCCCAGTCGTGAAGTACGCACATCGCTTGTGCCTGAGCGCTTTGGCGGCAACATGGATACGCCTGAAATGCGCGCAGGTGCTACCTGTTATCTCGGCGTCAACGTCGAGGGGGCACTGTGGTCGCTTGGCGATGGTCACTACCGGCAGGGTGAGGGCGAAGCCTGCGGTACTGCGGTCGAGGGCGCTATGAACGTCACGGTGATCATCGACCTCATCAAGGGTGGTGGCCCGGCTTGGCCCCGGATCGAGAACGATGACTTCTTTATGGCGGTTGGGTCGTCGCGGCCGATGGAGGACTCGTGGCGAATCGGTCAGGTCGAGCTTGTCCGCTGGTTCGAGCAGTTGTACAACTTGCACACCATGGACGCCTACCAACTGCTCTCGCAGATGACACACGCCCCGATCGCCAATGTTGTCGACGCCAACTACAGCGTCGTTCTCAAGGCAGCTAAGAAGCACTTGCCAACGGTGAGTGCCTTCGACGGAATGCACGCACTTATGCGCGAACGCGCGACCTCTCTCGGTTCGATCTCATACAACCCACACGTGTAGTGGAACAAGGAGCTCACCATGGATCTGCAGCTTTCTGGACTCACCGCGTTAGTCACCGGCGGCACCAAGGGGATCGGTCGAGCGACGTGTGAGTTGTTCGCTCGCGAGGGCGCCAATGTCGCGTTCTGTGCGCGCAGCGCCACTGATGTTGCTGAGGCCGAGGCCGCATTGTCGGCCTACGGCACAAAGATTTCCGGCACGATACTCGATGTTGCTGATGCAGCCGGTGTGAGTGCGTGGGTCGATGCAAGTGCCGCTGCAATGGGCGGGATCGACATGGTTGTGTGCAACGTAAGCGCCCTTGCGATTCCTGACACACCCGAGAACTGGGAGATCAGTTTCCGCACCGACCTGATGGGCTCTGTCAACACCGTAAACGCGGCCCTGCCCTACCTCCGCAAGAGCTCGGCGCCCTCGATCGTCTCTGTCTCAAGCGTTTCCGGGCGCGAGGCCGACTTCGCCGCTGGCCCGTACGGCACGTTCAAGACTGCGCTGGCCGGCTACACCGGCGGGCTTGCCCTTCAGCTCGCGCCCGAAGGAATCCGTTGCAATGTGATGTCGCCCGGTAACACCTACTTCCCAGGCGGAGTGTGGGCCAATATCGAGGCCGGCAACCCCGATTTGTTCAACATGGCCATGGGAATGAACCCCACCGGCCGCATGGGCAAGCCAGAGGAAATGGCAACTGCCATCGTGTTCTTGTCTAGCCCGGTTTCGAGTTTCACCACAGGCACTAACCTCGTAGTCGATGGTGCACTCACGCGTGGTCTGGATCTCTGATCCGCCCGCAGGTGGAATAGGGAGACATATCCATGGTGCAGCGCCAGTTCCCGCGCTGGTCGGACCTTAAGCCGTATATCGGGCTGCGCGCTCCATTCAGCGGACCAAGCGCGGTCGAGAGTGCCGCGACCATCGCTGATCTGCGCCACATCGCCCGACGTCGAACCCCTACCGCTGTCTTTGACTATGTCGACGGTGCGGCAGGTGCCGAACTGAGCCTGAATCGATCGCGCGAAGCCTACGGCCGCATAGAGTTTCGGCCGCATGTCCTTCGTGACGTAGTCGACATCGACACCTCACGCCAAGTCTTGGGCGAAACTTGGCGTTTACCATTCGGCTTCGGGCCCACTGGCTTCACCCGCATGATGCACCACGAGGGCGAGCCCGCTGTAGCCCAAGTAGCTGGGGAGTTCGGCATCCCCTACACGCTCTCGACCCTGGGCACGACCTCTGCCGAAGATCTCGCCGCCGCCGCACCAGATACCCGCAAGTGGTTCCAGCTCTATCTGCTCAAGGAGAAGCAGTCGCGAGCAGATTTGGTTCGTCGGGTCGCAGATTCGGGTTATGAAGCCATCATGCTCACGGTTGACACCGTGGTGGCAGGCTCTCGATTGCGCGATGTTCGCAACGGCCTGACGATTCCCCCTCAACTCACCGCTCGCACGTTGGCTGGCCTCGCACGGTATCCACGTTGGTGGGGAAACGTACTGAGCACGCCGCCGCTGGAGTTCGCGTCACTGCGCACCACCGACGGCACTGTGGCAGATCTGATCAACAACGTCTTCGATCCTTCAGTCACGATGGCTGATGTCCGTTGGCTCCGCGAGCACTGGTCGGGACCACTCATCATTAAGGGCGTGCAGAACGTCGACGACGCGATGATGTTGGCTCACGAGGGAGTCGACGGGATCTTGCTGTCGAACCATGGTGGCCGACAGTTGGACAGGTCAGTTGTGCCACTTGAGTTGTTGCCCGAGGTGCGTCAAGCAGTGGGTAGCGAGATCAACATCTTCGTCGATGGTGGGGTGATGTCAGGCGCCGATATCGTTGCGGCAGTGGCGTTTGGCGCTACCGGGGTATTCGTTGGTCGGGCCTATTTGTACGGCATAATGGCCGGCGGCGAGGCGGGAGTGCGACGAGTTGCGCAGATCTTGCAGACTGAAATCGAGCAGACCATGCGGCTCATGGGCGTGCAGCGACTCGAGGACATTACCCCTGACATGGTGTCGTTCGCGTCCTCGTAGACTTCGGTTTATGAGCACACCGTCAAACCCAGCACTGCGCATGTCTGGTGCCGATATACCCACCCTGATCGGTGCCTGGGTGTCGGCTGCGCGCGATTTCCACGACTTCGTCAAGACTCTCGACGCGGACCAGTGGCAGACAATGTCGCCTTGTCCAGGCTGGACTGTCGCAGATCTCACTGCCCACATCGTCGGCATTGAACGTGACTTTGTGGGGGATGAGTTGCCGCCGCACGAGCCTGACTGGGCCGGGCTCACACACGTTCGCGATGACGATTTCAGTCGATGGACTGAGGGCCCGGTAGATCAGCGGCGCTCTCATGAGCAGGCCGACGTCATCGCTGAACTTGCTGACGTGATCGAACGCCGCATCGTCCAACTGGCCGATATGGCCGCAGAACCCGAGTCGATGGTCGATGGCCCGCGTGGCAAGCCCGTCACTCTTGAGCGGGCTCTGCGCATGCGTACCTTCGACACCTGGGTCCATGAGCAGGACGCCCGTACCGCGCTCGATCAGCCTGGCCACCTCGATAGTCCGGGTGCCCACCTCACGGCTGACTTCCTCGTGGCTTCCTTGCCATTCGTGCTGGGCAAGGCCATGGGCGCCACCACGGGCACCACACTGCACATCGTGGTCGAGGGTGCGATTCCCTTTGAGCGCATGGTTCGAATCGGCGAGGACGGCCGCGCGAGTTTCGTCGAAGTGCAGTCGGCCCCGCTCGATGACTTGGGCGAGTCCTGGGCGCGCATTTCGACCGATTGGCCGACTTTCGTGGCGCTAGCGACCGGTCGTGTCGATGCGTCGTCACCCATCATCGCGTCTGCCGTGTCGATCGACGGCGATCACGGGCTGGCGCATCGGTATCTTGCACACGCCAATGTCACTCCCTGACTCACTGGAGTCTGGCCAGTGGCCTCGATAGTGTCGGAGTACTAGGGCGAGTAACCGGTTTGCCAACTTGTTAAGGAGTTCTGATGATCAAGGTCGGAGACACGATTCCAGACGTTGCTGTCAGCATCATGGTCGACGGGGCGCCTACCGAGCACCGGATGAGCGAACTGATGGGCACTGGCAAGGTTGTGCTCTTCGCCGTGCCGGGAGCCTTTACCCCGCCGTGCTCTGACCAACACCTGCCTACCTTCATCGACACTGCCGCGCAACTCACTGACTCGGGCGTCGACCGGATCCTGTGCCTGGGCGTCAATGACGTTTTCGTGATGCATGGCTGGGGCGTTGCAAACGACGTTGGCACTGCGATCACGATGGTCGCCGATCCCTACGCTGAGTTCACCAAGGCGGTCGGGATGGAAGTTGATGCCTCGTTCGCGGGCCTGGGCACTCGTTCGATGCGTTACGCGTTGGTGGCTGAGGAGGGCGTCGTCACCGCGTTCTTGCCAGAAGACGACGGCTTCTCGGTGATCGCGAGCACGGCGGTTCACGTGCTGAAGGTCGTCATCGACCAGGCCAAGGTCGCTCAAGACGCTGCAGAGATTACTGAGAGCGAGTACTTCAAGGAGTTGGCGGTCAAGGCTGACGCGCTGCGCAAGGGCGGCGCGGAGTAGCCAGGCGGTGCCGACGCGAGTCCTGCATTACTCCGCCAGAGCGAACGCATTTCAGCGCGGAGTTGGTGTCGGCGATAAAGCAGTTACGCCGCCGGTAAGGCTGGATTGATCCAGACCCTGCTGGCGGCTCCAATGCTTCGCAATCGCCGCACCGTCGAAAGGGACACCATGTCATCCTCCAAGGTCAACCGTCGCGCACTCGCTGTACTCAGTCTCGGCGCTGCGGTAACCCTTGTGCAGACCACGGCCTTCGCGGTTGATGCGTACGCGGCTGGCCACGTGCATTCCAATATCTCTGGGGGAGCGCACAAGCGGGCTAACTCACACGATGCGGCGCAGCGCCTCGCGGCACTGCACAAGGCCCGCCACACGCACAAGCACCACACTGCACCCCCCGTCGAGATCTCGGATGACTCGGCTAACGACTCAGCTGATGACTCGGTCTCAACCCGGCCGGTGACCCCGCCCGTCACACCGCCCGTCACACCGCCCGTCACGCCCCCTGTCACCCCGCCGGTTACTCCGCCAGCCACATCTGTCACTGGCACGTTCGCCGGGAAGACGGTCAGTTTCTCAACTCCGGGCGGCGTTAACACGGTCACCGTGACCATCACGCTGTCGAACTCGGTGATCACGGCTGCCACGGCAACCTGGGGAGCGACCAATGGAACTTCCCGATCGATCATTACCGGCGCAATCCCGGTGCTGAACAACGAAGCTGTGGTTGCGAATTCGGCAGCCATCGCTGCGGTATCTGGTGCGACGCTTCTCACCAACGGCTACAAATTGTCCCTGCAGGATGCGCTCACCAAGTCCGGGGTCTAACCCGCGCTGACGGCGCGAGTGCATCGCCAACGCGGTCAGCACTGCTGCCGCTACGGGGCGATCGTCACCCATTGACGTTGTGTCGCACTCTGATGTGCCGCCTCGAGTAGGGCGACGGTGCGTACGGCAGAGGCAGGGTCCACTGGGCCTGGTGACTCACCTCGGATCGCTGATGCAACGCTTGGGTAGAACGAATCCCAACGTCCGCGAGTGAGCTGGTGCTCAGCCGTAATCCGTTGTCCGTCATGAACTATTGCCACACGCGACGTTTTTCCTAGTTGCTGGGTCAGAGGGCCTTGCTCCCGCCTTAGGGTGTCCTCCTGCTCGTCCAACCCATATACGGTGATACCCCCTCGATCGCCAAGTACGCGAAAGCGGGGCGCCAAGTTGGCGGCCAAAACCGACGCGTTCAACTCGCTGATAACCCCGGAAGCGTGCTCGATGGTGATCAAGGTGTCGTCGTCCGCGAGGTGTGGCGGCCGCAGCGCTCGAGCGCTCGCGTAGACGCGTTCAGCTGGTCCCCAAAGCTGTAACGCCTGATCGACTAGGTGGCTACCCAGGTCGTATAGCAAGCCGGGAAGATCGGTCGGCTTGCCGACTTCACGCCACGCACCCGTCGTCTGCGGACGAAACCGTTCAAACGATGATTGGAACCGGTGCACGGTGCCAATCTCGCCCGCCGACACCAACTCGCTCACGGTCAGGAAGTCAGAATCCCAGCGACGATTCTGGAAAACATGTACCTGTTTCCCGACGGCTTGTGCGTGATGGAACACAGACTCGGCCTCTGCACGCGTTGCCGCCATTGGCTTGTCGACTACCACGTGTAGGCCGAGATCAACGGCGGCCAGCGCTAACGGAACGTGCGAGGAATTCAGTGTCGCGATCACCACAACGTCGAAGTCTTCGCTCGCTGCAAATAGCGACTCAGTGCTGCTGAGTGCTTGGACGGTTGGATGGTCCTGCACTAGTTGCGAGCACCGTTCGGGATTGGTCGTGACTACCGCGGCGAGTTCGAAGTCTGGGCACGAGGCGATTAACCGCGAATGGAAAGTGCGACCCGCCAGCCCGTATCCGATTACCGCAACTCGCAGAGGTGCATTGCCCGATTGTTGGCCGATGCCATTCATGTCCACAGGTGCAGCCTGCCACTGAAGGACGCACTTCGCCCTCTTCAGACGCGAGCCCGCGTCCGCTACTTGGGCGAGATGGTGATCAGTGCGATCAGCCCTGGACCCTTGATCGTGATGGCCCGATCGGTCACGACGACATCTCGTTTGTACAGCGTGGTGAATTTGCTAGAGCCGTCGGCGGTCACATTGGCTTCGCCCTGAAGCACCACGCCGAGCGTGGTGTCGCGAAGGGCTGGTGTGATCAGCAATCCCGCGGCGGCGTTATGTATGGCCACACTCGCCACGAATTCACCGCGCCTTGTCATGACGTTGAGGTCGGTGGTCGGGCCGTCGAGCAACTCGACGCTTACGTCGTCGTCACCTGCGAAATTCAGCGGGGAGTGGCGGGGTACGCCGACGGTCTCCCCATTAATCGTGAGCTCAAAGTCATGTGGCCCAATCACTGTCAGGATTCGATCGATTCCAGCGAACTGTGAGAAGGGTCCAGATTGCGACACGTCAGCCATGGACACGCGCCACCCAAACGTGCCTAGATCTGAGTTGTTGGGGAATGCGGCAACCTGATACGTGACCCCTGCACCGTTGGCCCAAGGCATTGCCACGTGCTCATCTGCCCTCAACACGCACAACATTGCTGGGCCTTCAGTCTCGTGGTTGTTGGACAGCGGCCCAGAGTGAACCGATCGAGGACACCAACTCGCTAGCAACGTCAATGCTGCTGTGCTTGCCACCCGACACCACGATGCGGCCATCGACGACCACTGTGTCGACATCGGCAGCGAACGCCGACATCAGGATCTGGCCGGGATCTGAGCCCGCGGTGCGCGGTGTGTCGGTGCGGATCGCCACGAAGTCGGCTCGCTGGCCCACCGAAATCCTTCCGGCGTCTGGCCAGCCAAGGGATGCGTGCCCCGTGGTGCATAAGGCAGTGACGATGTCGCTTGGCTTCAGGTTTCCGCGGTTGTTGGTGATGAGCCGTTCGTGCAACTCAAGTGCCCGTGCCTCTTCGATCATGTCGATCACAGCATGCTGATCTGAGCCGAGGCATAGCTGCGAACCAGCTGCCGCAAGTTTCATGGCTGGCCCGATGCCATCGGCGAGATCGCGTTCGGTAGTAGGACAGAAGCAACTGAAGGTGCGGCTTGCCCCTAGCAGGGCGATGTCATTGTCGGTTAGGTGGGTGGCGTGGACCGCCGTGGTGCGCGATGACAGTGCGCCGGCATCGGCTAGCAACTCGGTGGGAGTCAATCCATGGGTTTGCAGGCACGCTTGGTTCTCTGCGGGTTGTTCTGAAACGTGGATGTGTAGCGGCCGATCGCCACTGGCGGCGACGATCGTAGGGATCGCTTTGCGTGGAACCGCACGTACCGAGTGGATGGCTGCACCAATTCGCGTATTGGGATCCTCGCTCAGCAGAGCGACCCGGCTCGCCCATGCTTCGGCAGTTCCGTCGCCGAATCGTAACTGTTCGGGATGGAGATCGAGGTAGTCGCGATCGCCGAAACCGCCTGAGAGGTAACAGGTATCGAGCAGGGAAATTCGGATGCCGGCGTCAGCCGCGGCCGAAATCAGCGCATGGCCCATCGCGTTGGGATCCGAGTATGGAGTGCCGTCGTTGGCGTGATGGACGTAATGAAACTCGCCCACACTGGTGATCCCGGCCATCGCCATCTCGCCGTATACCGCCCGCGCGAGTGCGTAGTAGGAATCGGGAGTCAGGGTTGCTGCCGCCTGGTACATGCCGTTGCGCCACGTCCAAAATGTGCCGCCGTCGCCGTGGGTGCGACCGCGCAGCGCTCGATGAAACGCGTGCGAGTGGGCGTTGGCGAAGCCTGGATACACGACTCCTGGTAACTCAACGACCGAGTCGGTTGAGTTACCGCTGGGCCGGATCGCAGCGATCAGTCCATCGCTGGCTACCTCGATGTCGACGCCGGTTGAAATCGCGTCGTCGATCCATGCTGATTTGGCGCGGAAGATGGTCATGACGTCGCCAATTCGCTCACCGCTGCTGCTAAAGCGCTGACTCCAACTTCGCAGTCATCGAGTTCAGCGTGCTCTAAGGGGGAGTGCGACACGCCAGTTGGATTGCGCACGTAGATCATTGCTGTGGGAACTCCGGCGGCGGCAAGAATTCCTGCATCGTGCCCCGCAGCCGTGGGTAGCGCGGGTACCGATGCCACTCCCAGATCGCGCGTGATTGCGCCAGCGACGACATTGCGTAAGGCGGTGTCGAAGGTCAGCATTCCGGTGACCGATTCGGGGTCGACGTTGACCGCTGTGCCATAAGTGACTGACGCCTGGGTGGCGGCCTCGCTGACGCGAGCTACGAGTTCTTCTAACTCGGGCACGTCAGCGGCGCGGGCATCGAGCCACGCGCGCACTGTCGAGGGCACCGCGTTAGTGCCATTGGGCTCGACCTCGAGTCGCCCGAACGTTGCGCGGTTGTGCGAGCTGTGAGCGGCGTCGTACGCGGCGAGTGCGGTGCGCGCGTAGGCCACCATCGGATCCTGACGATCCTGCATCCGGGTAGTCCCGGCGTGATCGGCGGCCCCCGTGAAGGTAAAGCGGTATCGACCGTGCGGCCAGATGCACTCCGCGACTCCAACTGCCGCATCAAGGTCGACCAGCGCTCGTCCCTGCTCCACGTGGAGTTCGACGAACTGTCCGATGGCTGCCAGGCGAGCGGGGTCCGCGCCAAGCCCCTCCGGATCGAAACCGGTCGACTTCATTGCTTCATGCATCGTCGCGCCGTCACGGCCCACGAGCCCCCGTGCCTTATCGGGGTCAAGAGCGCCGGTCAGCAAACGTGAACCGGCGCAGGCGATCCCGAAGCGGGCACCCTCTTCGTCTGCGAATGCGACTACTGCAACGGGTCGGTCGGGGATGACTCCTGAACCGCGTACCTGATCTATCGCTGCCAGGGCCGACACGACTCCGAGTGGCCCATCGAATGCGCCACCGTCTGGTACTGAATCCAGGTGAGAGCCGATCACTAGAGCCTTCGCATGTGGGTCGACGCCAGCCGGGATCCACCAGGCCCACAGGTTGCTGTTGCGGTCGGCTTCCACAGCCAGGCCGCGGGCTTCTGCTGCAGCGATGAACCATTCGCGGCACTCAAGTTCTGCCTGGCTATATGCATACCTGCGGTAGCCGCCCGTGCTTTGGTGACGACCGATCGGTTCCAACTCCGACCACATCCCAGAGAAGGTGCTCATGGTGCTGACCTTAGTCCTCGAGGCGGGCTCCACCATGTGCCCGCACGTCGCGGGCGCCGCGCTTCAGTTGGCTTGCCGTATGTACGGTGATCATTGAATACGGTGATCCATGAAGCAATGGCTCGCTGCTCACCTGGGAGATGGGTTGAGCCATTGCCCAGCACAGTTGTACTAGGAACAGCAGCGCGACGAATCGAGGATGACGTGGGCGATACAACTCCAGTGGTGGCCGAACCGAACGATGAGCAGGTAGATGCTCGGGCTGGCCTCCGTGCAGGACCGCACGAGGTTCAGCGCGCGGCGATCGCTGTCTACGGATTGCTCACGATGCTCGGTGTTCTAGAAGCGGCCAGTTTCGAAGGGCCGAATGGTGCGCCGGTCGACTTGCATGTTCTGATCATGATCCTTTTCTCAACGTCCATCGCCATCGCTTTCGCGCATGCTTGGTCGAGCGTGGTTGCAAATCGACTGGTCGAACAACGCATGCTCAATCGACAAACGGTCATACTCGAATTGCGCTTTGCTGGCTCGTTCCTGGCGCCGACTCTGATTTCCGTCGTCGTAATCCTGGTGTCATACTCGGTGAGGGATGTGGCAACCAGCATCGATTACGCGCAAGCCGCTCTGGTCTTGGTTTTGTTCTTCGTCGGATTGGTCGGAGCTCGGCGAAGTGGGTTGTCTTGGGCGCGAGCTCTGGCATGGGGCTGCACCGATGTTGCGGTGGCGATCGTTATCGTGGCGCTTAAGGAAGTCGAGTCCTTGCTGATTCACTGACCCCGCCCTGTACTGCTGAATTTTGGAGGAATCGTCGCTATCGAACGCGATGAGAGGCTGCGGCCCGGTCGCCATCAAGCCCCTCCGACTTTGTCAGGGTCGCTCATATTCGTCATGGCATTTGCCACTGGCGCGATCGTTGCCAACCTCTACTACCTGCAGCCGCTGCTTGACGAGGTAACCAGAACATACGGTGTTGGCACGCTCGCGGGCTCGACCCTCAACATGCTGATGCAGGTCAGCTATGCACTTGGCTTGGCTTTCTTCGTTCCGCTCGGCGATCGGCTGCCACGAAACCGGCTTGTCCCTGCTGTTTTCGCGGTTTCGGCGGTGACGTTGCTGGCTGCTGTGCTGATCCCCTCATTCGCTGGGCTGGCGATCTTGACCTGCTGTATCGGGTTGATGTCGGTCGGTGGTCAGATCCTGATCCCATACTCGGCCGATCTCGCGATCCCCGATCACCGCGGTCGCGTGGTGGGTCGGATGATGACCGGGCTGCTCGGTGGTGTGCTGCTGTCCCGGGTGATCGCTGGCATCGTCGACTCATTGCTGGGCTGGCAGGCCATGTATCTGCTCGCCGCGGGAGCCATGGCGATCTTCGCGATCATCCTGCACCGCATGATGCCGATAGAGAATCGTCACAGCACTATTCCCTATCGTGAACTGGTGCTGGGCTCGGTTCGAATGATGAAGTCGATGCCTGAGCTTCGGCGGCGGGCATGGCTGGGCGCTATGGGATTCGGCGCGTTCAGCGTGCTCTGGTCCACTCTGGCTTTCAAGCTCTCAGATGCACCGTTTCACTACAGCCCTGAAGTGATAGGCGCCTTCGGCCTCCTCGGCTTCGCAGGTGTACTCGCCGCCAACGCGGCTGGGCGCTTGGCCGATGCCAGACGAACTGGCTTCACCACTGTCATGGCGGCTGTGTTGCTTGCGTTGTCCTTCCTGATTGGCATGGTCGGCTCGGCTTCAATTGCGTTGATCGCGATTGCGATCGTGCTGCTTGACTTCGGCACTCAGGCGATGCACATCACGAACCAGACCATCATCTATTCGCTCGCGCCGCATGCGCGCAGCCGCATCAACAGCGCGTACATGGTGTGCTACTTCTTCGGCGGCGCTTTCGGGTCACTCGCCGGTGGCCTCGCGTACAGCCAGGCAGGCTGGACAGGCGCTTGCATCCTGGGGAGTTGTTTCGGGTTGGCTGCGCTCATTCCCTCGATCTACTGGGCACGTCGCGAAGGCCCCTCTGCCCCTTAAGCGGCAGAAAGACCGGTTCGCGTTGGCTTGGTGCGCGAGCCGTTTTCCCTTGGTGGTGAACCGATTCGGGACTCATCGGCACGTGGTGGTTACTGGCTGTGACGGATTAGGCCACGGAGGCTACCCCAATATTGGGGCAATCCCGGATATGCGTTGACTCAGCATTGCCTTGGTCGGGAACCTTTCAGCACACGGCGTTTTCGGTGCACCGAATGATGCCTCCACGGTACGTGCGAAGGGACCCCCCAACATGTCGTTCAGTAGGCGCCCACTCGATCGGCTGGCAGCTGTCGTTGCCGCATCGGCACTTGCAGCGGCGAGTCTGGCGACCGGCATCGTTGCCGCACCGGCTGCTTCTGCTGTTGCGCGCTACACCAGCACCATCGTGTTCACCGCCCCCCAGGTGCTGATTCCTTGGGGTACGTCCGTGGCTAGCGTCGCGGATGAAGGTCGGTTCACGTTCACCCCGCAGACATTGACCGGCGCCACCTGGGCGGCGAACTCGAGCCCCGTCTACTACGCCTACGCATCGGTGCAGGCTTACGACTCTCTGGGCGCGCCAATCACGCTCGGGTCGTACCCCACATCGACGTGTGGCCTTTACCTTTCGACCGACGGCACTTACGCCAACCGTCAGACCGGCACCGTGGCCGGCCCGAAGGCGTACATCGCCCGGTGTATCCCAGGCACGCCGGTGAGCGGCTACACCAACACGATCGTTAACAACTCCGCCTCTGCGGTCCAGGGTGAGGTTTCCCTGAGCACTCGATACGACAACGCAACCACGGTCGAGCTTGGCGCAACCCTCGGTTCATTCCCATCCACAATCGGATATGTCAGCTCGAAAAAGAACGGTGCCACTGGGAGCGCCCCATCTGCCAGTTGTGCAGTCTTCGCTTCGGCTGATACCACTTACGTGGGCACGGACTTTCAAGGAACGGCGCCGGCAGTTGGTAGTTACGCGGCGCATTGCGCCCTGGCCGCCCAGGCGTCTCCTGCCTTGTGGCGCCCCAGCTACGCGGGCGATATCACCGTTACGGTGACCAAGCACCCGAGTGTCACGACTGTCACCTGCCCCGTGTCTGCGGTTTTCACTGGCGCGGCTCAGGCCCCTTGCACGGTTTCAGTTGTGGGCGGCGGACAGACCTTCTCAGGCACGCCGGAGTACACGAGCAACACGAACGCCGGCGTAGTCACCGCTTCATATTCGTTCCTGGGCACGGTTGATGTAGCGGCATCGAGCGGCTCATCGACCTTTGAGATCACCAAGGCTGCCTCGTCAACTTCGCTCACCTGCCCGACTACTGTCGTGTACTCGGCAGCAGCCCAAACTCCTTGTTCTGCTGCCGTCACTGGTGTCGGTGGCCTCAGCACCACAGCCGCCGTGTCTTACGCGAACAACACCAACGTGGGTACCGCAACTGCTGACGCCACCTACGCTGGCGATGCGAACCACAGCAGTTCCAGCGCAGCACAGTCGAGCTTCGGGATTACGCGGTTTGGGTCGGTGGTCACTGCTTCGTCGGGTTCGATCGATTACGGATCGAACTTGCCAACTGTTACCTACACGACCAACCCATTCTTCTCAGCCGGCGAGTGGAGTACCGCGCCCACGTGTGCGGCATACGCGGCTGGAAATTTCGCGTCTGCGCTCTCCGGCGTGCAGCCTGCTGGCACTTACGTGTCGCACTGTGAAGGCGGAGTGGCGGGCAACATCAACCCGTCCTATGTCGACGGCGTGATCACGGTTGCCAAGGTTGCATCGACCACGGTAATCACTTGCGGCGCCTCGAGTTTCACCTACACCGGTTCAGCTCTAACCCCGTGCACTGTGCGCGTGACCGGCGTCGGCCTGGACACCACCGGAGCCGTGACCTACACCAACAATGTCAACACCGGGACGGCCACCGCCTCATTCACCTACCCGGGCGATGTGAGCCACGACAGCTCTCAGGCCAGCGTCGACTTCACAATCGCCAAGGCCCCGTCGGTATCGACCATCACCTGCCCGGTTCCGTCCTACACCTACTCCGCCTCGGCGTTCACGCCGTGCTCGGTGTCGGTGACTGGCGCTGGCGGTTTGGCCACCTCCGGATCAGTTGTCTACGCGAACAACACCAACGCCGGTACCGCTACCGCTGACTTCACCTACCCGGGCGATAGCAACCACGACGGATCCATCGCCCCGCAGGGGAGCTTCACCATCAGCCCGGCAAACTCCACGACCAAGGTGACCTGCCCGACTACTGCGATCTACGTTGACTCACCGGTTACCCCATGTACGGTTTCCGTCCTGGCACCCGGCGTCAACCTCACGCCGGAAGCTTCCTACAGCGACAACGCTGCCCCCGGAACAGCCACTGCTGCGTACACGTACAGCGGTGATTCGAACATCAACGGGTCATCTGATTCAGTCACTTTCGAGGTGCGGATAAGCAAGGTTGACTCCGTAGTGACCGTTTCCTCAGCGAACCTCACCTACGGTGACGCGTTGCCGGAAGCCACCTACACGACCAACCCAAGCATGGCGTCAAGCGACTGGACAGTGGCACCGTCGTGCTACGTCTACGCCAGTCTTGACTCCGGTTTCGCAACACCCCTGAGCGGTGTTCAAGGAGCAGGCTCCTACACCACGCACTGTTCAGGTGGGGTGAGCCTGAGCTTCAACCCGACCTATGTCGATGGCGCCATCACGATCGCCAAGGCTGTGTCCTCATCGGTTATCACTTGCCCCGCGTCCGTCTTCTACACCAGTGCGGCGCTCACGCCGTGCTCGGTGGCTGTGACAGGTACGAATCTGAACACCTCGGCGACGCCGGTATACGGCAACAACACCAATCCCGGTTCGGCGACAGCCGACTTCACCTTCCTTGGGGACGCGAACCACACCGGTTCGACTGCCACGCAGGCATCGTTCACCATCGCCAAGGCGATTACCTCGACCGTCATCACCTGCCCAGCCTCAGTGGTTTACACCAGTTCGTCGCAGCAGCCTTGCCAGGCGGATGTCACTGGTTCTGGCTTGAGCACGAGCACCAACGTTTCCTATGGCAACAATGTCAACGCTGGCTCAGCCACCGCGAATGCTGGCTTCGCGGGTGATTCGAATTACGCAGCGTCTACCGCCACGCAGGCAACGTTCACCATCGCCAAGGCGCCTTCGACCTCGGTCATCACATGCAACCCGACCACCTACACCGGGTCAGCGCAGACTCCCTGCCAGTACGCGGTAACAGGCGCCGGTGGCCTTAACTCATCCGGTTCCATTGCGGCTTACACCAACAACGTCAATGTCGGCAACGCGACGGCCAACTACACCTACAGCGGCGATGCTAACCACGACGGTTCGGCCGCCACCCCGGTGAGCTTCGCTATCGGCAAGGCCGCATCGTTGTCGACGATCACATGTGCCTACTCGAGTCTGACCTACACGGGCGCCGCTCTTACACCTTGTTCCGTCGTGGTGACGGGCGACGGTGGTCTCAACAACACCTCCGGCCCAGTGGTCTATACCAACAACGTCAACGTGGGATCAGCCTTTGCTGACTTCACCTACCTCGGCGATGCCAACCACTTCGGGTCGACCGCTGTGCAGACAGGATTCACCATCACGCGGGCAAGTGTCTCGGTCACCGCTGCGACCCCCACCGCAATTGCTTACGGCACTTCGGTTCCGGTGGTCGCGTTCGCTACGAGCCCCACTCTGGTGACCTGGACCGTCAGCCCAACCTGCGCCGTCTACGCGAGCAGTGACTCGACGTTCGCGACGGCGTTGTCGGGCGTGCAGAGCGCTGGCAGCTATGTCACCCACTGCAGCGGCGGAACCTCGGCTAACTATTCGGCTTCCGGCTACGTCAATGGTGCGCTGACCATCAACAAGGCCAACGCCACGATCATCGCGGCTTCGCCTGCCTCGGTCTCCTCGACCACGGTGATGCCCACGATCGCTTACACGACGAGCCCAACTCCGATCACGTGGACAACCGCGCCCACGTGTGGGGTTTACAAGTCGACCGACACCGCTTTCGCGACCCGACTAACGACCGCTCAGGCCGCGGGAACTTACGTGACGCACTGCTCGGGTGGCGTCTCGGCTAACTACTCGCCGTCGACTTACACCAACGGCAGCCTCGCTGTCACTGGGACAACTGCCTCGGTCGTTACGGCGCAGACGCGCACGATCACCTATGGCACAACCCTCCCCGCGATCACCTACACCGCTAGCTCAACTCCGGCTACGTGGACCACTGTGCCAACCTGTCGCGTCTACTCGTCGGCAACTTCGAACACTGCCTTGACGGGTACCCAGAATGCCGGTACGTACGTCACCAAGTGTTCCGGTGGCGCGGCGACTGGCTACACGTTCACCTACACCAACGGTGCACTCACGATCTCTAAGGTGGCGGTGACTGTCACGGCGCAGACGCGTTCGATCACGTTCGGCACAGCCATCCCGGCGATCACGTACACCTCAAACCCGACGGCCGCGACCTACACCACCGCACCGACCTGCCGCGTCTACGCCTCAGCTGCGTCAACCACGGCACTGACCGGTTCGGCAGTGGCCAGAGGAACCTATGTGACCAAGTGCTCGGGCGCTGTCTCGACCAACTACACGCCCACCTACGTGAACGGTGTCTTCACCATCGCGTAGGGCCCGATCACGGTAAGACACGAGCCTGATCAGTCCGCAACCTCGCCGGGTGCAAACTCGGCGAGGTTGCGCTGTGTTGGGATCCGTTCTTGCTCAGCGGTGAGCATCGCGTGCGCGCGCTTATCGGCTTCGGTGGGCTTGTTGGCGTCCACCGCACGCGGCCACAGGCGATATCGACGGACGGCTGCTAGCTCGGCGGCCCAGACGAGCGCTTGGCTCACCAAAGCGATGAATGCGAACAGCCCAGTGATCGTGGCGAACGACCCGTATACCGGACCTTGCCGGCTGATCATCGTGGCCAGCAGTTTCGAGCCGAGCGTGAGCACAAGCGCGATCGCGATCGAGCCAAGTAACGCGGCGGGCCACAGCCCCTGGAACGGCGGACGACGGGGCAGTAGGAGCGAAACTCCAGCCCACATCAGCAGGAAGGCCAAGGCGAGAATCCCGAAGAACTCAGCGGCCTTCTGGAGG
>Ga0194055_10000975_pt1 | contig 23305 bp, 23 predicted proteins | sample SepL449m_MetaG_FD_155482 | JGI IMG/M metagenome (GOLD analysis project Ga0194055, IMG submission 155482) | Anoxic zone freshwater microbial communities from boreal shield lake in IISD Experimental Lakes Area, Ontario, Canada - Sep2016-L442-9m | ecosystem: Environmental > Aquatic > Freshwater >... | reverse complement strand
TCCTCTCCCTGGGAGAGTGCGGCGAGCAGGTTCTCCCGGATCTCCTGTTTGACGCTGCGTTCGCGGTGGGCGGAGGCGCGCAGTTCGCCCAGGGTGCGGGGCAGATCGGACGGGCGGCTTTCGTTCAGGGCAGCGGTCACGACGTCCACGCTACGACTGATGTCGAGTCATCGCCCGCGTCATCCGGCTTTAGCGGGGGTTCTGACAGGATCTCGTCATGCATGCGGCTGCGGCGTCGGGCATCCGGCGGACTCTGCGCACCCTGATGAGCGTCCTGGACAACGCCGAGAAGGAGTCCGGTCGGCCGTTCACCGAACCGGACATCATGGCGCCCGGAGTCGACTCCAAACGGTACGGCTGGACGCACTACGGCGTGATGATCCCCGACCTCCCCGAACCGCACCGGTTCTTCTCCGCCATGTCGCTGATCGGCGCCACCGGATCGCTGGCGTTCGACACCGACTTCGCCCTGGTCGACCAACCGCGGCGCAACGCGTCGGTGGTCCTCACCACCGCGGCCTCGTACCCGGCGCACTTCGGCAACTACTCGACCGCCCGCGACTTCGTCTCCCGGCCCGACGGTTCGCTGATGCAGTTCGGCAAGGAACTCATCATCTCCGGCCGTTACCCGCACTACCGGCTGACCGGTCGGTTCGGCGGGGTCGAGGTGGACCTGGATCTGACCAACACCGACAAGGTCACCTGGTTCGTCCGCAACCCGGCCTACAAACACTTGAGCCTGCTCACCGAGTACCGCGGGCGGGTAATGAGCGCGTCGGGCGCCGAAGAGGTCGCCGGACTGTGCAACTTCGAGTACGGGGCCTGCCCGAGCCCGTATCAGCTCCGCTCCACGCCATTGCCATCCGCGTTGAAGGCGCCGCTCGACCTCTTCGTCTACCAGATCATCAATCTGGGTCCCGACGATCAAGTGCTCCTGAGCCACCACTGCATCGGCGGCCGGCCGTTCATCACCACGGCGTTGCACCGCTCCCGAAATTCTTACGGGCGCAGCCTTCTTCGACCGGATTTCCAGGTGCACACATACCGCGACACGCCTCAGGACACCCCGTACGGCATTCCGATGCGCCTTCCGTCGGTCACCCGGTTCACCGCGCAGGATCTCGACGTGCGGGCCGAGATGGACACCACGTTCACCTTCGGCCTGGGCAGCGGGTTCGTCACCGGTTTCCGGCACGAAACCACCTGGCGCGGCGAGCGGGTCTCCGGGCGCGGCTACATGGAGTACATCGACCGCCGAGCCGGTTAGTTTCTACTGGTGGGCGGTTCTTCCTACTAGTGCGCGAAGTGCCGCGCGCCGGTGAGGTACAGCGTGATTCCGGCGGCTTCCGCAGCAGCGGTGACCTCGTCGTCACGCACTGAACCACCTGGGTGCACAACGGCTTTAACGCCAGCGTCGGTCAGCACCTGCAGTCCGTCCGGGAATGGGAAGAAGGCGTCCGAGGCGGCGACGGCTCCGGCCACCCGGTCTCCGCCACGTTCGACGGCCAGGCGGGCGGCGTCGACCCGGTTCACCTGGCCCATGCCCACGCCGACGGTTGCGCCATCGGCAGCGACGACGATGGCGTTCGACTTGACCGCCCGGCACGTGCGCCAGGCGAACACCAGATCAGCCAACGTCGCCTCGTCAGCCGGCGCCCCGGCGGCCAGCGTCCAGCGCGCCGGATCGTCACCGGCAGAGTCCAATTCGTCGCGCTCCTGGATCAGCAGCCCGCCGCTGATCTGGCGGATCTCCACCCCGCCGACGGTCGGCTCGGCGGCCAGCAGAACCCGGATGTTCTTCTTGCGGGCTAAAATCTCCACCGCGCCCTCTTCATAAGCGGGGGCGATGATGACCTCGGTGAAGATCTCGGCGACCTGTTCGGCCATCTCGCGGGTGACCTCGGTGTTCGCCGCGATCACCCCGCCGAAAGCACTCAGCGGATCGCAGGCGTGCGCCTTACGGTGCGCATCGGCCACCGAATCGGCAGAGATCGCGATGCCGCAGGGATTGGCGTGCTTGATGATCGCCACGCAGATCTGCTGATGGTCGAAAGCGGCGCGCCACGCAGCATCGGCATCAGTGAAGTTGTTGTAGCTCATCTCTTTTCCGTGCAGCTGCTCAGCCTGTGCCAGGCCGGGCCAGCCCACGTCGTCACTGTAGAGCGCGGCCTGCTGGTGCGGGTTCTCGCCGTAGCGCAGGACCGATGTGCGGCGCCAACTACGGCCGAACCAGCGCGGGAGCAATCCCGCAGCCTCGCCGGACTCGGGTGCCAGTGTGGACTCCGTCCAGCTCGCCACCGCCAGGTCGTACTCGGCGGTGTGCCGGAACGCCATGGACGCCAGCTTCTTTCGCTCATCCAGGGTGAAACCCCCGCCGCGCACCGCGGCCAGCACCCCGTCGTAGCCCAGCGGTTCGGTCACCACCGCCACGCTGGCATGGTTCTTGGCCGCGGCCCGCACCATCGACGGCCCGCCGATGTCGATCTGTTCGACGCATTCGTCGATCTCCGCGCCGGAATCCACCGTCTCGCTGAACGGGTACAGGTTGACCACGACGAGGTCGAACGGCTCGATCTTCAGTTTCTCCAGTGCGGCAACGTGTTCGGGGTTGCGGGTGTCGGCGAGCAGACCGGCGTGGATATGCGGGTGAAGCGTCTTGACGCGGCCGTCGAGGATCTCGGGGAAACCTGTCACGAACTCGACCGGGGTGACCGGAATGCCCTTGCCTGCGATGGTCTTCGCCGTCGAACCGGTCGAGACGATCGTGACGCCGGCCTCATGCAGGCCCTGGGCCAGCGGGACCAGACCGCTCTTGTCGAACACGCTGATCAAAGCGCGCCGGACGGGTTTCTTGCCGATCAAGGTCTGCGCCGTCATGTTCCCAGAATCGCCTTTCTGCCATTCCATCTCACACCGCGCGTCGCCAGCGCGGCCAGCACGTCGACCAGGAGCCGTCGTTCGACGGTCTTGATCCGCTCGTGCAGAGTCTCTTCGTCGTCGCCGTCGTGCACATCGACGGCCTGCTGGGCCAGGATCGGACCGGTGTCCACCCCGGCGTCGACCAGATGGACCGTGCATCCGGTGACCTTGACGCCGTAGGTGAGCGCGTCGGGAACCGCGTGCGCACCCGGAAACGCCGGCAGCAGCGCCGGGTGGGTGTTGACCACCCGGCCGGGGAACCGGGAAAGAAATTGCGGGCCAAGGATCTTCATGAATCCGGCCGACACAATCAGATCGGGGTTGTGCGCTGCGGTTGCCGCGGTGATCGCGGCGTCCCAGGCGGCGCGGTCGGGCTGGTCACCTAGCCGCACGGTATAGGACGGGACGCCCGCGTCCGCGGCGATGCGCACGGCACTGCAGTCCCGGTCGGTGCCCACGGCGACCACCCGCGCAGGGTAGTCCCCGACGGCGGCGGCGAGCAGGGATTGCAGCAGCGAACCAGTGCCCGACGCGAGCACTACGACGCGGGCCGCCGCGCCCGGCGGCACGCGGATCGGATCGGGCGCTGGCACGGCGGCCAGCCTATCGGCGTGGTCAGTCGGCCGCCGGACCGGGCACTCGTGGGTCGTCGTCGATGACCATGAGGTCCTCGATGTCCTCCTCGTCGACGATGCGCTCAGCGCTGGAATCGGGGGAGATTTCCGCGCTGGGCGCATCCTCGATTGGAGCAGCGGGCTCGGGTGCGACGGAGGCGGGTACCGGCTCGGGCCGCGAGTTCTTCCGAATCGTCGGCCGCGACGCCGGCAGCACCGGCCCTCGGCTCACCCCGCCTGCCAACAGCACCGTCAGGCCGCCGATCGCGAAGAACCAGAAGAACGACCACGGCACCAAGGTGGCCTGGTCCACCCCGACGTGGCCGAAGTTGCCGAGCTGGCCGCTGGCCGACCAGGCCAGCAGCGCCAGCGTGATGGAGGCGAGCGCGGAGGCGATCGCCAATTTGGCGAACGCCAGGCCGAACGGAAGCGGCCGGCGGGCGCACTGTTGCCCGATCGCGACGCCGGCGACCGCTCCGATGATCAGCCAGGCGACCCAGATCGCTCCCAGCGGGGGCGTCGGCGCGGCGGCGAGGATGGGCAGCGCCGGGATGTCGCCGCCGAATACGGTGAATGCGCTGAAGGTCGCGAAGCCGATGTGGGCGCTCGACCCCACGGCGACCGCCGCCGCACCGAGCGCCACGTTGGGCAGGTACAGCAACGACAGCAGTGTCAGGCTGAGCTGGCCGAAGAATGAGCCGGTGATGCCGTACAGATCCTGCATCGTCCCCCAGTGCACCACCAGCGACGCGGCGACGAGCGCGGCGGACAGCGCGAGCAGCGTCGCGACGGCGACCATGGCCGGACGCACGGCGTCGATCACCCAGCCCGGCACCTCGACGCGCTCCCACAGCCGGGTCCCGATCCGCGACCCGACGCCGATCAGCGCCCCTAGGCCGTGCACTGCCACCACGCCGGCGAAGGCGCGCAGCGCGTTGGGGGTCTGCAATTCGGAGATCACCGAAGCGGCGTCGTGAATGACGGCCAGTGCCACCGCCGCCACCAGCAGCGGGCCGCCGACCGCCGACAAGACGATCCAGCGCAGAACCAGCCAGGAGCCGCGCGGCGGGGTGATGGCCGCGGTCGTCCGGGCAGTCGCCCACACCATCAGCGCCGCGGGCACCAACGGCAGGACGCCCACTTGCTGACCGCCGACGGACACCGGTACCAGATGAACCGCGAGCCACATGCTGGCTACCGCGCCGAGGGTCCCGGTCAGATCGCTGTTGGCGATGACGAGCTGGACGAGCACGATCGCGGCGATGAGCACCAACGCCACCAGGGACGGGCCGAACGCGACCCGCACGAGGTCACGGGGCTGTGGCGCACCGGTTTTCACCGGAACCGGTCCCGGAGTCCCTGTCACTGATCAGATGCGAACCGCTCGTCAGGACTGGGTCTGGCCGGACGAATCCGACGCCGCTGCGGACTGCTGTCCGAGACTGGGGAATCCGGTCGGCGGGGTGTCGAGGTTGGCGTCGGAGTGGCTGTAGCCGCGCGGCGGGTAGCCGGCGGGCTGCTGGGGTGCCGGGTAACCCGGCCCCTGGACGCCCGGCTGGCCGTAGTAGCCGGCCGGTGGCGGTCCGTACGGTCCGTACTGGTCGTAGCGGGGGCGGGGAGCGGGCGCGGTCAGGATGCCGTTCTCGTAAAGCAGTGCGCCGATCGCCGCGCCGGCCTGGGCCAGGGTCAGCAGCAACACGATCCACAGAGCCCAGCCGATGGTGACGACGCTCGGCCGGTTGACCAGCTGGCCGATCACGAGCAGCACGCCGAGAACGGCAGCTACCGCGACGATCGGCTTGTAGTCCTTCTTGGCGATCAGGCCGACCAGCGCCAGCAGCGCCGCGACCAGGGCCGCGATGGTCCAGTAGCCCAATCCGCTCGCGGTCATCTCGGCGCCGCCGAACGGTCCCATGCTCGTGTTGATGTTGAACAGCGGGCCGAAGCTGAACAGATAGGCGAGCAGACCGAGGGCTCCGACGCCGGCGGTGAGATACGCGGGCAGCTTGCTGGGCCCTGCCGGGCGGGCGACCGGCGGAGGCGCGAGCGGGGCACCGTAACCGGCCGGCTGCTGCGGTGCGGGGTAGCCCGGATTCGGGGGCTGGTACGTCATGGCCTCTCCCTTTTAGGTTGCCTGACCACGCTATCGCACGACACGCAGCCCACCGCCGACCACGCGCCGACCGCAAACGGCTGTGCAGCAGCCGGCGGTGAGTTGCCCCGGTGAGGTAGAACACGTTCTAATTCCGCACATGGATTACGGGCTCGTGTTGTTCACCAGCGACCGAGGCATCACACCGGCCGCGGCGGCGAAGCTCGCCGACGACCACGGGTTCACCACGTTCTACGTGCCGGAGCACACCCACATACCGGTGAAGCGGGAGGCCGCTCACCCGACCACCGGGGATGCCACCCTGCCCGACGACCGGTACATGCGAACCCTGGATCCGTGGGTCAGTCTTGCGACGGCGTCGGCGGTCACCTCGCGGGTGCGGCTGTCCACCGCCGTCTCGCTGCCGGTCGAACACGATCCGATCAGTCTGGCGAAAACCGTCGCGACCCTGGACCACCTGTCCGGCGGGCGGGTCAGTGTGGGCATCGGATTCGGCTGGAACACCGATGAACTCGCCGATCACAAGGTACCGCCGGGCCGGCGCCGGACCATGCTGCGCGAGTACGTCGAGGCGATGCGCGCGCTGTGGACCCAGGAGGAGGCGTCCTACGACGGCGAGTTCGTCTCGTTCGGGCCGAGTTGGGCGTGGCCCAAGCCGATTCAGGCCCATGTGCCGGTGCTGGTCGGCGCGGCGGGCACCGAGAAGAACTTCACCTGGATCGCCCGCAGCGCCGACGGCTGGATCACCACCCCGAGGGACTTCGACATCGACGCCCCGGTGCGCCGGCTGCAGGAGATCTGGGCCGACTCCGGCCGGCCGGGCGCTCCGCAGATCGTCGCGCTGGACTTCAAACCCGTCCCGGAGAAACTGGAGCACTGGGCGCAGATCGGGGTGACCGAGGTTCTGTTCGGCCTGCCGGACAAGTCGGTCGCCGAGGTCGGCGCCTACGTCGAACGGCTGGCCGGCAAGCTCGCCGACCTCCCCTGAGCCCCGGCGATCGACCGATGAGTCAGGCCAGTACGGCGCGGTTGCCGTTCTCGGTATGGCTCACCGTAATTCGCGCTCCGAGCGGGTCGCCGTCGCTGAACAGGCCCACCAGGTCCGGATCCTCACTCATCGCCAGGAACCGGCTGCCGTCGGCGTCGAGACGGCCGACGACGATCGCGGTGCGAACGGGCCAGTCGTAGCGCACGGTGTAGGTCTCCACCGTCGCAGGCCCGTTGGCCTGCTCGGTCACTGTCGGTGACGGCCTGGCCGCGACCTCCGCGCACAACTCGGCGCTGTTGTCCGGCGCCCACGGTGCTGGCACAGTGGAGTAGATACCCACCGAGTACTTGTTCATGATCCCGCCGTTGGCGGTGACGAGCCCGAAAGCTCCTGGGGCGCTGCGCATCCGGGCGACGGTTTCGGCGATGCCGTGCAGCGAGTAGCTGTTGCCCGGGCCGCCGAAATACGGCAGTCCGCCGGTCAGCGTCACGCCGCGCGGATCGTCGGCCGCCAGACCGGTGCCGTCAAGGAAGTTGAACACCGGCACCGGGAAGCAGCTGTAGAGATCGAAGGTGGCGATGTCGTCGATTCCGACACCGGCGACCCGCATCGCCTCCTGCACGGCCAGCGTGGAGGCGGAGTTGTAGCCGAGGTCAGCCCGATCCAGGAAAGGCTGGTCGACCATATCGGCGTGGCCGCGCAGGTACACCCAATTGTCTTCGGCTACACCGAGTCTGCGGGCGGTCGCCACGGACATGAGCAACACCGCCGCGCCCTGGTTGACCTGGTCGCGGGCGACCAGCAGCCGCGGATAGGGATCGCAGATCATCCGGTTATCGGCGTCGACGGTGAGGATCTCCTCGACGCTGCGCGCTACCGGCGAGGTTGCGTAGGGGTTGCGGGCCGCTACCTCGGACATGGGCGCGAACAACTCCGCCATAGCCCGCCGGTACTCGGTGACGCCGAGGCCGACCCGGCCGCGCCGGGCGTTCTCCAGCAGCCCGTATTGCGCCGGGGCGCCGTGCATTCCGTGCGCGACGGTGTACTTGGTGAACAAGCCCTCGTAGCCCAGGCCGCGGTCCTCAAGTTGGCCGTCGATCGTTTCGGAATGGTCAGGCTTGTCGTCACGCTTAGCGAAATACCGCAGCGTGGAGCCGTTCTCGGAGCCCAGCACCAGCACCACGTCGGCGCCGCCGGCGGCGATCTGGGCGGCGAACTCCGTTACCGCATGCTGCGGGCCCTGTCCACCAATGGGTTCCAGCACGGCCCGGGCCGGCGAGGCACCGATGCGCTGGCACACCGACCGGGGATAGTTCGTCGAACTGCCCAGCGGGGCTGGGCCGCGGCTGGAGATCTCGAACTGACGGATGCCGACGACGGTGTCGATGGCACCCGCGACGGCATCGACGTCGGCGCCGGTGTCGGCCAGCGCCGCCCGGGCCGCCGCCGTCGCGAGGTCTACCGCGGACATCCCCCGGTACCCCGGATCGTCGATTCGCTCGGTGAACTGCCCGACCCCGACGACCACCGGGGTCCGCGGATCAACCGCGCTCACAAGCTCTTCAAGATCTCCCGGGCCAGCTCCGCAGTGGCCGACGGCGTCTTGCCGACCTTCACCCCGGCCGCCTCGAGGGCCTCCTGCTTGGCCGCCGCGGTACCCGACGATCCGGACACGATGGCGCCGGCATGGCCCATGGTCTTGCCTTCCGGCGCGGTGAAGCCGGCGACGTAGCCGACGACCGGCTTGGTGACGTTGGCCTTGATGTAGTCGGCGGCACGCTCCTCGGCGTCGCCGCCGATCTCGCCGATCATGACGATCAGCTTGGTCTCCGGATCCTTCTCGAAGGCCTCGATGGCGTCGATGTGGGTGGTGCCGATGACCGGATCACCACCGATGCCGATGGCCGTCGAAAAGCCGAAATCCCGAAGCTCGAACATCATCTGGTAGGTCAGGGTCCCGGACTTGGACACCAGGCCGATCGGCCCCTTGCCGGTGATGCTCGCCGGGGTGATACCGACCAGCGCCTCGTCCGGGGTGATGATGCCGGGGCAGTTCGGGCCGATGATCCGGGTTTTTGGACCGTGAGCCCCGCCCTTTTCCACGTTGTAGGCCCACGCATAAGCGGTGTCCTGCACCGGGATTCCCTCGGTGATGACCACCAGCAGCGGGATCTCGGCGTCGATGGCCTCGACGATGGCGTCCTTGGCGAATTTCGGCGGAACGAACGCGATCGACACGTCGGCGCCGGTCTTCTCCATCGCCTCGGCGACCGAGCCGAACACCGGCAGCTCGACGCCCTGACCCTCTTTGTTTACGTGCGACACCGTCGTGCCTGCCTTGCGGGCGTTGACGCCGCCGACCACCTGGGTGCCGGCCTTGAGCATCAGCGCGGTGTGCTTGGTGGCCTCACCGCCGGTGATGCCCTGCACGATGACCTTGGAGTCCTTGTTCAAAAAAATCGACACGGCTCAGGCGTCCTTTCCAGCAGCGGCGAAAGCGAGTTCAGCAGCCTTGTCGGCGCCGGAGTCCATGGTGTCGGCGACCACGACCAATGGATGGTTGGCCTCGGCCAGGATGCGCCGGCCCTCCTCGACGTTGTTGCCGTCCAGGCGAACCACCAACGGCTTGTTGGCGTCAGAGCCCAGCATCTGCAGCGCCTGGACGATGCCCGAGGCGACCGCGTCGCAGGACGTGATGCCGCCGAAGACGTTGACGAAAACGCTCTTGACCTGGCTGTCGCCCAGAATCACGTCCAGGCCGGCGGCCATCACCTCGGCTGAGGCACCGCCGCCGATGTCGAGGAAGTTCGCCGGCTTGACCCCGCCGTGGCGCTCCCCGGCGTAGGCCACCACGTCGAGCGTCGACATCACCAGGCCGGCGCCGTTGCCGATGACGCCCACCGAACCGTCGAGCTTGACGTAGTTCAGATCGTGCTGCTTGGCCTTGAGTTCCAGCGGGTCGGTGGCCTCGGTGTCCTCGAACTGGGCGTGGTCGGGATGGCGGAAGTCGGCGTTGCCGTCGAGCGTGACCTTGCCGTCCAGCGCCAGGATCTGGTCGTCCGGGGTGCGCACCAGTGGGTTGACCTCGACCAACGTGGCATCCTCGCCGACGAAGACCTCCCACAGCTTTGCGATGGTCACCGCCGCTGCGTCGAGAACCTCGGCGGGCAGGTGACCTTTCTCGGCGATCTCACGGGCGAAGGCCAGGTCGACGCCCTTGACGGCGTTCACCGGGATCCTGGCGAGCCGGTCGGGCTTGGTGGCCGCCACTTCCTCGATCTCCATGCCGCCCTCCACCGAGCACATCGCCAGGTAGGTGCGGTTGGCCCGATCGAGCAGGAAGGAGAGGTAGTACTCCTCGGCGATGTCGCTGGCCTCGGCGACCAGCAACTTCTTGACGATATGGCCCTTGATGTCCAAGCCCAGAATGTCGCCGGCGTAGGTGTAGGCGTCCTCCGGGGTGGCGGCATATTTCACGCCGCCCGCCTTACCGCGCCCACCCGTCTTGACCTGAGCTTTCACCATGACGGGATGGCCGATCTCCTCGGCGATGGCCTTGGCGTCCGCAGCCGAGGTGGTGACCCGGCCGGGTGTGCTGGGGACGTTGTGCTTGGCGAACAGTTCCTTCGCCTGGTACTCGAAAAGGTCCATCGGGCTCTCTTACATTGTCTGAGGTTTGACGAAGACGCTCCGCAGGGAACTGTAGCCACAGGCGGCAGGCCCGATTGACGGTACCGACCATGAGATACCGCACACGGCAGCGGACGTGATTCAAATCACATTCCCTGACCAGAATTTCGCTCGGGTTGCCACCCGGGGGTCCGATTGGTTAACGTGCACGAGACTTTGTAACGCTTTGGTCACGGACTCTCGTGAGGAATCGGTTTTGACGCAGCTTCGGTCGGCCCCACCCAGCTCGCGCGCGCGCACCTCCAGAACGTTCTCTGCGGAGGAACTCGACAGCCTGCGCGACGTCGAGGATCTCACTCCGCTGCTGGAAGTCCCCGAGCGTTACTCCGGCAAGCCCGCGGCGCGCGCCGAGCGCCCCGTCTTCAGCAGCACCGAAGTCACCGACGTCCTGCCCCGGACCCCGCAGCACCGCCGCCAGCCGACCAGCGCCGCCAAGAGCCGGGTGCTGATCGCCGCGGTCGCCGCCGGCGCCGCAGCAGCAGCCGCGTACACCGTGATCAAGCCGGAGCAGCAGGCCGAGACCCGGACCGTGCTGGCGTCGGAGAAGACCTCGCTGGCCGGGGCCCCGTTGAGCCGCGGACCGGAGGTCGTCTCGGTCAAGCCCGTCGCCAACGCGTTCGTCCACGCCGAGGAGCAGGCTCGCGGCGTCGCCTACGCCGCGGAGCGCGCCGCGCGTGAAGCCCTTCTCCAGCGTCCGCTGTTCGTCCTGCCGACGCATGGCATCTTCACCTCCGGCTTCGGCTACCGGTGGGGGGCTCTGCACGCCGGGATCGACCTGGCCGGTCCGATCGGCACCCCGATCTACGCCGCATCCGACGGCGTCGTCATCGATGCCGGACCGACCGCCGGCTACGGCGCCTGGGTCAAGATTCGTCATGCCGACGGCACCGTGACTCTCTACGGCCACGTCAACAGCTGGGACGTGCAGATCGGCCAGCGGGTCATGGCCGGCGACCAGATCGCCACCATCGGCAACCGCGGAAACTCCACCGGTCCGCACTGCCACTTCGAGGTACTGCTGGGCGGCACCAACCGGGTCGACCCGGCTCCGTGGCTGGCCGCCCGCGGCATCAACGTCGGCCCCTACGCGGGCTGAGTCCTTCCGCGACATCCTCGGGGCAGGATCGAGGCGACTCGGGGGAGAGATCCTCGGGGCGGGAGACACCCCGCTCCCTCCCGCACATCCTGCGCCACCCCTCGACGGGCGAGATGTGATCACCGGCTGGTGGCAGTCCGACCGGCTGTTCTGCCTGGCCGTCGGGTTGGTCGGCCGCTGGATGGTGGTGTTCGGCGCCGCGGTGGCGCTGCTGACATTCGGAAGCGTGTTCATCGCCGGCGCCCGGCTGGCCTGGCCGGTGTACTTCGTGCCGCTGCTGCCGTTGGCCAGCCTGCTGCTGGCCCTGAACCCGGCGGCCCGGCGTTGGAGTGACGGATGACCGATGATGCGCTGAGCGGGGAGACGCCCGCCGTGAACGCCCGCAACCTGCGGGTGGTCCGCGGCAAGACCGTCGTCCTGCCCGACTTCTCGGTCCAGATCGCCCGCGGCACCGTCACCGGCCTGCTCGGACCATCCGGCTGCGGCAAGACCACGCTGATGCGCAGCATCGTGGGAACTCAGGTGGTGACGTCGGGAACGGTGGTGGTGCTCGGCCACCCCGCCGGGTCGCCGCAGTTACGCCGCCGCGTCGGCTATGTGACGCAGGAACCGACCATCTACAAGGACCTGCGGGTGATCGATAACGTCCGCTACTTTGCTGCCCTTTACGGCGTGCCCGCCGACGCCGCCGACGCAGCGATCGATGGCGTCGGACTGGCCGACCAGGCGACGGCGTACTGCGGCAATCTGTCCGGCGGCCAACGCACCCGGGCGTCGCTGGCGTGCGCCCTGGTGTGCCGGCCGGATCTCCTGGTTCTCGACGAACCCACCGTCGGGCTCGACCCGGTGCTGCGGGTCGAGTTGTGGCGGCAGTTCCACGAACTGGCCCGGCGGGGCACCACGCTGCTGGTCTCCAGCCACGTGATGGACGAGGCCGACCAGTGCCAGGAGTTGATCCTTATGCGCGATGGCCGGCTGTTGGCCCACACGACCCCCGAACGGCTGCGAAGGGAGACCCGGTGCACGTCACTGGAGGACGCGTTCCTGTCCATCATCCGGCACACCACCGCAAGCCGACCCGACTGAACCCGCGGGCCTACCTGGCCACCACCACGCGGATACTGCGGCAACTCAAGGCCGACCGGCGAAGTCTGGCAATGATTCTCGTCGTGCCCAGTGCCGTGATCACCCTGATGTACTTCATGTTCTCCGAAGTTCCGGCCCGGCCCGGTGCGCCGGCCCCGTTCAACACCACCTGCCTGATCCTGCTGGGACTGTTCCCGTTGTTCATCATGTTCCTGATCACCTCGATCACCATGCAGCGCGAACGGGGCTCGGGCACACTCGAACGGATTCTCACCACGCCGCTGCGCCGGTTCGATCTGCTGGCCGCCTACGGCACGGCGTTCTCGATCGCAGCGGCGGCGCAAGCCGCGCTGGCGTGCGGAGTGGCGTTCCTGCTACTCGGGTTCAGCACCCAGGGCAGCCCGGCGTGGGTGTTCGTGATCGCCATCATCAACGCGGTGCTCGGCGTCGGATTGGGCTTGCTGGCAAGCGCTTTCGCCCGGACCGAATTCCAGGCCGTGCAATTCATGCCGGTGGTGATCGTGCCGCAGTTACTGCTGGCCGGGATCATCGTTCCCCGATCGGCGATGCCCACCTGGATGGAATGGCTCAGCAATGCGATGCCGGCCAGTTATGCGCTGGAAGCGTTGCAGGAAGTCAACTCCCACGAGCACCTGACACGTATCGCCGTCCGTGACATCGGTGTTGTGATCGCCTTCGCCGTGGCTGCGCTGGCGCTGGCCGCCGCGACGCTGCGCCGGCGCACTCCGTAAATCGCTATCGCGCCGGCTCGACGGGGCTGTCGAGGACGTACAGGGACCGCGGCGCGGGACCGAAGTAGTAGCCGACGACGATCGCGTACAGCACCAGCATGACGTGCGGATAAAACCACCCGATGAGCGTGATCAGCGGAAAGATGACATAGCCCATCGCGTTTTGCAACGACAGCTGCCGGTCACGGGGAACCGACCCGGCAATCGTCAGTCCGGCCTTCTGCAGCCGGCCCAGGATGAGTGCGAAGCTGACCGCCATTCCCTCCATGACGATCCCGTAGGCGAGCACGGCCACCTTCGCGTTCATGCCGCCCGCACGGACGAACTCGGCATAGGTTGCCGTACAGAAGGGGATGGCGGCGACGAACATCAGCAGCAGGAGGTTGTAGACCAGGATCCGGTGATCCACCGCGGTCGCGACGCGGAAGATCGCGTGGTGGTTGATCCAGACCACCCCAATGATGAAGAAACTCACCACGTACGCGGCGAACGTCGGCCACTCCGCGCGCAGTTGGTCGGCCAGCGACAGCGGCGAGGTGCGGGTCGCGTGGAGGTCGAGGACGAGCAGGGTGATGGCCACTGCCAGCACGCCGTCGCTGAACGCCTCCAGGCGCGCTTTGTTCACGCCTACAGTTTCTGCACCGGCGCGTGATTGTGCATCAGCTTGACCCGGCCCGCACCGCCGAAGTCGATCAGTGACATGGCGGACTCACCCATCCCCGAGACCTCCTCGACCCGGCCCAGGCCGTACTTGTCATGGGTGACCCGGTCACCGGGTGCCAGCACGATCAGCGGCCTCTTGCCCGACCCCGAACGTGCCGGGGCGGGCCGCGGCGGCCCGAAGCGTCCGGCCACCGGCGCGCTGAGCGAGCGCGCCGACGGCTCGGTGTCCGTACGGCGCCAATTGATGAGCTCTTCGGGGATCTCCCGCAGGAAGCGCGATTCCGGGTTGAGCATCGGCTGACCCCAGGACGACCGGATCTTGGCCCGGGAGACATAGAGCCGCTGACGGGCCCGGGTGATGCCGACGTAGGCCAGCCGGCGTTCCTCGCTGAGTTCGGTCGGATCGCCCAGCGCCCGCATGTGCGGGAACATGCCGTCTTCCCAGCCGGTGACGAAGACGACCGGGAACTCCAGTCCCTTGGCGGTGTGCAGCGTCATCATGGTGACCACGCCGGCGTCGTTCTCGGGGATGTCGTCGGAGTCGGCCACCAGCGAGACCCGTTCCAGGAACTCGGCAAGCACACCGGTCACCGGGACGTCCTCGTCGCGATCGTCGTCCGCTTCTCCTTCGTCGTCGGCCAGGGCTTTGGCGTTGGCCCGGTCGATGCTGAATTCGTGTGCGACGCTGACCAATTCGTTGAGATTGTCCAGCCGGGCCAGATCCTGCGGATCGCTGGACGACTCCAGTTCCCGGCGATAGCCGGTGCGGTCGAGCACCGCCTCCACGAGGTCTCCGAGTTCCCCCCGATCGGCGGAGTCGAGGTGTCGTCGTAGTTCCTCGAGCATCTCGACGAAGGCGCTGATCGCCTTCTCGGCACGGGTGTTCAGCATCGGCACCCGGCCCTCGGCGGCGGCGGTCAGCGCGTCGGCGAAACTGGCGCCGGTGTTCTCGGCGTATATCGCCACACAGGCCTCCGCGCGGTCGCCGATTCCGCGGCGGGGGGTGTTGAGGATGCGCCGCAGGCTGACCGCATCGCCCGGGTTGTCGAGCACCCGCAGATAGGCGACGATGTCGCGGATCTCCTTGCGCTCGTAAAAGCGAACTCCCCCAACGACTTTGTAGGGAATTCCGGCGCGGATGAACACCTCCTCCAGAGCGCGCGAGGAGTTGTTGGTGCGGTAGAATACCGCGACGTCGTTATAGGTGAGCTCTGACCCGTCGACGAGACTGTCGATCTCCGCGGCGACGAATCGGGCCTCGTCGTGCTCGTTGTCGGCGACGAAGCCGACGATCAACTCGCCCTCGCCGGCGTCGGTCCACAGCCGCTTCTCCCGGCGTCCGGAATTCCGGGCGATCACCGAGTTGGCCGCCGACAGGATCGTCTGTGTCGACCGGTAGTTCTGTTCGAGCAGAATCGTTGTGGCGCTGGGGAAGTCGCGCTCGAAATCCTCGATGTTGCGGATCGTCGCGCCGCGGAAGGCGTAGATCGACTGATCGGCGTCACCGACGACGCACAGCTCCGACGGCCCGACGGTGTCGGTGTCCGGGGCGGAGACCCCGACCAGTTCGCGGACCAGGACGTACTGGGCGTGGTTGGTGTCCTGGTACTCGTCGACCAGGATGTGCCGGAACCGGCGCCGGTAGTACTGGGCGATCTGCGGATGACGTTGCAGCACACCGACCGTCTCACCGATCAGGTCGTCGAAGTCCAAGGCGTTGGCACCGCGCAGGCGGCGCTGGTACTCGGCGAAGACCTCGGCGACCACTTTGGCGAGGTCGTCCCCGCCGGGCTCCAACGCCGCGACGGCCTGCTCCGGGGTGATCAGTTCGTTCTTGAGGTTCGAGATCGAGGTGGCCAGCAGCCGGGGGGTGTAGCGCTTGACGTCGATGCCCATGTCGCGGCCGATCATCAGCAGCAGCCGGCGGGAGTCGTCGGCGTCGTAGATGGAGAAGTTCGAGTTCAGCCCGGGCAACAGCGAGGCCTGGTTGCGCAGGATCCGCACGCAGGTGGAGTGGAACGTCGACACCCACATGTTGCGGGCCCGCGGACCGATCAGATGGGCCACCCGCTCACGCATCTCGGCGGCGGCCTTATTGGTGAACGTGATGGCCAGGACCTGGCCCGGTCCGACGTCTCGGGCAGCCAGCAGATAGGCGATCCGGCGGGTGAGCACAGCCGTCTTGCCCGACCCCGCGCCCGCGACGATGAGCAGCGGGGCACCCTCGTGCAGCACCGCCTGACGCTGCTGGGGATTCAGACCGTCGAGCAGGTCAGCCGGATCCCCCGGGTCTCCCGAAAAAGCTCCGTAATCGACCACCTGAACACTCATGACGAAACCAACTTACCGCCGCCGACCGACAGCCCTTTGCGAAGGCGCGCAGGAGAGTGGCACACTTTCCACCGTGAACAGGCAGCGATTTTTTTACGGGTACCGGTCCGCGGTGCCCGTGGAGGCCTAGCTGCTCAAACTGTCAGCCCCGCGGTCCGCATCGGATCCGGGGCTCGTTTCTTTTTGTGAGGCCCCGGAACCAATGAGACCAGAGACGCCACATGAGGAGAACGAAGACATGACGACTGAAGAACTCACCGATATCGACGATCTGCGGGCCGAGATCGACCGGCTCGACGCCGAGATCCTGGCCGCGGTCAAACGGCGCACCGAGGTGTCCCAGGCGATCGGCAAGGTGCGGATGGCTTCTGGCGGCACCCGGCTGGTGCACAGCCGCGAAATGCAGGTCATCGAGCGTTACAGCAGCGTTTTAGCCCAGGACGGCAAGGATCTCGCCATGATCCTGCTGCGCATGGGTAGAGGCAGACTGGGGCACTAGCCCCTGCGACTACTTCCTCGGGGCCTTGTTTCGCCGGGGCCTATTTCGTCAGGGCGATGTACTTGATGTCGAGGTATTCCTCGATGCCCTCGAATCCGCCCTCGCGGCCGAAGCCCGATTCCTTGACGCCGCCGAACGGCGCAGCCGGATCGGAGATCACCCCGCGGTTGACGCCCACCATGCCGGCGTTGACCGCCTCTGCGACGCGCAGCGCCCGGTCCAGCGACTTCGTGAAGATGTAGGCCGCCAAACCGTATTCGGTGTCGTTGGCCGCGGCGACGCCCTCCTCCTCGGTGTCGAAGCCGACGATCGGGGCCACCGGCCCGAACACCTCCTCCTTGAGGATGCGGGCGTTCGCCGGCACGTCGGTCAGCACCGTGGCCGGGAAGAAGTTGCCCGGGCCGCCGGGGGCCTGTCCGCCGACTGCCAGCTTCGCCCCCTTCGCGACCGCATCGTCGACGAGTTCCTGCACGGACTGAACCTGCTTGGGGTTGACCAGCGGGCCCAGTTTGGTCGACGGGTCCAGGCCGTTGCCGAGGGTCATCTCGTTCATTCGCTTGACGAACTTGTCGGTGAAGTCGTCGAGCAGCGCATTGGCGACATACAGCCGATTCGCCGCAGTGCACGCCTCACCGCCGTTGCGCATCTTGGCCAGCATGGCGCCCTCGACGGCGGCGTCGACGTCGGCGTCGTCGAAGACCACCAGCGGAGCGTTTCCGCCGAGTTCCATCGACGTTCGCAGTAACGCGTCAGCGGACTGCTTGATGAGCGCCTTGCCCACTCCGGTCGAACCGGTGAAGCTCATCTTGCGCAGCCGGCCATCCTCGATGAGAGCGGTGGTGACGTCACGAGGCTGGTTGCTCGGCAGCACCGACAGCACGCCCTTGGGCAGGCCGGCGTCGTCGATCAGTTTGGCGAGCAGCATCATCGTCAACGGCGTCTCCTGCGCCGGCTTGACGATCATGGTGCACCCGGCAGCCAGCGCCGGGCCGATCTTGCGGGTGCCCATCGCCAGCGGGAAGTTCCACGGAGTGATCGAGTAACAGGGACCCACCGGCTGCTTGGTCACCACGATGCGGCCCGTCCCGGCCGGACTGGGGGTGAACCGGCCGTGGATGCGGACCGCCTCTTCGGCGAACCAGCGGAAGAATTCGGCGCCGTATTTGACCTCGCCCATGCTCTCCGGCAGCACCTTGCCCATTTCCAGGGTCATCAGCATGGCGAATTCGTCGGCGCGGTCGATGATCATCTCGAACACCGAGCGCAGAATCTCCCCGCGTTCGCGGGCCGGCGTTGCGGCCCAATCAGCCTGCACCGCACAGGCGGCGTCGAGTGCGGCGATCGCGTCGGCGGCGGTGGCGTTGGCCACCGAAGTCAGCACCTCGCCGGTCGCCGGATTGAGCACGTCGAACGTCGAGGCCGCCGCGCGCTCCTCGCCGCCGATCCACAATCCGGTGGGGACCGACGCCAACAAACGCGACACATCTGGGTTAGCCATAGCTCAATGATCTACCCCATGGAAGCCCACCGGCGCATAAGGTCTGGGGAATGAGCGCCGACATCGCCGACATCACGGCCACTGCCGCCTGGAAAGCACTCAAACAGCATCATAAAGACATCGCCGACAAGCATCTGCGACAGTTCTTCGCCGACGATCCCGACCGCGGGCGCGAGCTGACGCTGACCGTCGGCGACCTCTACATCGACTACAGCAAGCACCGGGTGACCCGGGAGACGCTGGGCCTGCTGGCCGATCTGGCCCGGGCCGCCCATCTGGAGCAGCGCCGTGACGCGATGTTCGCCGGTGAGCACATCAACACCTCCGAGGACCGGGCCGTGCTGCACACCGCACTACGCCTGCCGCGCGATGCTGCGTTGGAAGTCGACGGCCAGAACGTGGTCGCCGACGTCCATGCCGTCCTGGACGCGATGGGCGATTTCACCGACCGACTTCGGTCGGGCGCATGGACCGGAGCGACCGGCAAGCGGATCGAGACCGTGGTCAACATCGGCATCGGCGGCTCGGACCTCGGTCCGGCGATGGCCTATCAGGCGCTGCGCCACTACGCCGACGGTGGCATCGGGGCGCGCTTCGTCTCCAACGTCGACCCCGCCGACCTGGTGGCGAAACTCCACGGACTAGACCCTGCCACAACGCTTTTCATCGTCGCGTCCAAGACGTTCACCACGTTGGAGACGCTGACGAACGCGACGGCCGCGCGGCGTTGGCTCACCGACACTCTCGGCGACGACGCGGTGGGCAAGCACTTCGTCGCGGTCTCGACCAACAAGAAGCTGGTCGAGGAGTTCGGCATCGACACCGCCAACATGTTCGGATTCTGGGACTGGGTCGGCGGCCGCTACTCGGTGAACTCGGCGATCGGTCTGGCGCTGATGGCGGTGATCGGCCGGGAGGGGTTCGCCGACTTCCTGGCCGGCGCGCATCTGGTGGATCGGCACTTCGCCACCGCGCCGCTGGAGGAGAACGCCCCGGTGCTGCTGGGCCTGATCGGGCTGTGGTACTCAGACTTCTTCGGCGCGGAAACCCGCGCGGTGCTGCCGTATTCGAACGACCTGGCCCGGTTCGCCGCGTATCTGCAGCAGCTGACGATGGAGTCCAACGGCAAGTCGGTGCGCGCCGACGGTAAACCCGTCTCGACCGGGACCGGCGAAATCTTCTGGGGCGAGCCGGGAACCAACGGCCAGCACGCGTTCTACCAACTGCTGCACCAGGGCACCCGGCTGGTGCCGTCCGACTTCATCGGGTTGTCCCAGCCGACCGACGACCTGCCCACCGCCGACGGCACGGGCAGCATGCACGACCTGCTGATGAGCAACTTCTTCGCCCAGACCCAGGTGCTGGCGTTCGGCAAGACCGCCGAGGAGATCGCGGGCGAGGGCACCTCACCGTCGGTGGTGCCGCACAAGGTCATGCCCGGCAACAAGCCGACGACGTCGATCCTGGCGACCCGGCTGACGCCGTCGGTGCTGGGTCAGCTCATCGCCCTGTACGAACACCAGGTGTTCACCGAGGGCATCATCTGGGGCATCGACTCGTTCGACCAGTGGGGCGTGGAACTGGGCAAGACCCAGGCCAAGGCGCTCCTCCCGGTGATCACCGAAAGCGCCTCTCCCGCAGCACAGTCCGACAGTTCGACGGACGCGTTGGTGCGCCGCTACCGCGAGGAGCGCGGGAGGGTTCGCTGAGCCGCCAGGCGAAGCGAAGCCCGACCAGTGGGCAGCGGGCGGGTTCGGTGAGCTTGACCCCGCGCCGAGTGTGAAGCTGACGTCACACTCGGCGCCGAGGGTGACGCTAACTTCACACTCGCGGGCTGCGTGAGGTCAGCGCGGGACGTTGATGCAGCCGATTCCGGGGATGCAGCCGCTGACTTCGCCCGGGGTGACCTGGCCGGATGGACCGCCGGGAATCGAACCCTCGACGACGTCGGGCCCGGCCGTGCCGGCCGGGCCGCCGGGGATTCCACCGGTGGCCCCGTCGGGGGTGACGACATTGCACGGCGTCCCGTCCGGGTTGACGCAGTCCGTCGGATCGGCGGCGGCCGGCGCAGCCGCGGCGAACAGCGCAATCGCGGCGCCCGCCAGGAGCATCGGGAGAATTTTTGCGGTCATGACGCCATTGTCGGCCGCGCGGCAGGCCAGGGATAGAGGAATTAGGCACACCGCGGAGTGTGATGGGGGGCGACTGCACGCGGCGGAGTCGTTGTGCGGCGACCAGTGCCGCCAGAATCGCCGTCGCGCCCACCAGCTCCGCCCAGGCCATGGACGCCGTGGTCATTTCAGCAACCTCGACATCCGTCGATCAGCCAGCACCTTGCCGCCCGTCTGACACCCTGGACAGTATTGAAAAGACTTGTCCGCGAACGCCACTTCCCGCACGGTGTCACCGCACACGGGGCAGGGCAGGCCGGAGCGGGCGTGTACCCGCATGCCGGAACGCTTCTCCCCCTTCAGCGTCGCCGCCTGCTGCCCGACCGAGCGGGTGACGGCGTCGGTCAGGACCGCGACCATGGCGTCGTGCAGCGCGGTCAACTGAGCTTCGGTGAGTTTGGCGGCGGTGGCGAACGGCGAGAGCTTCGCGGTGTGCAGGATCTCGTCGCTGTAGGCGTTTCCGATGCCGGCGATGACACTCTGGTCGGTGATGACGGTCTTGATCCGGCCGGTGTTGGACGCCAGGAGGCCGGCGAGCTCCTCGCGGCTGACGGTCAGGGCATCCGGTCCCAATCCGGCGATACCGGGCACCGCTGACGGCTCGCTCACCAGCCACACGGCCAGCCGCTTCTGGGTGCCGGCCTCGGTCAGATCGAAGCCCGCCCCGTCCCCCGCCCCGTTACCTAGGTGTGCCCGCAGCGCGATCAGTCCCTTGCCCGGCTTGAGCGGCGCCGGATTCAGCGATTCAGACCAGCGCAGCCAGCCGGCCCGGGACAGGTGCGTGATCAGGAACAGGTCGCCGGCCTGAATACCGAGATACTTTCCCCAGCGGTGCGCCGCGTCGACGGTACGGCCATGCAGCGCGCCGACCGGTGGGTCGAAGGTCTTCAGCGCCGACAGCGACGCGACATCCACCCGCTGGACCGTCCGACCCACGGCGTGGCGGCGCAGATGGTCGGCGAGTGCCTCGATTTCGGGGAGTTCGGGCAAGCGTCAGCCGAGGGTTCGTTCAGCGCCGCGTAAGGGAGCCGCCAGCACCCAGCCGACCAGCGAGAGCAGCAGGGCCGCCCAGATCGCGGTCCACCAGAAGTGGTCGATGTGCAGGCCCCAGTGCGTGGTGTGGTCGGTGATCCAGGCGGTGATCCACAACATCAACGCGTTGACGACGACATGGAACAGCCCGAGAGTGAGGATGTAGAGCGGGATGGAGAGCACGGTGACGATCGGTTTGACGAAGGCGTTGACCAATCCGAAGACCAGCGCGACGACCAGGACGATGCCGATCCGCTGTGCGGTCGTCTCACCGCCGACGAAGCTCATCCCCGGCACGATGAGCGTGACGATCCATAACGCCAACCCGGTGAACCCGACCCTGAGTAGAAATCCCATGGGCCGATCATGTCACGCGCGCAATAGGTAGGTGTCCATGATCCAGCCGTGGCGAGCGCGGGCTTCGGCCCGTATCGCGGCGATCCGCTGGCCCACGTCGCCGACTGTCCCCGCGATCAGGATCTCGTCGGACGTGCCGAGGTAGGCGCCCCACCAGATACGGGTCTGTGCCGGGCAACCCAGGAAAGCGCAGTCGCCGTCGAGCATCACCACCGCCGAACCGTGCAGCCCCTGGGCGCGCAACTTCCGACCCGTGGTGATGAGAACGGGCTCGCCGATGTCGTTGAGCGGGATGCGGTGACGCGCGGTCAGCGCCTGCACCGCCGTGATCCCGGGGACGACGTCGTAGCGCAGTTCTACGTGCTGGGCCACCTGATCCAGGATGCGCAGGGTGCTGTCGTACAACGACGGGTCGCCCCACGCCAGGAACGCGCCGACGCCGTCAGGGCCCAGTTCGGTCTCAATGGCGTTGGCCCACAGTCGTTCTCGGGCGGCATGCCAGTCTGCGACAGCGGTGGCGTAATCTCCGGCGGCGGGCAGGAGCGAAGCGACCGGGGGATTTGGCGCGGCGGGCAGGAGCGAAGCGACCGGGGGATTTGGCACCGCCGCGCGCGGCGGGTCGGTGAGTTCGACAAAGCGGTAGCCGGGTTCGGTGATGAAGCGGCGGCAGACCTCGCGGCGCAGAGCCACCAGGTCGCTCTTTGCCTCGCCCTTGTCCATGGCGAAGAACACCTGGGTGTCGTTGAGCGCCCGGACCGCCTGGGCGGTGACGTAGTCGGGATCGCCTGCGCCGATACCGATGACGTGGATCGTGCGCACGGCCGACAGCCTAAACCGCGCTGGAAACGCCGCGCCGACCCCGGGTCGGAGCGATACTCCGATTTCCGGCGAATTGCTCGCGATCAACCGGCGAATGCTCGGCGCCAGGAACAGGGGATGGCCATGGCTGAATCGCACGAGACAACCTTCGTCTGCGTGACGTGTGCGGACGAGGTCACCGTGCCATCTGCCGACCGGATCGGCTCGATCGAGTTGGTGGTCGACCACGGGTGGGATGTGAAGACCGAGGGTGCGTACTGCCGGGAGCACAAGCCGAGCAGCGGCGTGGACATTTAGGCTAAAGCGTCCTTGTCCAGCCAGAGGTGAGCGATGGTGGGTGCGACGCGTTTGGCCTTGCGTCACAGGGCCGGGAAGGCGGCGCGGTCTTGGACGTTGGCCGGGGTGACGGTCGCGGCGATCAGGATGCCCGCGGTGTCGACGAGGATGTGGCGTTTGATTCCGTCGACCTTTTTCGCGCCGTCGAACCCGAGCGGCCCGGCCACCGGGGATGCCTTCACCGACGATGAGTCCATCACTGCCGCTGAGGGTGGTTTGCGGCGGCCCGCGCGGGCGCGGACCTCACCGCGAACCGCGGCGAGTGCCTTGAACCAGACACCGGTGCGGCACCAACGCAGGAAGTGTTTGTGCGCTGCTGACCAGGACACGGTGAAGTGGTG
>Ga0194055_10000972_pt1 | contig 23317 bp, 19 predicted proteins | sample SepL449m_MetaG_FD_155482 | JGI IMG/M metagenome (GOLD analysis project Ga0194055, IMG submission 155482) | Anoxic zone freshwater microbial communities from boreal shield lake in IISD Experimental Lakes Area, Ontario, Canada - Sep2016-L442-9m | ecosystem: Environmental > Aquatic > Freshwater >... | reverse complement strand
CGCGTTGCGGGTCCTGCAAGAGCCAGTGATTGCCACGGGCTTGGTTGGCGGCGAGACCGGTTCTCGCATCTTGCGCGAACTCGCAGCCGAGGGCATTCTCAGCGACTTCGTCTCTATCGCCGGCGAATCCCGCAGCTCGACGGTGTTGATCGATCCCACCAGTGGCCGGCAGACCGAAATCATCGAAAATGGCCCCAGCGTCACGGTCCAGGAACTCGAGGCGTTGCTCGATCGACTCGAGTACGTCGCGCGCGACGCCTACGCCGTTGTGCTGGCCGGCTCATTACCACGCGACGTGTCAGAAGGTTGGTACGGCGAAGCGATTAAGCGCCTGCGTAAAAGTGGCACGCATCTGATCCTCGACTCCGAGGGAGAGCCACTGCGCCAAGGCGTCGGCGCTGAACCCTATTTGGTTGCCCCGAACCAGCGCGAGGCCGAGGACCTGGTCGGTCACGAGTTCGGCGGCGAGAGCGACGTGGTTGCGGCACTCGACGAGATCGCGGATATGGGCGTCCGCAACGTGCTAATCACCACCGAGACCGGGGTCGCTGCCTTGCTTCGCGAAGGTGGCCAGACGCGTCGGTACCAGGTCCAGGCTCCTCGCGTTGAGGTGCTCAGCACGGTCGGCGCTGGCGACGTCTTGTTGGCTGGATATCTCAGCTCCCGCATGCGTGGTGGTTCGGCTGAGGAAGGCCTTCTCTACGGTGTCGCTTGCGGCACGGCGAGCACATTGGTCGCCGGCGCAGCCCGCTTTGATCTCCGCGAGGTCAAGCGACAACTTGCGAATACGACGTTCCGCGAACTGTCGTTGCGTTAGCCGCGACAGACCGACCAAATCGCCGCGTATAGCCCCGCCGTCCGAAGCCGCGACTAGTGTGCAGAGCAGGCAGCACCTACTCAGCGCGATCGTGACTCCCGCGGGCGTCACGCCGCCGAAAGGACACGATCAACGCGGTGGAAATCGAAATCGGACGGGGAAAAAAGGCGCGACGCGCCTACGGGTTTGACGACATTGCCATCGTGCCTTCGAGGCGCACACGCGACGCCGAGGATGTGGATATCGGTTGGAAGCTCGGTCCCTATCTGATTGAATTGCCGCTGCTAGCCTCCGCCATGGACGGTGTCGTCTCGCCTGCCACCGCAATCGAGATCGGCAAGCTGGGTGGTCTTGGTGTCCTCAACCTCGAGGGTCTTTGGGGTCGCTACGCAGACGCCGACGCGATGCTCGAAGAGATCGCCACGCTCCCGCCCGAGACGGCAACCAAGCGCATGCAGGAGATCTACGAGCAGCCGCTCGATCTCGACCTAATGGCGCAACGCGTCAAGGAGGTCAAGGCCGCTGGTGTCATTACCGCCGCCTCTCTGACCCCCCAGCGTGTCCGCGACCATTGGGAAGCGATCGTTGCCGCTGGCCTCGATGTGCTCGTGATCCAGGGCACCGTGGTCTCCGCCGAGCATGTCTCGCGCAGCGTCGAGCCACTCAATCTCAAGGAATTTATCGCCAACGTTGGCATTCCGTGCGTCGTTGGCGGTTGCGCCAGCTACCAGACGGCCTTGCACCTGATGCGCACCGGTGCTGCCGGCGTCCTCGTCGGTGTCGGTCCGGGCGCCGCCTGCACCACACGCGGCGTGCTGGGCGTGGGTGTGCCGCAGGCGACCGCGATCGCCGATGCCTCGGCTGCACGTGTCCAACATCTTTTGGAGACGGGCCAGTACGTCAACGTGATTGCCGACGGTGGTATGCGTACCGGTGGCGATATCGCTAAGGCGATCGCCTGCGGTGCCGACTCCGTGATGATCGGCTCGCCGCTTGCTCGCGCCTTCGAGGCGCCTGGTCGGGGCACCCATTGGGGAATGGCCACGTTCCACGCCACGTTGCCGCGTGGTGCGCGTGTGCGCACCACGCAGGTTGCTTCGCTCGAGCAGGTCTTGCTCGGACCAGCCAACGAGAATGACGGCACGCTCAACCTGATGGGCGCCCTCCGGACTTCGATGGCCACGACGGGCTACGAGACAATCCATGAGTTCCAGAAGGCGGAGATTATGGTGGCACCGTCGCTGCAGACCGAAGGCAAGAAGTTGCAGCGCGAGCAGGGCATCGGAATGTCGCGCTAATCACCGATGCCGTCTGACCGACCGATCATCGTCCTCGACTTCGGGGCACAATACGCACAGTTGATTGCCCGTCGCATTCGCGAGCGACGGGTGTTGTCGGAGTTGGTACCGCACGACATGCCAGTGGCCGAGATTGCGGCGCGAAATCCCGTCGGCATCGTGTTGTCAGGTGGCCCCGCGAGCGTCAACGAGCCCGGGGCACCAGCGCTGGACCCTGCGATCTTCGAGCTCGGCATTCCCGTGCTCGGCATCTGTTACGGCATGCAGGCGATGGCACAGGCTCTCGGTGGCGAGGTCGGAGGCTCCGGCGCGGGGGAGTTTGGCAAGACCGAACTCGAGCTCCAGCCGGACGCGGCGCTGTTCAAGGGCATCCCGCCGGCGCACTCGTGCTGGATGAGCCATAACGACTCGGTCACTCAGCTGCCAGAGGGATTCCGCGCCACCGCCAGTACACCCGGCGCCCCGATCGCTGCGATGGAGAACGTCGAGCGCCGACTCCATGCCGTGCAGTTCCACCCAGAGGTGATTCACACTCCCGCCGGCACCGACATGCTTGAGCGCTTCGCCTACGACGTCTGCGGCCAAGATGGCACCTGGACGCCACGGCACGTCATCGACGAACAGATCGCACGGATTCGAGCGCAGGTCGGCGATCAGAAGGTTCTCTGTGGTCTCTCCGGCGGCGTCGATTCTGCCGTGGCCGCGTTACTCGTTCATCGGGCAGTCGGCGATCAACTCACCTGCGTCTTCGTCGATCACGGAATGTTGCGCGAGGGTGAGGCGGAACAGGTCGTCGAGACGTTTGGCTCGCACTACAAGGTGCCTCTCGTGCACGTTCAAGCGCAACGTCGGTTTCTCGACCTGCTGGCCGGGGTCACGGATCCCGAGCAGAAGCGGAAGATCATTGGCGAGACGTTCATTCGGGTCTTCGAAGATGAGTCCAAGCGACTCGAAGGCGTCAAGTTTCTCGTTCAGGGCACGCTCTACTCGGACGTCATTGAGTCGGGGTCGAAAACTGCGGCCAAGATCAAGTCACACCACAACGTGGGGGGACTCCCAGACGACATGGACCTCGAGCTCTGCGAGCCGCTCCGGCTGCTCTTCAAAGACGAGGTTCGTCAGGTCGGAATCGAACTTGGTATGCCCGATCGTATGGTCTGGCGCCAGCCGTTCCCGGGACCAGGGCTCGCCATCCGAATTATCGGCGACGTCACCGAAGAGCGCCTCTCGATTTTGCGTCATGCCGACGCCGTCCTTCAAGAGGAAATTCGTGCCGCCGACTGGTATCGCCAGCTCTGGCAAAGCTTTGCCGTCTTGCCTGCGATCAAGAGCGTGGGGGTGATGGGCGACGCCCGCACCTACGACTACCCAATCATCATCCGGGCCGTCACGAGCGAGGATGCAATGACCGCAGACTGGGCGCGCCTGCCGTACGACCTGCTTGAGCGCATCTCCACACGCATCATCAACGAGGTCGACGGCGTCAACCGGGTGGCACTGGACATTTCCTCCAAACCGCCCGGCACGATCGAGTGGGAATAGCGACCCCGCTCGCTAGCGCAGTTTGTCGGCTGCGTTATCGTTAGCCCGTGCCCGACGCAAACACCACGCAACGCAAGCGCGAGGCTGCCATCCGTCGGCGCCGTCAAGGCGTACTCATTGCTGTCGCTGCGCTCGTATTGCTCGGAGCGGTGGCCTACGCCTTCCGTCCGGGTGATTCGCAATCCTCGACGGTCCGCGCCGAGTCGTCGGAGTCGGCTGTTGACCGGGCTGCAGAGAAAGCCGCCAAAGGCGCGGCCGAGGGAGCGAAGGCAGCCGACGCCGTCGAGCAGCGGCTTTGGAGCATTGGTCAGTACGCAAGTCAGGTACCAACCAGCGACGGTGTCAATGCGGGGCCCGGAGTTGGAAATACGGTTGCTCTGACGTTCGATGACGGGCCTGGGCATCAGACGTGGGACGTGCTGGCTTTGCTTAAGCGCTACCACATGCACGCCACCTTCTTCGTGATCGGGCAAAACATCGCGAATAACCCCGGCGCGCTCGCCGCGATTGTGGCTGACGGCAATGTCGTGGGTGACCACACGTGGACACACGCGAGTCTGCCGAGTCTGAATGCGGCGGGTCTGAAGACCGAGATCGGCGATGCGCAGGCGACGATCCAGCAAGAGACGGGCCACAACGTCACGATCATGCGTCCGCCGTTCGGGGACTTCACGGCCAAGACGAATGAGTTCGTCCGCGATCGCGGCATGTTGCCGATCCTCTGGACAATCGACAGCAACGACTGGGCCTTGCATGACTCGCAGACGCTCGCCAATAACGTCCTCAACTCGCCGGCCCTCAAACCGGGAGCGATCATTCTGCTGCACGACGGAACGATGGACCGGCAGGTCACCGTCAACGCACTGCCGATGATCCTGGACGGTCTGGTTGCACGCGGACTCCGCTCGGTGACGGTCCCAGAGCTCCTCCGTGGTGGTGCGCCGTCCATCGCGCGCCCCGGCGACTACAAGCTCAGCGATTACGCCAAGGCCAAGAACTAGGCGTTCGTAACTCCGGCGCGCAGACGCTCGGCAAGGACCTCGATGTCGGCGAGGTCACCGGCGACCGACGGCCACGGGAACACGAATCCATCGTTGGCTCTGCGGGGGATTACGTGGACGTGAACGTGGAAGACGGTCTGCCCAGCAGCAGGACGCGCGAGCGTCTGGAAGACCACTCCCTCCGCGCCCAGCTCGGCCTCGGCCGCACGACCGACCCGTGCCGCAAGAGCCATACAGGCGCCGAGATCTTCGTCAGAGGTAGCGAGGGCGTCAATGGCGTGGGCACGCGGCACCACGAGTGTATGACCTGGCGCGGCAGGGAAGATATCCATGAAGGCGATCGCACGCTCAGTTTCGGCAACGCGTAACGCGGGAATCTCACCGGAGATGATCTGGCAAAAAAGGCAGGTACTCATACGCTGATGCTACCGAGTGATCGAACGCCCTCGTCGCGACAGGGCATCCGAAGCGACTGATATCCCTTGACAGGTGAGTGCGTTCTCCGACCCGCGTTGGTTTGATCGTGCCGCAGCTGTCGAACGCGATGAGGTGCTCTGTCGAGCCGTCCCGCAACCCGACGGCGCACTCATTCGTGCTGCCGAAACACAGTCGGGTGCGAAGCTCGACGTCGTCACGTTTCGGATCGTCGAGGGAGCGCTCACCGGGCATCACGCGGGCCTCTTGATCTGGCCGCCACGCTCGGCGAGCGATCTCGAGCGGACCCTCGGCCCGCTTGCGTCGACCCCTGACCGAGATGACCTCGAACGACGTCTCGGGGATGTGACTGTGCGCTGTCGCGTGGAGACCTCGCCGTTTGGCGATCTCGAAGTTCGCAAGGTGATCGCCGTCGTCGAAGATCAGCCTCTACCCGAGGCCGCTGGTCCAATTCCGCCAACGATCCGTCCCGGCCTGCTGCCCGACGCTCCGAGTGAGCCGCCCGCTACCCGCGTCCACATGATCCGCACACCCGCAGAGGTGCAGGAGGCTGTCGCATTACTCGACGGCGTTGCCGTCGTGGGCTTCGACATCGAGACGGCCTGCACACGCCTGCCTCCCGACCAGCGCGAGCAACGCGGCGCCTTCGAACCGTGGAACGGCACGGTCCGCCTCGTGCAGATCGGGATCATCGGACCGGACGGCAAGGCCTTGGCGCTCGTGATCGACTGTTGGGAGGTAGATCCAGGGCCGGTACTGCGTCTCCTCGCCGACGGGCGTCTTGTCCTGGCTCACAACGCGAAGTTTGAGCAGAGCTGGATCAAGTACCGCTGGGACATCGAAATCCCGGAGCTCCTCGATACGTGCGCTTGGTGGTCTGTCATTGCTGGACATCTCAACGCCGCCGGTTTCGACCACGGGCTCGCAGACGCGAAGCTCGTCACGCTTGCCGAACGGTTCCTCAATGCGGAACTCGACAAGACGTTCCAGACGTCCGATTGGGCGACCGAGGAGCTGTCAGAGGGGCAGCTGACGTATGCGGGTGAGGACGCCACGATTTTGCTGCCGTTGGCCTATCTCCTCGAACAGATCGGCACGGAGCTCGGCTGCGCAGAGCAGGCGCGGCTGGCCTCTCGCGCCGGGGCGCGACGCGCCGCAATCTCGACGCATTACGCCGCCGATCGTCATCCAGACGAGCGGGGGGAGGCTTTGGAGATGATCAAGGACGCCAGCTCCGTGGACAATCTCGCCGAGGTCGGTTCGATCCTGCGCCGGCTCGTACTGAGCGCAGCGTCACGCCAGACCGTCGGGGCTGCCTACGTGGCGCGCCGGTCCGAACTCTCGGCCTGAGCATCCGCGCGGCGATCCCACGCGCCGGTGAAGATCGCCCAGGAGACAATCCCGGCTACGACGGTGAGCGCGCCAGCCTGACGCCGCGCACGCGAACGCGTGAGCCCAACGACGATCGAGAGACCGACCGTGGCGTGCACCGCATACAGCGCATGCTCCGCGGCGCCCAGCCGTCGCGATGACTGCGGCACGTCGAGCGGCCACCAGAGCCGTGGTAGCCTTGCGTTAAGCGCGTCGTGGACGCGATTTACCGGCTCATCCGAGCCCTCAAAGCGCCGCGTAAGGCGGTCTGCGAGTGTCGGGGGGAGGGTTGCCGCGTCCTGATCCATGTGCCTCATGCTACGGTTCCGCGCCGTGCGGTACCAACCCGCGCCCAACTGACAATGCCACAAAAGACTCTCTCTGCCAAGCCCGCCGATGTTCAACACGGCTGGTACATCATCGACGCCGATGGTGAGGTGCTCGGTCGCCTCGCAACCCGCATTGCTGACGCTCTGCGCGGCAAGGGCAAGACCAACTTCACCCCGCATGTCGACACCGGCGACTTCGTCGTCGTGATCAACTGCGAGCGCATCCGCGTAACCGGTAACAAGCTCGAGCAGAAGATGTACTACAACCACTCGGGCTATCCCGGTGGTCTGCGCGAGCGCACCTTGCAGGAGCAGCTTGACCGTAACCCGGTCGAGGTCATCCGCCATGCCGTTAAGGGCATGATTCCCAAGAACAAGCTCGGCGACGCTCAGATGCGCAAGCTGAAGATCTACGCCGGCTCCGACCATCCGCACGCGGCCCAGTTGCCGCAGCCACTGCCGTAGGGCAAGGGGACTCTCTGTGAGCGAAAAGGCCATGTATCGGGCAACCGGAAAGCGCAAGACCTCGGTCGCGCGTGTGATCCTGACACCGGGAACCGGCGTCGTAACGGCGAACGGTCGTCCTGCTGAGCAGTACTTCGATCGTGCTCCGCTGCGCGCATTGGCACTCAGTCCGCTCGAGGCCGTTGGCCTGACGGGCAGCTTCGACGTGAAACTTCTTCTGCATGGCGGCGGCGTCAGTGGCCAGGCCGGCGCAACGCGCCACGGCATTGCTCGCGCCCTCGTTGAGGCTGATCCGAATCTTCGCCCCGAACTGAAGAAGGCCGGTTTCTTGGCCCGCGACGCCCGTGCTGTCGAGCGCAAGAAGGCAGGCCTGAAGAAGGCCCGCAAGCGCCCGCAGTTCTCGAAGCGCTAGGTTTTCGCGCGGTGGCCCGCGCCTGGTTTGGGACGGACGGCATTCGTGGCGTTGCCAACGAACGCCTGACGGCAGAACTCGCCCTGCGGGTGGGCCGCGCCACAGCACTCCACGTTGGGCAGACGCATCCACGTCCGACGATCCTGATGGGGCGCGACACGCGCCGCTCCGGCACGATGCTCGAGGACGCGCTGGCTGCGGGCATCGCATCCGTCGGTGGCACCGCAGTGCGCCTCGGCGTGTTGCCGACGCCGGCCGTCGCCTGGAACGTCCTGCAACACCACGCGGCCGCTGGCGTCGTGATCAGCGCCAGCCACAATCCGTTCGCTGATAACGGCATCAAGTTATTCGGGGCCGACGGTTTCAAACTCCTCGATGCCGAGGAAGAGGCGATTGAGGCCTTGCTCGACTCCACGGCTGTGCTGCCGACGGGACACAAGATCGGCATCACCGAGACGCTCGACGGCGCTGCAGAGGCCTACGCAGAATGGGTTGCCGAGGTAGCCGGCACCGATCTCGCGGGGCGTCGCATCGTCGTCGATTGTGCTCACGGCGCCGCGGCCACGGTCGCGCCACATCTGTTCGCCCGACTCGGAGCCGATGTCACGCTCGTCGCCTGTGCTCCGGACGGCATCAACATCAATGTGGACTGCGGATCCACGCACCTCGCCTACGTGGCTGCCGCCGTACGCGAGCACAGCGCCGAACTTGGGATCGCCTTCGACGGTGATGCCGATCGCGTGCTATTCGTAGCCGCCGACGGTTCAGCGGTCGACGGCGACCACATCCTCGCGATTCTCGCCGCCGATGCGCTCGAGCGTGACGCACTGCCGGGCAACCGTGTCGTCGTCACGAGCATGGCCAACCTTGGCGCTCATCACGCGCTCACTGCACTGGGCTGCTCGCTCGAGATCACCGACGTCGGCGACCGCTACGTGCTCGAAGCAATGCGACGCGACGGCGCAGTCCTCGGCGGCGAGCAATCCGGACATGTGATCGCGCTGGATCACCAGACAACGGGCGACGGTCCGCTGACGGCCGTGATGATGCTTGCGGCTCTGCAGCGATCCGGTCAGACGCTCGGTCAGGCGGCACTTGTTGTCGAGAAGTTCCCGCAGCAACTGATCAGCGTACGAGCCGCACGCGAGGGCCTCAACGACTGCGTACCGCTCTGGGACGCAGTTGCTGTTGCCGAGGCGACACTTGGCAGCGACGGACGCGTCGTGCTGCGCGCATCGGGCACAGAACCACTTGTACGAGTCATGGTCGAAGCCAGAGATGCCGACCAATGTGCGGCAATCGCCGCCGAATTAGTTGCGATCGTCGAGCGAGAGCTCCCCGTCACCGCCTAGGTCCGCGGGTAGGACGTATAGGCTTCGACCTGTGTGCGGGATCATCGGGTACGTCGGGGCTCGGCCCTGCAAAGAATTGGTCCTTAAAGGGCTCGAGCATCTCGAGTACCGCGGCTACGACTCCGCCGGCATGGTGCTCGTCAGCGATGCTGGTTTGGAACGCGCCCGCGCCGTCGGCCCCGTCAAGGCTCTCCGAGCCGTCTCTGACGCCGTCTCCGCCACTTCGACGGTAGGCATGGGACATACCCGCTGGGCCACGCATGGACTTGTTGAGGAGCGCAATGCGCACCCGTTCCTGTCCGAGGACAGTCGCTTCGGTGTCCTGATGAACGGCATCTTCGAGAACTACATCGAACTACGCGCTGAGGTGTCGGCCGCGGGACACACCCTGAGCTCCGATACGGATACCGAGGCGCTCGTCCACATGCTCGAGGACGAATACGACGGCGACCTTGCCGAGACCGTTCGTCGACTGTACCCGCGGCTGGAGGGACACTTCGCCTTCCTCGTTGTGTGTCGTGATGAGCCCGATCGCATCATCGGTGCTCGACTCGCGTGGCCGCCACTCGTGGTTGGCCGCGGCGACGGCGAAACGTTCCTCGCCTCGTTTACGCCGGCCTTCCTCGAGGAGACGCGTTCGATCCAGATTGTCGAGGAGGGCGAAATCGTGATCGCCACCGCCGACAACGTCGAATTTCGCGCCGTCACCGATGGCTCGGTCCGCGAGCATCAGATCGAGCAGGCCGACGAGTCGCTCGAAGTCGCGGCAAAGGGTGGCTACGAGACCTTCATGCTCAAGGAAATCCATGAGCAGCCGACGGCCATCGCCGACACGATCGCCGAGCGCTTCCATCACGGCGAACTACATCTCGACGGCATCGGTCTGACCGACGACGAGTTGCGGGCGATGAATCGCGTCTTGATCGTCGGGTGTGGCACCGCCTTGCACGCCGGCCTGGTCGGGCGCTACCTGATCGAAGAGTGGGGTGGGGTCGCGACCGAGGCCGACGTGGCCAGTGAGTGGCGCTATCGCAACGGTGTCTTCGATCCAAAGACCCTCGTGATTGCCATCTCGCAGTCGGGTGAGACCGCCGACACGCTGGCAGCGATGCAGATCGCCCGCGAGCGCGGAGCGCGCGTGGTCGCCGTCACCAACATCATGGGGTCGGCCGTGGCACGGGCTGCGGATGGCGTGCTCTATACCCGCGCCGGGTTAGAGATCGGCGTGGCGGCCAGCAAGACCTTCACATCGCAGGTGACGTTGATGACGCTGCTGGCACTCCACCTTGGTGCCGTGCGCGGCAACCTCACCACGCAGCAGGTGGCGGAGATTGGTAACGAGTTGCGCAGCCTGCCGGACTTGGTCCAACGGGTGCTCGACGACAAAGCGATGGACGCCCAGCTCGACATGCTCGCTGACCGCTTTTGCCACGATCGCTTCTTCCTCTACTTAGGGCGCCACCTTGGCCTGCCGATCTGCCAGGAGGGCGCGCTCAAGTTGAAGGAGATCTCGTACATCCCGACGGATGCCTACGCCGCCGGCGAGATGAAGCACGGCCCGATCGCACTCTTGGGCGACGACACACCGGTCGTCGCCGTCGCCACCGATAGCCACGTCTTCGAGAAGATGGCCTCGAACCTCGAGGAGGTCCGCGCTCGCGGTGCGCACGTGATCGCCGTCGGAACCGAAGGCAACACGGCGATCGCGCAACACGCCGAGCATGTCTTGTACGTCCCGCGCACGCGTCCCGAGTTGCAACCAATCCTCGCCGTCCTGCCGCTGCAGATGCTGGCGTACAAGATTGCCGGCCGTCTAGGGCTTGACGTGGATCGCCCGCGCAACCTCGCAAAGACCGTCACCGTCGAGTGAGCGACGGGCTCGAGGTACCGCGATTACTCGTCGGACTCGACCTGATCGAGATTGAGCGAGTGGAACGCGCGCTGCTGAGGCACCCAGAACGCTTCCGTACGCGCTGCTTCACCCCAACTGAGGTAGCGGAACTCGATCGCAAGCCACGGCCCGCAGAGAGCTACGCAGGGCGCTTTGCGGCGAAGGAGGCCGTTGGGAAGGCGCTCGGAACCGGTGTGCACTTCACCTGGACTGAGATTGAGGTCGCTGGGCGGGGCAAGCCAACCGTCACCTTGCATGGTTGGACGGCCGATGTTGCCGCACGCAAAGGCGTGATCGCCATCGACGTGTCAATTACCCACTCGCGCACGACAAGCGCAGCAGTCGCAATCGCAATCCTTGGGCCCGAATAGGGTCGAGCGGGAGGCTTAGCTCTCGTCGGCGGGAGCTTCGGCGGAGTCTTCCGCAGGAGCTTCCTCGGCGTCAGCAGGCTTTGCGGCTGCCTTCTTCGCCGAAGGCTTCTTGGCAGCAGGCTTCTTGGCCGGTGCCTCAGTTGTCTCGGCGGCAGCCTCACCAGCGGGCTCCTCCACGACAACGACCTCTTCCACGATCTCTTCAACAACAGCTTCGGTCTCGGTGACCTTTGCAGCAGCCTTCGTCGCGGTCTTACGCGTGACGCGGCGCTTCTTGGTCTCCTCGAGCTGCGGACCACGCGCGATGACGCGCGTGACGCGAGCCTTCTTGCGGGAGGCGGTGTTCTGATGGAGCGCGCGCTTTGCGGTCGCACGATCGATCAGGGAGACGTAGTCCTTATGGGCTGTCTCGATCGCGGCGGCATCGCCGGTCTGTATCGCTTCAACAACGCGCCGGAACGCCGTCTTAATCGACGAGCGGTAGCGGATGTTTTCCATGCGCTGACGCTCAGCGACGAGGATGCGCTTCTTCTGTTGCTTGATGTTGGCCATGAACTCTTCCGTCAACCCGGGGGACTTCCCGCGACGCGCAGGAGGGTAGCATGAGCGCCAATCGCTCCGCGCAACCGGATGGCATGCGATCATCGGAGCATGGCGATGCAGGACGATCCGCCGATTCAGGGGGCGAGAAGCCGCTCTGTGTCGGCAGCGCTGTTCAGCGCGGCGACCGGCGTCTCCCGTGTGCTCGGACTGGTGCGTGAGGTGATCTCCGCCCAGCTGCTCGGCGTCTCGGGTCCTGCCAGCGCGTTCGTCGTTGCAAACAACGTTCCGAACACCGTCCGCTCACTCGTTGCCGACTCGGCACTCGGGGCGTCGTTCGTGCCCGTCTTCAACGAGTTGCTCGTCAAGGGCGAACGGGAACGCGCCTGGCGCGTGGCCTCGAGCGCCCTCACACTCGCCACGCTCGCACTGATGGGCGTCACAGCGCTCGGCATTCTTTTCGCCCGACCGGTCTTGAGTATCGCGAATCTGACGGGCGAGCAATTGGATCTCGCTGTCCAGATGACGCGGATCCTGTTCCCGATTCTGATTCTCCTAGGGATCTCCGGTCTCGTGCAGGCCATCCTCAATTCCTTCGACGAGTTCGTACTGCCGGCCATCGCGCCCGTGTTCTGGAACGTGGTGATTATCGGCTTCCTCCTCTTCGCCTTCACGGTCGATAACCTCGAGCAACGTGCGGTGATTTTGGCAATCGGCACGCTCATCGGCACGGTCGTGCAGACGGTCATTCCACTGCCGGCGCTCCGTGGCAAGGGCGGCACGCTGCGACCGCTGATCGATCTCAAGGATCCAGCCGTCAGGCGGATCCTGATCCTGCTGATTCCTGTCGCCCTCGGACTCGGCCTGGCGAACGTCAACCTGACGATCTCGACCTACATTGCAACGTACGTCGATCCGTCGTACGCGCCGCGCGCAATTGATGCGGCTTTCCGTGTGTACATGCTTCCGCAAGGCATTTTCTCGGTTGCCGTGTCGACCGTCATGTTCCCGAGCCTTGCTCGCGCAGTTGCGGCGCGTGATTTCCTTCGGTTCCGTACCTCGCTCCAGGATGGCACGCGCCTGATCGTCTTTATGTTGCTCCCGGCCAGTGCCGTCATTGCTGTCCTGGCCACGCCGATTATCCAGCTGCTTTTCCAGCGCGGCCAGTGGACGGCCGACCAAACCCCAGGCGTCGCGGAGGCACTCATCGCGTTCGCGATCGGCCTTGCCTTGAACGGCATCATTCTGTTCCTGACCCGGTGCTTCTTTGCGCTTCAACATGTCTGGGTCGCCACCGCGATTGCGCTCGTCAACCTCGTCGTTGCAGCCGGCTTGAGCCTGCTGTTGTACGGACCGTGCGGCGTATGGGGCATTCCGCTCGCTAACTCGATCGCGAACGCAGTCGTCGTACCGCTGCTGTGGATCATGCTGAGCCGTCGCGTTGGCACACTCGACAATCGCGGCATGCTGATCAGCACGGCCCGCTCGCTCGTCGGCGCAGCCATTGCCGCCGGTATTGCGTGGGGCGTCTGGGCACTGCTCCACGCGCTGCTGGGTGACCGACTCTACGCACAGTTGCTCAGTGTCGGGGTCGCCGTGTCGGTGGCGGGTGCCGTGTATCTCGGTGGCATGTATCTGCTGCGCGTGCCCGAGGCTCAGCGAATGCTCGCGCTGCTACGTCGCAGGCGCGAAACCACGTGATGCAACGCTCCGACCTGACGATCCCGTGGCCCGTCATCTTCACGTGGCTCGTGCTGCGCGACTCGGTCTCGCGCTATCAACGCCATCGCTGCACAACGGCAGCAGCCGCCATCGCGTTTCATGTCCTCTTCTCGATCTTTCCGCTTGTGCTTCTGATCACCGCAATCCTCGGTACCCAAATGCGGAGTGCCGAGGTACGCAAACAAATTTCCGATGGACTCCTCAACGTGCTGCCTCTCGATCCAAGCGCCTCCGCCCAGATCGATCACCTCCTGATTTCAGCGACGAACAACCTCGCGACGGTCGGAATTGTGGGTGCGGTCGGCCTGATCTGGTCGGCCAGCGGCATGCTTGGCAGCGTGCGAGGCGCAATGGAGTTGGCCTGGGAGGGCACCGCGGGTACGCGACCCTTCTTTCGTGGCAAGCTGGTCGACGCGCTCCTGCTGGGAATCGTTGTCAGCGTTGTGTTGTCGTCGTTCCTTGCCGGACTCGTCCTCAGTGTCGTCCCTCAGGTGTCGATTGACGTTATTCGGCCGGACAGTTGGACGGGCGACTTTGCCGCCGTGGTGCGTTCATCGTTGGCCCCAGCGGTGTCGGTCCTAACGTCTGGCGTCATCCTCACTCTGGCCTACAAATTTCTCCCTCGACCGCGCCCAGCGCTGCGCTACGCCATGGCTGGTGCAACCCTTGCCGCCGTCTTACTCGAGCTCGCCCGACGAGTCTTCTCGATCTACGTCGATCACGTCGCGACCTACGACGTCGTCTACGGCTCAATCGGATCGATCATCGTCTTTCTCTTTTTCGTCTATATCGCGGCGATTGTGAGCCTCCTCGGTGCCGAGGTCGGGGCCTCTGTACGGAGGGTCCACAACGCCGGACGCGTACTTCGCCCCGAGGCCTAACGACCCCGGACGGCAACACCGGTACCCTGTGTCGGTGGACCAGAAACTGATCCGAAACTTCTCGATCGTCGCGCACATCGATCACGGCAAGTCGACGCTTGCCGATCGCATTCTCGAGGTCACCAATACCGTCACGTTGCGCGAGATGCAGGATCAGCTTCTCGACTCGATGGATATCGAGCGTGAGCGGGGGATCACGATCAAGGCGCAGGCTGTGCGCGTGTTGTGGGAGCGCAACGGCACCGTCTATCACTTGAATCTGATCGATACCCCAGGTCATGTCGATTTCACGTACGAGGTCTCGCGTTCGCTCGCAGCCTGTGAGGGCGCGCTGCTCGTTGTTGATGCATCACAGGGCATTGAGGCACAGACGGTTGCGAATGCTCACCTTGCGATTGACAATGGTCTCGAGATCGTCCCCGTGATCAACAAGGTCGATCTGCCCGCGGCCTATCCTGACCGCGTTGCGCAGGAAACGGCCGATTTCTTGGGCGATGACGCCGACAACGTGTTACGCATCTCCGCGAAGAGCGGACTCAACGTGGCGGCGGTGCTCGATGCCGTGGTCGATCGCATCCCGGCGCCGCAAGGCGACGCCACGGGCCCGGCACGCGCCCTGGTGTTCGACTCCGTCTACGACCAGTACCGCGGCGTGATCGCCTACATCCGGGTCGTCGACGGCACGCTCACGACAGGCGCCACCCTCAAGTCGATGGCGACCGAGCAGACGCAGGTGATTGAGGAAGTGGGGGTGATGACCCCGCAGATGACGCCGACCCAGACCCTCGGTGCAGGCGAGGTGGGCTACGTCATCACTGGCGTCAAGGATGTGGCGGAGATCAAGGTCGGTGACACGTTCACGATGGCCTCTAACCCCGCCACGGTGCCGCTCGACGGCTACATCGACGTCAAGCCAATGGTTTTCGCCGGTCTGTTCCCGACCGACGGCGAGCAGTACGCCGACCTGCGCGATGCTCTGGCGAAACTCCGCCTTAATGACGCCTCGCTCGTCTACGAGCCCGAGAACTCGCAGGCCCTCGGCTTCGGCTACCGCTGCGGCTTCCTCGGACTGCTGCACATGGACGTCGTGCGCGAGCGCCTTGAACGCGAGTGGGATCTCGATCTCATCGCCACGACGCCGAACGTGCTCTACGACGTGCTGACTACCGCTGGTGACCACGTCGAAGTTCGTAACCCGTCGGATATGCCGAACCCGAACATCATCGAACACGTCGAAGAGCCATTCGTGCGTTCATCCGTGATCGTCCCAAAGGAATTCGTCGGCACGATCATGGAGCTCTGTCAAGAGCGCCGCGGCGAGTTCGAGAAGATGGACTACTTGTCCGAGACCCGCGTGGCCCTGGTCTACGCGCTGCCACTCGCCGAGATCGTGCTCGACTTCTACGACCAGTTGAAGAGCCGGACGAAGGGCTACGCCTCGTTCGACTACGAGATGATCGGCTACCGCGATTCGAAGCTGTCGAAGGTCGACATCCTGCTCAACGGCGAACCGGTCGACGCACTCAGCATCATCGTCCATCGCGACAAGGCCTACGAAACGGGCCGCGCCCTCGTTGAACGCCTGCGCGGCATCATTCCGCGCCAATTCTTCGACGTGCCAATTCAGGCTGCGATCGGTTCACGCGTGATTGCCCGCGAGACCATCAAGGCCAAGCGCAAGGACGTGCTGGCCAAGTGCTATGGCGGCGACATCTCGCGGAAACGCAAGTTGCTGGAGAAGCAGAAGAAGGGCAAGAAGAACCGCATGAAGTACGTCGGCGCGGTGGAGGTCCCTCAAGAGGCCTTCCTGAGCGTGCTCTCGCTCGACGACGATTAGGTGCGGCGATCAACTTTGCTTTGGGGTCAGACCCCTACGCAAAGCAAATCGTCCTCTATCCGCACTCAGTCGCCTCTGTCAACGTTGCCTAGGGGTCTGACCCCAAAGCAAAGTTGATCCACCATGTGGTCTCCGCAGTTGATCACGTGGTGGAACGGTTTTGCATGCAGTTGTACGCCCGCGTAGGCTGACCCCATGACTTCCTCCACACGCTTCGTTGGCCTCGGCTCCATGGGTACCGGCATGGTCCGCAACCTGCTCAAGAACGGCTTCGCTGTCACCGTCGATGATCTCAGCCCGGAACGCGTCGCTCCTCTCGTTGCCGACGGCGCGACGGCTGGCGTACCGGGTCCAATCACCGAACCCGTCGTGATGATTTCCGTTCCCGGACCGCCTGAGGTTGAAGCCGTCTGTTTCGGCGAGCAGGGCCTGCTCAGTCGCATGCAGCCTGGATCGGTGCTCATCAACCTCTCAACGGTCAACCTTGCCATCGCCAAAGATTTGGACACAGCAGCCACCGAGCGGGGAATCCTCTGCGTCGACGCGCCAGTCACTGGCGCAGCAGACGGTGCGGCACACGGCAAGCTCGTGATCATGTGTGGCGCAACCGATGAGGCTCTTGCAGCTGCGCGCCCCGCGCTCGAAGCGATCTCGGCCAGCATCCACCACATGGGACCCGCCTCAACGGGTACGGCAGCCAAGTTGCTGACCAACATGCTCTGGTTTATTCACGTCACAGCGCTCTCCGACTCGCTGTCCCTTGCGGCGCGCTGCGGGATCAATGTCGACACGTTCGGGACGCTCGTTCGCGAAAGCGCCGGCGACTCGTGGGTTGCTGGACACGACCTGCCGAACATCTTGGCCGATGATGACGACGAGTCGTTTACGCTCGCACTGTGCGTCAAGGATCTGCGCCTAATCGGTGAGATCGAGAGCGAAATGGGCTACACCAGCGACCTCGCAACAGCAGCTCGCGCGCGCTTCGGAGCCGCGTACAAAACGTACGGGCCACAGGCAGGTGAGCTCGCCGTCACCCGACTTGCAGAGCAGGCCGCCCAGACCTCGATTCGCTCGCGCTAGAGCCAGCGAAGCCAGCGAGCGAGGCCCAGCAGCGAGGCGACCGTCACCATCAAGGCAATGAGGATCGTGATGAACGCGGGTTCCGAACTCGTCCACGGCACCGGTACGTTCATGCCAAACAGGTTCGTCACGAAGGTGATCGGCAAGAAGACAACGGTCAGCACCGTCAGGACCTGCAAAATCCGGTTCTGTCGATGCGAAATCGCGGTCTCGTTCGTTCCTTCAAGCGCCTCGATGACTTCTTTGTAGTTCTCGAGTAGATCCCAGATGCGCTCGGCGGAGTCGATCAAGTCGTCGTAGTAGATGTCGAGATCCTCACTGGCCAGGAAACGCTCGCCCGCTCGCTCCAATTGGCGCAGCACGGGGCGCTGCGGTTTGGTGATCTTGCGGTACGAGATGATCTCCTGCTTGGCATTCGAGATCTGGCGCACGATCGTTTCATCGGGATCGCGCTCGAACATGTGATCCTCAATCTCTTCCAGCTTGCGTCCAATCTGATCGAGGATCGGAAAGCAGTAGCCATAGAGCGCGTCGAGCACCTCGTAGAAGAGGAAACCAGAGCCCTTGGCGAACCACTCCGCACACTCCTCAGGATTCGCTTCGAGCCGGCGGAAGACGTTACGCACCGGCTTCAGCGGCACGTTCGGAATCGTGATCAGAAAGTCCTTGCCAATGAAGGCATTCACCTCGGCTGGAAACATCCGACCTGAGGCTTTGTCGTACCACGGGAAGTGGAGGACCACGAAGACGTAGTCAGGGTAGTCATCGACCTTCGGGCGCTGACGTCGCGACCGGACGTCTTCGATATCAAGCTCGTGGAAGGAGAACTCAGTCTCCAACCAGGCGATCTCAGCAGGCCCGGGCGACTCCATCTGGATCCACCGCATGCCACCCTGTTCGAGCACGCTGACGCGTGGCTCCGACGAGAACGGAGCCGAGACGGACGCGGCGCGAAGCCGGGGTCGACGGATGCGAGACATGAGGGGTAGTTGAAGGTGATCGGTGCATTGCGCCTAGGGAGGATAGCGCACGGGTTGAGATCGCGACCAACGTGGCATAAGTGCCCTCGAGCGGCACCGCCTGACCTCCACACACATGATGCGCCCGGCAGGATTCGAACCTGCGGCCTCGAGATTAGAAGTCTCTTGCTCTATCCCCTGAGCTACGGGCGCCCCTGAACGGTACCCGGGGCGGTCATATTGCGATACCACGCACACTGATGAGGTGCGGTATCCCTACAAAGACATTCTTGGTGTCCCGTCTGTTCCGCGCCTGCTCGTCGCCGCCATCGTTGGTCGGATGCCGGTCGGCATGGGGGCCCTCGCGCTGTTCTTGCTCGTGCGTGGTTCGGGTGGCTCGTACGCGATTGCCGGCCTCGCCGTCAGTGCTGCGACGCTCGGCACGAGTTTCGGATCGCCTGTTCTCGGCCGTCTGATCGACCGGCAGGGCCAGACCCGAGTCTTGTTTCTCAGCATGCTGGTCCAAGTGGTGTCACTGCTCGCGCTCGCCGTGCTTACTCCAGCCGGGGGCTTCCTCTTGTTCGGCCTCTGCGTGGTCTACGGCTTCGCGAATCCGCCACTCGCCGCTTCGATGCGTGCGGGATGGTCGACGCTTTTCACAGATCGGAGCCAGCTGACGCAGGCCTTCGCCCTCGATTCTACGGCCCAAGAGGTGATCTGGATTTTGGGCCCCTTACTGTCAGCATCTATCGCTGCCTCGATCGATCCTCGCGCAACGTTGGTTGCAATGGCCGCGTTTAGTGCGATCGGCGTGACCTGGTTTGCGACGTCGCAGCAGAGCCGTACCTGGCGGTCGGCCCACGTGGGGGAGCGTCATCTCTTGGGCCCCCTCACCGCAGGCCCCGTGCGGCGCGTTCTGGCGGCGATCCTCGGACTCGCTTTCGCCTGGGGCGCCCTCGAGCTGGCGATTGCGGCCTATGCCGACGCGACAGACCACAGCGCTGGACCCCTGCTGGCGGTTTGGGCTGTGGGCAGCGTGGTCGGTGGGTTGCTGTTCGCACTTCGACGCTGGTCACAGCCGCCACAACGGATGCTGGGAATCCTGCTGATTCTGAACTTTCTCGGCTTCGTCGTACTGCTGCTTGCCCAGACGCCATGGCAGCTCGCAGTGCTGCTCGCGGTCACTGGCGTGGTCAATGCCCCCGTCATTGCGACGCTGTACGTCTTGATCGAGTCGCTGGCGCCTCGCGGCACGGTGACGGAGGCCTTTACGTGGGTCTCGACAACGTTTACAGTCGGCATTGGCGTTGGCGCGGCGAGCGCAGGTATCGTTTCGGACGCCATCGAGCCCCGTGCAGCATTCTGGTTGGCGGTGATCGGGGGAGGAGTAGCAGTGCTAACCGTCGTAGTACACCACCATGGGCGTCATAAAGGTGACAATGAGCGCGGTGACGAACCTGGTCGCGAACATCGCGCGGAAGGTACGGCGCGTAGGCCAAACAGCGCCGGATTGCGATGAGACAATGGTGATCCAAACGGATGATCTGCTCACACTGCACGAGGCCGCAGCGATTGTTGGGTGCCATTACCAGACGCTCTATCGGCGCGTGCGGGCGGGGGAGTTGAAGGCGTTGATGGCAGGCGGCACCTACCGCATTCAACGCAGCGATCTTGAGTCGTGGCTGAGCGACCGTGACGCACGCCATGGTGCAGTTCCGGAGCGCAACACGCGCAGCTGGCCCAAGCTTGTGACAAACCTGCTCGATGCGCTGCTGGCGGGCGACGCCCAGGCCGCTCGGCAGCAGACGGAACGACTGCTCGCAGGTGGAGCGACAATGGCCTATCTCTGTGATCACCTCTACGGCCCAGCTCTGTACCAGGTGGGCGCGCTTTGGAGCGACGGTCAGTTGACGATCGGGGTCGAGCACCGCGCCTCGCGTATCGTTGAGGGCCTACTCGCTCACAGCACTTCACGAACGAGCAAGCCAGGCCCGCGCATCGGCGTCGTCATCGTCGCCGCACCGCTCGGCGATCGACATTCCCTCGCCACCCAAATGGTTGCTGCCGGCCTTCACGCTGAAGGCTTCCGCGTCCACTATCTTGGTGCTGATCTGCCTGTGGCCGAGATCGTCCAGATGGCAGAACGCGAGCAGGCAGACCTCGTGGCCCTATCGTGCTGCGTTGTCGGTCGTGAGGGTCTGCGCGATGCCCTTGCGGCACTAAACGCCGCGGGGTTCTCGACGATTGTCGGAGGTTATGGCATTAGCGAGAGCGAGGCACTGATGCTCGGTGCGACGTGTTACGGCGCGTCAATCGAGGAGGCTCAGGTACGTGCACGCGAACTCGTTCGCAGCAGCGCGAACTAGCGCTCGCCGCGTTCTGCCCGTCGAATCCGCTCTGCCGACTCTTCGCGTCGTGTCAACCGGCCCTGATTGTCAGGAGTCGAACCGGCGACTGCCTCGTGCATCAGCGCCTCTTGTGCAGAGATCAGTTCCTCTCCGGCTTCGGGCACGCGGCGGATCCATTCGCCATCGGCCTGCAAATTCCACGAGCCGGAATTGTCGGCAAGCTCGAGATCGAGCACGCTGTGAATCCGTTCTCGCAGCTCAGCATCACGCACCGGCGTAATCACCTCGATCCGCGAATCTAGATTGCGCGGCATCATGTCGGCGCTGCCGATGTACGTCGTCGTCTCAACGTCGGTGACGAACCGAAAGACCCGCGCGTGCTCGAGGAAGCGACCAAGAATCGAAACCACACGGATGTTTTCCGACAGTCCTACGACACCGGGACGTAGGCAACAGATGCCGCGCACGATCAGATCGATCGACACCCCGGCCTGCGAGGCGAAGTACAGCTCGTCAATCACCTCGGCATCAACAAGCGAGTTCATCTTCAGCGTGATGCTGGCGGGAGCCGCTTCGGTGTGCTCGCGCCCACAACGACGAATCTCTTCCACGACCTGGCGACGGAGATGCATGGGAGCCGTCCAAATCGCTTGGAAGCCCTGCGGTCGCGCGAACCCGGTCAGCTGATTGAAGAGATCCGCGACGTCGGCGGTGATCTCCTCGTCGCACGTAAAGATGCCGAAGTCGGTATAGGCGCGTGCGGTAGCAGGGTGGTAGTTGCCCGTTCCGATGTGGACGTATCGCCGCGTGCGTTCGCCTTCGCGACGGACGACCAGCGCGAGCTTGCAGTGCGTCTTGAGGCCGACGCTGCCGTGGACCACGTGGACGCCGGCCCGCTCGAGCGCTCGGGCCCAGCGGATGTTCCGCTCCTCGTCAAAGCGCGCTGTCACCTCGACGAGCGCCACCGCCTGCTTGCCCTCCTCGGCGGCTACAGCGAGCGCCGGCACGATTGGAGCGTCGCCACTGGTGCGGTAGATCGTGTGCTTGATTGCCAGCACGTTCGGGTCGGCAACAGCCTGCTCCACGAAGCGCTCAACCGAGGCGGTGAAGGACTCGTACGGATGATGCACGAGGATGTCGGCTTTACGAATCTCGGCAAACATGTCGACGGGCTTGTCGTCGTCTGCCGTCAGGCGACCGGGCACCTGAGGCTGCCAAGGACTAAAGCGAAGGTCCGGGCGGCCGACCTTGGTCAGCACACCAAGGCCACTGAGGTCGAGCGGTGGACGAATCGCAAACACCTGCCGAAGATCAACGTCGAGTGCCTCGATCAGCATCGAGCGCATATCCGCGGGCATCGACTCGTCGATCTCGAGCCGCACCACATCGCCAAAGCGACGGCGAGAAAGCTCTCGCTCCACTGCTTCGAGCAGGTCATCAGCACCCTCTTGAATCTGAAAGTCCGCGTCACGCGTGACACGAAACGTGCTCGACCCGACGATCTCCATCCCCGGGAACAGCGCCGGCAGACCGTTGGCAATCACCTCATCGATACGCACGAAGCGCGAGTGCTCGCCGACTTGGATCAACCGCGGCAGCACCTCGGGCACCTTGACGCGTGCAAAGCGCGTCTCGCCTGTCGACGGGTCTCGTACGGTCACCCCGACCGAGAGCGAGAGGTTTGAGATGTAGGGGAAGGGCTGCCCGGGACCGACAGCGAGGGGAGTCAGGACGGGGTAGAGCTGTTGATCGAAGATCGTCTCGAGCTCGTCGCGCTCCTCCGAAGAACAGGCCGCTAGCGGAACAATCTCGATCCCTTCGGCGGCGAGCGCCGGCAGCAGTTCGGTGTGGAGCGTGTCCTCGAGCTCGCGCTGCATCGAGCGGTAACGCGCGGCGATCTCGTCGAGTGTCACCTGTGGCGGTGTGCCATCCGAGGGCTCAGTGCCATGAACGACGTGGTCGATCAGGCCGGCAACACGCACCATGAAAAACTCATCGAGATTGTTGGCGTAGATCATGCAAAAGCGAATGCGCTCTAGCAGTGGCACCGAAGAATCGGCTGCGAGTTCCAGCACGCGGTGGTTGAAAGCCAACCACGAGATCTCGCGATTGAACAGCCTGCTCTCCGTAGGAATGATTTCGGGCGAACTCACGCCAGCATCCTACCGACAGTTGGCGATCGTCGATCGACGCGCTACCAACTGTTCACACTGGCCATCCTTGAACGTTTATGATTCGAGGCAGCATCACCATCGAGTGTGAACTACTGTAATTCCTGTTACAGCGACACCACACTCTCGGATTTTCATGGTAAGGACAGAACGAATGGCGACCGCACTCATTGACGATCTCCAAACACTCAGCGACGGAATCCAGGCGTCTGGTCGCCTCACCGCCGAAGCCGTGACCTCGGCCACGAGGGCCCTTGTTGATTGGAGCGCAGAAGCTTTCGAGTCGACCCTAGAGGCCGAAGACGCAGTCAAGGACCTCTACGCCGGGACAGATGAGTTGGTCGAATCGATACTCGTGTCCCATCGACTCACCGAAGTCCAAGTACGGACCATTCTGGCCGCACTTCACATCAACCGCAGCCTCGAGCGCGCGGCGCACAACGCGGCCCGCGTGGCGCATCTGGCAACGCCACCGCCACGCCGCTCGCTCGTCGA
>Ga0194055_10000970_pt1 | contig 23353 bp, 21 predicted proteins | sample SepL449m_MetaG_FD_155482 | JGI IMG/M metagenome (GOLD analysis project Ga0194055, IMG submission 155482) | Anoxic zone freshwater microbial communities from boreal shield lake in IISD Experimental Lakes Area, Ontario, Canada - Sep2016-L442-9m | ecosystem: Environmental > Aquatic > Freshwater >... | reverse complement strand
AAACTTTGTCGCCTCAACGTTCGTTGCTGTGGAGCCACATGGACTCGATCCCTGCGACCTACGTCTGCAACAAGGCGACGAAGGTGTGCAGCAGTTAATTGCTAGCCGCGTTCCGTTGTTTGAATTCGTCATCCGTTCCACGCTTGCTGACTTCGACTTAAATACTGCCGAAGGTCGAGTTGCAGCGATGCGTGCAGTCAGTCCCGTTTTGGCCGGAATCAAGGACGCTGCGCTTCGCCCTGAATACATCCGCACAGTGGCTGGTTGGCTTGGCATCGACGAGGCACGGTTGCGCGAGACCGTTTCTAAAGATGCTCCTAAGACGTCATCGCAACGTCCGCAGACGCCGCAAGCTTCGCAACCATCAAATACGGTGGCCGTTGTCGAACGCACAGCGCTCAAATGTATTCTGCAAGCACCTGCTCAAGTGGGTGATTGGTTTGATTCCCTTGAAGAAGGCGTCTTCACAGTTCCTACAGCAGCATTAGTTTTCGTCGCTTGCTTGAATGCGGGGAATCCACGCGACTTTGCAGATTCCTCAGAATGGGTAGCAGCCGTTTTGGATGCAGCGCAGGACGATGAACTCAAATCAGCGATTCGTTCCCTAGCAATCGAGGCACTTCCAGTCGACGAACCCGACGAGCGCTATGTGCAGGCAGTCTTGGCGCGCATTCTGGAACTTGATGCCAGTCGCCGCATTGATGACATCAAATCGGCATTACAGCGCAGTGACATTGAGCCAGATCCAGAACGCGGCGCCCAACTACTCAATGACTTACTTGCGCTGGAAACCTACCGGCGCGATATGCATGACTTTGCTGTCGGAGACATCTAATGGCGCTATTTTCTCGATCTCGCGATTTACCGCCTGCGTTGCGCGAGCTTCTTAGAAAAGAAGCAGCACTTGCATGGGCGCATCATTCAGGCGGTGACATTGCTGCGACGCGTCGTGGAATCGTCAGCGTCGATCAACACGAAACGTTAACTCTTGCCTGGGGCGACCTCATCCAAGCTGTGTGGAGCCCACCCATGCTTTCTGTTGTCTCAATTCGAGATGGGTCATCGCACGCACATGGCTGGATACTCGATGATCCAGGTCAGGTGCCCACCGTGATCCGAGACCGTGTGAGCCACAATGTTGTCGCTGACCACATGCGCACGTTCACACCGGGTGGGATTGTGCGATTTGTCGCTCGTCGTGATGGTGCCAACGTGGAATGGGTGTCATTGCCACAGGATCACGAATGGGCTGCCACTGAAATAGGCAGGCGCTCAATCACAAACGAACTAGCCGATTTGCGCAGTTCACTCGGTGTCTAATCTGAGTTCGCAACCACCGCATGCCCGCTGTTAGAATGAACGAGCCAATTCCCCTGTAGCTCAATTGGCAGAGCACTCGACTGTTAATCGAGTGGTTGTTGGTTCGAGTCCAACCGGGGGAGCACTAAAAAAGGGTTACTGCAAAGCGCAGTAACCCTTTTATGTTGCCCAATAGTTAGCAGTTACCTACCGAGCGGCAAATGTTGTAAAGCGCATATGGTCTGGCCGCCAACCATGATTTCATCGCTTTGAAGTTGTTCAGGTACGCGTTGTAGGTGGTGGATCCTGTTGTCACTGCCAGAATTTCGTCGTTGTAACGCAACCCAGGAACAGTCAAGTTTGGGGTACCAGCGAATGTCAGATATTGGAAGCGACCATTGACCATTCCACTAATCAACATGTATTTCTGATGGCTGTACCACATGTGATTTTTTGAATCGGGGTATGGTTCAAGTTTTGCGCGGTCATCAGCGGGATCATATTTCGTTAATTTCAGCGGCGTGGTGACACACGCATTGATCGATCCGCCGGAGATTGGGCTCGATGACCACAACCAACAGTAATGACCAAGACCTTGATTAATGGTTGGCAAAGTACCATACAGTCCGGACTTATTGCATACCTGGACTGTTTGATAGCGGTAGTGCCCCTTTTCATCGCGCACAAAAGAACCGTCTGGGTTTTTCATTTTGCGTCGCTGTGGACCGCTGACACCTGCGTAGTGACCGTTAATATTTACCGAAGGCGCGGAAAGGCAATCGGCGACACCCCACGGCACAGTTCCGACGGTGTTCTTGAGATAGTTGCCATTCCACTTAATTGCTGAACTCATATCGGTATAGAGAATGTGTATTTGGCACCCGCCATTTTTCGATCGGGGATTGTTTGCCATGTGCCACAGCGCCATGGCCGGTGAAGTGCGAGTGAACACAAACATGTTGATATAAATTTGAGTTCGCTTGAACTGGCCCCTGCTATTGAAGTAGGTGCACTTAACGTCTTTTAATGTCGTTGTGATGTCATCTGTTACACCACCGGTTCCAATGTGCGGGAACGCAACGAAACTCGTGTTTCCGATTCGTGCAAGGTTGCGGTAGCCCACAGCTTGTGGCGGGTTTCCACCTTCAATGGCAGGCAGTCCTTGAGCCGAAAGATCTTTGAAGTAGTCGTCAAGTGAGTGGAACAAAGTATTTTGTTCCAACGAAGTTCCGCGTTCGACAACAAATTGTGCATTGTTCCAAGCTTGGACTGCTTGAGCTCGCGTTGGGTTACTTGATGAAATTCCGCCAATGGAAAGGTAAGTGTGAGTAATTGGGTCTTCAGGAAATGCGATGGCAAAGAATTTGGCGTGCAGCGCAGGAAATTCGGCTTCGCTGTCAGCAGGGAAGGTGACACCAGGTGGTGGTGGCGGAGTCAGGCAGCCTGAATCACAGTACAAAGCCCAGCTGCCAGCATCGCCGGCTTTATACACTGACGAGTTTCTTACGTCGGCTGTTGCTTCAACGGGGATAAACGTTTTGAGCAAGTTCCAGGTGGGATACGAAGTAGATGCCGGCTTGGTGGCATGACTATTGATCAAAAAGCGGATGTTGACACCGCGCTCTTTAGCTTGCTGAAGGTGGAATACCACGTCTTTGTCAGTCAATGAAAACCACGACATAGTGATTACTGAACCTTCGGTTGCACAGTCGATGTAACCATTAATTGCGTTAGTGATGAGGAATTTCTTCCCAGACTTCGTGGGGTTATTGAAAATCACTTGAGACTGCAAGCTTGGGCACGTTGTTTGAACTGGCTCACTGATGTTGACGAAAACTAATATGGAGGCCGTTTGACCAATACTGTCCGTGGCAAGCATCCGGAACGTAACCAACTTCGCGACGTCTAAAATCGGGTCGTAATCCTGCGGTGGTATGTAATCCAATTCAGGAATAAACGTGCGCTGCGAAATCGTGTAATCCAGCCCTGCAGGTTCTACAACTGTTCCATGAGTGACCATTGACGCTGATGTGGTGTTATCTAGCTGAACTGTGTAGGTGAGCTTTCCACCACCATTTGAAATACACCCACTGTCTGTTACTGGGTTGTAGTCCAAGTTCACCGTTACCGAAGTATTGACGGCAGTTGTATTTTTTGCGGTCACAGTGTTGATCTGCTTACAAATTGGAGTCGATACGCCATTTGCTGTTGCAGCAACCGATGACTGTTCATTTGAGGGATGACCCGTTGCGGTAATGACAAGTTTAAAAGGGTGGTCAACAGTAGTTGCTTGTGTTGCAATCAACTTGAAATTGTCAGGGTCAGGGATTTCAATACCAGCGGTAGTAATTTCAGTTGCACCGGCAAAAAGACCAGTGGGCGAATCTTCAGCAAGTTTTACATTGAAGCTCACACTTGTGTCTGGGTCAAAATGTGAACAAGAATCAAGGGGAACATCAATTGCGGGTAGCGACAAGTTGCTCGAAACTGGAACATCGCCCAAGTCAATTGGACCCGGTTGGCATGTGACGGACGTAGAAATGTGTCCCGGAATTAGACCCTGCGCCTGCGAGACCAGCGAGCCAAACAGAAAAGTGGTCACGAGCCCAAAGAGCGTTGCTCTGCGAGCCAAACTACGATTCCGTGCCACCAAAATGCCCATTTCTCTTCCTCATTTACTCTTCTAAGAGTAACTCACGTATTACTGTTCCCCAGAACGAGACTATGTAAGCAGTGTGTGAGCAAATCACCAGAAAGACGCATTCTGAGCCTAGGTCGACCAAGATGGCCACCCTGTTGCCAAACTGACTATGGCGCAATGAACAAAACTGTGTGCCTAGAATCAAAGGGTGCGAGGCATTTTTGGTACCGGATTGGCAGCAACCGTGCTTGTGACCTCTTTGTCGGCCACGGGTGTGGCTCACACGCAACCTCTGCACACCGGCGCGTTGGATCGCTCGCTGCCTGGCATATCGGCACCTGCCGTTGTTAACGTGCCCGATTCCTATAAGTCGTGCTCCTACCCACCAAACCCCAATCCACCGAAATACAAGCCGAATGCCAAAAGTTGGGCCGCGCAAGGCTTTGTTAATCACGTGGCAGGTATCGATATTTCGATGTGGCAGCATCCCTCGGACAAGCCAATTGACTTTGTGGGTTTGAAATCAAAGTACGCAATCTCATTTGTATTCATAAAAGGCTCGGATGGCGCAAATCGTGACGGTGGAAAGTCAAAGTACTGGTTCAAGATCGATAGCGCCGCGGCCAAATCGGCTGGATTAATTATCGGTCCCTACCATTACGCAGTACCTGGCCAAATGGCTGCCGGCGAAATGATTGTTCCTAAGGCAAACCGAACAAACACATCGCGAGTAAAGCAAGCAACCGCGCACCGACTCGCAGACGCCAAACTCCAAGCCAAAGTTGCATTAAGCCAGTCACTCGGAAATCCGAAAGGTGACTTGCCACTGACGTTGGATTTTGAAGAACGTCCCTGTGGATGGAGTTGGAAACAGACGGGCGAATGGACTCGTGATTTTTTACTCGAGTTTGAACGTCTATCGGGTCGCCGACCGATGATTTATGCCAACGCTTATTTCGTGAACAATCTCAACGCCGTGCATGTCACAAAAGGACCTGCGGCACCGACGGAATTTTTTGACTTCTCGCGCTACACATTGTGGGTCGCGAGTTGGGGTCCAAAGCTTGGCACAAAACCACGCGCTGTTCCGATTTGGGGAACCTCGTGGAAGTTTTGGCAATTCACCAGCGACGGCAAATTAACAGGAGTGCCGTCATCCCGCACAGATCTTGATGTGTGGTTTGGAACTCTTAATCAACTCAAGAAACTCGCAGCTAGTTAAACCAACTCGCAGCTAGTTAAATGCAGCGTCCAGTGCAACCTTGACCATGGCACGGAAACCTTGTTCGCGTTCCTGCGAGTCAGTTGCTTCGTGAGTCGCCACCATGTCGCTGACTGTGCAAATCGTTAGCGCACGTCGACGGTACTTAGCAGCAAGTGTGTACAAGCCGCTGGTTTCCATTTCGAGTGCAAGCACGCCGAGGCTTTCGAGAACCTGAACAGCATTCGAGTCGTCGTAGAACAAATCCATTGTTGCGATTCCACCAACGTGGAAGTTCAGATCCTGAGTGCGCGCTGACTGCACAGCTTTTTCAAGCAGTTCGTAGTTAGCAACTGGCGCGTAATCCAAACCGCCGGTCATGCGACGATTTGTGCCTGAATCTGTAGACGAGGTCATTGCAATCACAACGTCACGCAACTGAGTACCAGCAAGTCCGCCACACGTACCCACGCGAATCGCCGTTTGAACTCCGTAATCGCGAAAAAGCTCGTTGACATAAATCGACAAACTAGGAACACCCATTCCTGTGCCTTGCACAGAGACGCGGTTTCCTTCGTAAGTGCCCGTGAAGCCAAACATGTTGCGCACAGTGTTGTAACGCACAGGCGACTCAAGGAAGTTTTCGGCAATCCATTGAGCCCGCAAGGGATCTCCTGGAAGCAAGATTGTGTCGGCGATGTCACCCGGCTGGGCTGCAATGTGAATACTCATGCAACCAATGTATATCCCAATAGGGTGGTTGTGAGTAAAGAGTTTGTCCAAGCCAGAGGATTGCCTTATGACCGCCGATTTTGCCATTGTGAATGCCCGCATTCGTACAATGAACCCAGCACATCCCATTGCCCACGCCATTGCATGGGAAGGTAAAACCATCGTCGCGCTAGACCACGACGTTCAGGCAGCATGTGACTCCACAACCCAGGTACTAGATGCCCACGGCGCCGTTGTCACACCTGGCCTGACAGACGGCCACCAACACCTGCTGCAAGGCGCAGTGTTCGCACAGGGCCTTGACCTTGATCGCGTAGGCGACCTCGCGACGCTCCGGGAGCGCATTGCACGGGAACGTGAGCGCATTGGTCCTGATGCATGGTTGCTGGGATTCGCGTTGGAATACGCCGCCTTTGAAGGTGTTACCTATCATCACTCGCTGATTGACGAGGTTGCTGGTCCTGGTCCGATGTTTTTGTATGCCCTTGATGTACACACCGGATTTGTTAATGATGTGGCACTTCGCATCAGTGGCGTAGATGCTCCTCGACAATTAGAAGATGCATCAATAATCGTGTGTGACTCCGAAGATAGGCCCACTGGTGAGTTACTTGAAATGGCTGCGATGCGTACAGTTCTGGACTTCGTGCCCGAGCCAACTCGAGAAGATCGACTGACGTGGTACGCAAAAACTATTGCTGATCAAAATGCAGTCGGCATTACAGAGATTCACATGATGGATGGCGATATGTCCACCATTGATTCTTTACGTGAACTTGAAGTGCGCGAGCAACTTGGTCTTCGTGTTTTGCAGCATCACTTTATTTATCCGTACACACCTGACGAAGAAGTTCAGGAAATGTTGCAGACGTCATCAATCTCAGGCGATGGCTGGCAAGCCGACGGGGTGAAGTTCATGCTCGATGGCGTTATTGATACCGGAACTGCTTGGCTTGAATACCCAGACTCGCATGGCGAAGGTCTTGAGCCAATGTGGCCAGACTTGTCGTTGTATCACTCGCGCGCACGAGAATTTCAAGCGAAAGGTTTCCGTATTGCAACACACGCGATTGGTGACCGTGCAGTGCGCGAAGTCCTCGACTTGTATGAAACATTGCCAAAGACAGCTGCGCGGCATCGCATTGAGCACATTGAAACATCGCCTGACTCGACTGTGGCTCGTTTTGCACCGCTAGGTGTAACAGCATCCATGCAGCCGATTCACACTCGCTGGGTCGCGCATGACATGACTGACCCGTGGTCACAGCGACTTGATGCAACCCGATGTGGACACGCGTGGCGATCTGGTGACTTGTTTGCATCGGGTGCGCTTGTTGTGCTCGGTTCCGATTGGCCAGTCGCGCCATATGATCCGCGCATGGGATTCTTTGCAGCACAAGAGCGTCGCGCTCACGATGTCACAGACCCGCGTCCAGTAGGTGTGACTCGTGCCTTAACAGGGTTACAAACTCTTGAGGGCTACACAGTGAACGCTGCGATTGCGGTGGGAGCGCAAAACGAGCGAGGCATGTTGAAGGTCGGATATGTCGCAGACCTTGTGATGTGGCAGGACGATCCATCCGTTGTAGCGCCGGCAGATGTTGTGGAGTTGCCGGTCTTATTGACAGTGGCTCGCGGAAAGATTGTGCATCGCGCTTAGTTGGTAGCGCGAAACTCTCGCCAGGTTTGCGCAGATATTTCGTAAATGTCTTCAGGTCCGTCTTCTTCGTCGATTTGTTGTCCCATGTGCTGAGCCGGAAACTTCGCAATGATGGCTTGTGATGCAAGATTCTCGGGGCTCACTGTGTATCGCAGAGTCACAACGTCGGGTTGTTGAACAGCCCAGTCCCACATGCCCATCACGGCTTCCGTTGCAAATCCGTTGCCTGTGTAAGTCGGAGTAATTCCTAATCCGATTTCCAGCATGCCGTCGTCATCGGGTGCGGCATGAAAACTTGTGCTCCCGATAAGAACATTGTCGGCTCGACACACGATAAGCCTGTAGTACCACTTGATATGTTCCGGTGTAGCTCGCACATCAGCAATGCGGTTTGCATGTGGGATTGTTTCGCCCGTCAAGATGTCATGCGGATTGGAAAATGTGCGATGAAGAAATGGATCAGTTTCTGGAGGGATTGTTTCTACTGCAAATAGTTCGTCATGTGAAATGCGAAGTAAATCTAGCCGAGGGGTAATTATGTCATCTCTCATGAAGCAGCATCAATTGCTTTCACAATTCGAATCCACACCATGTAGGCAGCGGTCAACAGACAAGCGCCTGCGATTTCAAAGGTCGGGCGAATTGGATTGTGAATTGTTGTATTTGTGATCTCCATTGCTGATTGCACATTGCTCAATAAGGCGAAAGCAATCCAGGAAAGCCACCACGAATTCAGTGGAATCGCATCGCCTTCATCATCGACACGTTTGTCCTTGAGCATGTCACCAATCATTTGGCGCGGAAACCATAACGACACAACTGGAACAATCCAACCCCACACGGCCCAAGCGCGACCTTGGCGAATCTGGCCAGGATGTGTTGCAGAGATTCGATCATGTGCATCACGAAGCCAAGGGCCAGTAAGTACCCAAGCTGCTCCCATTGCGAACGAGGCAAGGAATGACAAATTGCCGAACAAAGTACTGATGTTTTTGGGATCGGTTCCGGCATCAAGTTGCGCTTGATAGTCCTGTGCGCTGGAAATTGATGAAAATGCCGTCAACCAAATGACGAGCAGCAAGAACTTTGCAGACGAGATAACAGCCGCAGAACGATTTCGCATGTGGATCCTGTCGAGGTTGTTGTGATGTGTATATCGTACTTATTCGCTACGAATGTAGTCCGAAGCCTGTAGTGGTTTGAGCGTGAGTGTGACTTTTTTCAGAATCTCACCATCGAGCTCAACGTCTAGCATCCAACGATGCTTTGCTCCGCTTATCTCCCATTGAGCCTTTGTAGTGCCGTTGCCGCCAGTGACGTTGTCTGTCATCTGCAGGGGAGCGTCAAGGGCTGTGGCAATTGCGAACTGACGAAGTGCTATTGCCTTCGCATTAGGGTCGCTGAACTCGAGGTTCGAATCCCAAGTCCCATGATCTGCATGTTGTTCAATCAAGGTTTGTGCACGTGCTGCAAGTTCAGAGCTGGGGTGTGTAACTGCTGTGACTTTGAGTTCCTGCACCTTATGCAACGCAGTCAGCAAAATAGTGACATCGAGATAGCCGTTGAGGCCATGTTCGCGCCAATTCATTTCTGATGAACATGGTGTGTGAACATGACTGCGCTTAAGGTCGCCAAGCCCACCAATTGCGGACACAGCTTCGACTATCGCTGCTTTACGCAAGTCACGAGGTTCGTCCATGTCGACATTGTTTGAAAACAACGTAGTGGCAACTGCGTCATCCCATGTACGAAGTAGCCCAGACACAGTGTCTTGTGCACTACGTGTTGCCGGCCATACTCGAACGACGGCTGAAGGAGCGTCAATCTGGCGCAGCAGTGCATCGTGTGCCTTGCGCGCAATCATATTGGAAGGCGCATACGTGGAGTTTGCAAGAGCGATGATTCCGTAGCCGGATGCGAGGTGCCATCTCATGTGAGTTCCGTAACCGGGATATCCACCCGAGTGTGACACTGTGGACCCGAATCGTTTGTTTGACTCGTGAATTAACCCAAAGCCATACGAAAGACTGTCTGCGCGAATCAATTCATCGTCATCAAAACGAATTGCTGTATCAACCATGCGGTAGCCCTGTTGCATTTCGCGACGCGAAGCGGCAGCTAATGGATGATTTGAATGTGATGCTGCGTTTCCGTCGGAGTTATCGAAGGCGCTGACAAAGCCACCAATCCACGTCGCAAGATCCTCAACACAACTAAGCATTCCACCAAGTGGTGAAAATTCGCCTGCATTAGAAAACTCTTCCTCAATCCAATCGCTATCACGTTTGGTATGACCGCGTGTCAGATGTTCCGAATTAATGTCGCTGGCTCTGAACGCAGTGTTCGTCATGCCTAATGGCGTAAGTATGCGTTCCTGAACAAAGTCAGTGAAGTATGTTCCGGTTACTTGCGAAATGACGCGACCGCTCAATGTGTAACCAAGGTTGGCGTATTCAAATTGTGTATTGGGTGTTGAGATGAAATCAAAACCAGCGCTCATCAGATTGCTTAATTCATCCGGTGTCATTGCTTCTTGGCGATCAGCCCAGGCATCATCCGTAGGAAAGCCGCCACTCATAGAAAGTAGTTGTCGCATCGTTAAAGCAACACCTTTCGGAGTGGGCACCGCCTTCATTTCAGGAAGGTACTCACTGATTGGTGCATCCAAACTCAAGACACCTTCATCGCGAAGGAGCAGGATTGCTGCAGCTGTGAAGCTCTTGGTCATTGATGCGATGCGAAAGACGCTGCGTGAGTTGGGAATTACACCATTTTTGTATGTGACGCCGAGTCCACCTTCGTGGATGACTTCGCCGCGATGGGTTACCGCATAGGAAAGTCCTGGCGCTCCGGAATTGTTAAAGAAATCAGCAAAAATTGAATCAACTTCGGAGTATGAAGGCACGTTCTTTAGAGTAATGGATGTAACTAGAGTCAGACATGAGGATGCAAGGTGGCCATGATGCAGGATTGGTCTGCAACTCGTAGGCTCAGGATGTCTACCTGATCAAGAGAGTGGAGTAATTATGGAAGCCCAAGGGATTTTGTTATCTGATGACGGTGTTTTGCGTGTGATGCGCTGGGAGTTTGAACCAGGTGCAGAAACCGGCGTTCATACCCACATGTTTGATTATGTAGTCGTGCCAGTCACGGGAGGCACATTCCGAGCCCTCGTTGATGGTCAAGAATCCGACTATGTTCAAGTTGCGGGCGAGTCATATTCGCGCAATCGTGGAGTAACACACAACGTGACAAACGTTGGCGACGCATTTGCTTCCTTTGTCGAAATTGAGGTTCTGACAACATGACTCCAAGGCGAACATTCCTAGCAGGCCTGGTCTCTGCAGTAGGAATTGTCGCCTCGTGGAAATTTTTCGGAAGCAAGGCGTCAACGTCTGCGTTGCCGTCTTCTTCGCCGCAAGTATTTGACCCACTCCCGCCAATTTCAAGTCCGCTTCCGGCGCTACCGACTGATCCATCTGAAACGGTTTCTGGACTCTCGAAGTTAGTGACACCAGCGGCGGATTTCTTTCGGATCGACACTGCGTTAGGTATCGACTCGCCTGATATTTCGAACTGGTCATTGGAAATTTCGGGCATGGTCGACAATCCCATGACTCTGACGTACCGCGACCTGATTAATCGAGAGCTCATCGAAGTTGATGCAACGATTGCATGCGTATCAAATGTTGTCGGTGGCACGCTCGTAGGCAACGCCCGCTGGATTGGTGTTCGCCTAGACGAACTCATTGCCGAAGCTAAGCCGCACGCTGATGCTGATCAAATCATGGGATGGTCAGTTGATGATTTCTCGGCAGGTTTCCCGATAACGGCGCTAGATGGGCGAGATGCTCTCGTAGCTGTGGGAATGAATGGCGACGTGCTGCTTCCTGAACATGGTTTTCCAGCACGACTAGTTGTGCCTGGATTATTCGGTTATGTATCTGCAACGAAGTGGCTGTCGAAAATTGAATTGACTCGATTTGATACCAAACAGGGTTTCTGGATTTCGCGAGGGTGGTCGCAAGAAGGCCCGATGAAGATGGGTGCCCGCATTGACACACCTAATCAAGGCACAACAACAAAAGCTGGAGTCATGACTGTCGCAGGTGTTGCCTGGGCGCCTCGTTCGAGAATCTCGCGAGTAGAAATCAAAGTCGATGGCGACGGTTGGAAATCAGCAACACTGGGTCCAGACTTAGCGCAAACGACGTGGCGACAATGGTGGATTGACACACCACTGCCTGTCGGACTTCACACGATTGTGGTCCGCGCGTATGACGAAACAGGCGCAATGCAGACTGAGCAAGTCCGCGATATTGAACCCGACGGCGCAACTGGCTGGCACTCTGTAGTCATTACGGTGGATGCATAAACGCGATCCCGGTCTCGGGTGTCTGACATGACCAATAGTCTGTTGCTAGACGAAAGAGGTCATCATGGGTCTTCGCTTCCGCAAGCGCATCAAAGTACTACCTGGACTTAGCCTGACAATTAGTCCACGGGGAATCGGTACCTCAATTGGGGTAAACGGTTTTCGCATAACGCATGGTGCATCAGGTCGTGTGACACGCACTGTGGGATTACCCGGAACTGGAATTTCCTATGTGACAAGTGTCCCGACTCATCACACAACAAATCGCGAGCGCATCACACAGCCGCGAGAATCAGAGGAAACGCAGTACACCATCCCGTCATCGTCTCCTGATCCAGATTCGTCGGGTACGTCTTCGGCTGATTCAGGGCATAGTCCAGTGGTGACAGGTGCCGCACCTAGCCTGTTGGCGCGTGGCTATGAACGAGATTTCTACGACGCCATTCACGACACGAATGTTGAAACTTTTAGCAACTTAATTGCGCAACATCCAGAGACATTTGCAGCTGCCGGTTTACTTGGCGTAGTAGTCGCGGTGCACAACGAGGATTACCCCAGGGCCGAAGAGTTTGTTGAAAAACTCTGGAACGAACGGGCGAGCATCTTTACTGATTCGCTTTTTGTGAAGTACTTGTCGCATAACCATGTTGAAGTGGGAATCGCTGATGGTGTGTCGTCCGTTTTGCCATTGGATGAGACCACGCTGGCATTGCTTTACGTGGAAATTTTGCAAATCCAAGACAAACTCGACAAGGCTCTAGATGTAGTTCGGACTTTGCCAGTGACGTCTGTGTCAATGTTGAGTGTTGCGGATATTCTAGTGCAAAAGAAATCGTGGAGCGATGTGGTATCGCTAACGACTGGTCAAACCAACACTGATGACATCACCTGCCTTCTCTTGATTTATCGGGCGATGGCGTTTCGCGAGCAGGAATACTTTGATGCCGCAGCCGAAACTTTCAAGGAAGCGCTCAAGAGTAAGTCGCGTACGCCCGAATTACGGCACCGCGCATTGCTAGAACGAGCTGACTCGTACCTGGCACAAGGCAAGAAGGCACTTGCTCGAAAAGACCTTGAGAAGATTTTGGCTGATGATCCGAATTATCACGGTTTGAAAGAAGCGCTGGCACAGGTGAAAGATTCAACTGAACCAGCTAAGACTTCGGAACCTGCGGATCCTGCTGTTTAGTGCGTGCTACGAACTCTCGCGAAAGTATTTTTGAGTAATGCTGATTTTTGTGCGTCAATCCCTCAGGTGATCCTTGCTCAATGACACGGCCGTTATCGAGCAGTAAAACCGTGTCAATGCCAATCGTGTCAAGCAATCGATGTGTAGCAATGACGAGAGTGGAGCTGCCTTGCTGATGTTTGATGGTGGACATCATGCGATCTGCGAGATCACTGTCGAGGTGTTCGGTCGGTTCATCAAGGACCCAGACCTCGGGTGCAGCCAGAATCATGCGAGCGAGCAATAATCGTTGACGTTGTCCACCGGACATGGTGATTCCACGTTCGCCAATCATGGTGTCCAGTTCTTGTGGTTGACTGCGTAACCAATCTCCGAGTTCCACTTCTTCGAGCGCGTCTCGCAAATCATCATCAGAAACCTGCTGTGAATTGTGCGGAACTGCAATCATCAGGTTTTCGCGGATTGACGTTGCGAAGACGTGTGAATCTTGGCCACTTAACACGATGTGACTTCGCAGCGTTTCGCCGCTGATTGCACGCGAATCAATACCACCAACTAAATATCTACCGCTGCGAGGCGAAAGAAACTTTACAAGTAGCGAAGCGATTGTGGACTTACCCGACCCGCTGCGTCCCACCAAAGCGATTGATGTCATTGGTGGTACTACGAATGACACATCGGATACTGCGTGCCGATCAGTGCCTGGCCATGAAGCAGATACATCCTGTAGTTCCAGGCCGTGAGATGTTTGCTTAGGTGTAACAGTTGAGTTAGATGTGTCCTGTGCAGAATCAAGTAACGACACAAGTACTTGCGTATCACCAAGCTCCACGTCGGGGATAGGTGCATCCAGGATCTCAACTAGGCGAGTGGCGCTTCCGTGCACTCTCGAAAGTGTCAACATTGCTTGCGGAAGTTGTTGAACAGATTCAAAGGCAGCCAACGGAATCAAGCCAATCACAATGAGTAATACAGTGTTTAACTCTCCATGTTCACATGCTCGGATTGCCACGTAACTAGATGTGATCACGGTGAGTCCCTGAATTAAAGCAGTCAGACCTGATGCGATCCCTGTTGCGGTAGCAAGAGAAACGCTGGATGCGGTTAATTGTGAATCAATGTCAGTGATTCGAGCAGACACAGTTTCTTCGGCTTGCAAGGTAACTAGGTCGGCTTGTCCATTCAAATACTCGAGAATTTCATCATGCAAGGCTCCACGAATATCAGATACCGACTGTTCTTGTATTCGAGCGTTTCGTGTTGTTAACCAGGGCACCAATGTCGCGCTCATCGCAAGGGCGACTAACAAGATGATGCCTGCGGGAGGGTAAATCAAGAACGAAAGGATGACCGAAGCAAGGCCAGACAAAATACCGGAGGCAACTGGTATTACTACTCGTAAGGGTAGGTTTTGAATTTCATCGACATCCGAAACAATTCGTGAGAGCAAATCACCACGTCGAAATGTGCTCATTCCCGACGGTGCAAGTTTTTCGAGTGCGTCAAAGAGTCGCGTCCGAATTGTTGTTAACGTTGAAAAAGTTGCATCATGTGAAATGAGTCGTTCGCTATATCGTGAAATCGACCGCAGCAATGCAAAAGTACGGACGGACACAACTGCAATACTCAGATCAAGTACCGGTGGCATTTGTGAAGCTCGGGCAATGAGCCAACCACTTGTTGCCATGAGTCCCACTGTGCTTATCGTTGTCGTCGCGCTGAGAGCTACTGCCGCAGCGAGGGGCCATTTTTTGTCCGCGAAGTACGCCCACATTCGTCGAGTTGGATTCATGGCATTCATGATTGGTCCTGCCGGACGTGTGTTCCCATTACGACTACGTGATCAGCAACAGCAATCAGAGATGGTCTGTGAGCGACCGCAATCACGAGTGCACCATTGTGGGCAAGCGTCTGCAACGTGTGAGTGATGATGTCTTCGGTTTCACCATCAAGTGATGCTGTCGGCTCATCCAGAATCACAATAGGAGAGTTGCGAAGCAGAATTCTTGCCAACGCGAGTCTTCTACGTTGGCCACCGGAAAGACCTGACGAGCTTGTGACGACAGTGTCTAGCCCGCATGGAAAGTCTGTGCGATTGGCGAAATCTAGACCTACTGCATTCCCCACGGAATTCAGCTCGGTATCCAATGCAGGTCGAGAAACTGTGAGTGCTTCGCGAATCGTTGAATGACCAATCCACGGCTTTTGTGGAAGATACCCAATGCTGGCGCGAAAAACTTCGGGATTTATTTCTCGAACTGATTTCCCATCAAAGTGAACGTCGCCATGGAAATCGGTGATGAATCTAAGGAGAACATTCAATGCCGTCGTTTTACCAACTCCACTCGGACCCGTAATTACTGAAATCTGACCGGCGGTGAATTCCGCTGTGAAATTACTAACCGCATGAGTAGACATTTCGGGGTAGCGATACGACACATCCTGAAATTCAATGTGTGATACGCGTAGTGGCTCAATTGCTGCCGGCGGGGGATTGAAACCGCTGGGCTTGGGCGTTTGAACTGTCACATATTTTGTTTTCGACATTGGTGTTTCCAAAATAGAAAACACGTGTTCAGCTGCTTCGATACCTTCGGCCATTGCATGAAACTGGGCTCCAAGGGCACGTAACGGCAAGTAAACCTCGGGAACAAGAATGAGAATCACTAGACCTTGTTCTAAGTGCATGTCTCCTGTGACTAGTCGAAGCCCAATTGACACGGCAACCAATGCAATGGACAGAGTTGAAATAAGTTCGAGCACGAGAGACGAAAGAAATGAAATGCGCAATACACCCATTGTGGTGGTGCGATATTCTTCACCGACACGAAGTAATCCAGCACGTTGTGATTTTGATCGATTGAATGCTTTTAATGTTGTCAGTCCACTGATGAGGTCAAGGAAGTGGCCAGACAAAGTTTGAAGAGTGCTCCATTGCTTTTCCTGAGCCGTCTTTGTAAAACGACCAATCAGCACCATGAAGAATGGGACAAGCGGAACAGTTACAGCCACGATGATTGCACTCAACATGTCGTTTGTGAGAATCCAGGCACCGACGGCGAGCGGAACAATTGCTGCTAAAACTAGCTGCGGCAAATACCGAGCAAAATAGGGATCGAGGCCATCAAGACCACGCATGACAGATGTGGCGAGATTGCTCGAGCGTTGTGCGTTAATCCACGCGGGTCCTAGGTCGCGTACATGAGTTAAGACAGCGGTCCGCAATTCATGTTTAGCACGCGCACTAGTTCGGGCAGCTGCCACATCCGAAAACCACGATGTGATTGCGCGAGCAACGACAATGACGGTGAGCCACACCAACGGGGTCGTGATGTCCTGGGTGCTTCGAGAACCGGTAAATATTCCAGCCAGCAATCCACCTAAAAGGCTGGCTTGGCCAATGACCAAGCCAGCCGTCACAGTTCCATTGAGAACTGATAGCGCTAGGTAGGTGCGTGCCGATTTCGCGTAAGTAAGTAAACGCGGATCAAGCGGTCGCACATTTCTCCTTACTGAGTGATATCTGCCATCTCGCCCAAAGTTCCCTTTTCGGGGGATGGGATCTGGTCTGCTGACAAACGCTTGCGGAAAATCCAATATGTCCACGCTTGATAAACCAAGACTATTGGGGTGAAGATAGCGGCCACAATCGTCATGATCTTAAGCGTGTAATCCGTTGACGACGCGTTGTAGATGTCAAGACCAGGTAGGGCTCGGTCAATGTTTGGCATCACGTTGGGGTAGAGCACCCCGAACAAGGACACAACTGCGAGCGCTAGCGTCACTGCAGACAATAAGAATGCCCATCCTTCACGGCGTTTCTGATCTGCAGCAAGTGCTGCTAACCAGCAACCTGCAGCTCCAAGAATCGTGACCCACGTCCACATCTTTTCGCTGTAAGCAAGCTGTGTCCAGATAAGAAATACCACTGCAAGCACGGCTGCGACGAGTCCGATTTTTCCAACAAGGTCATGTGCACGCTGACGAATCGTTCCATCCGTCTTTAGTGACAAGAAGATAGCACCGTGTGTGAGGAACAGCGTTAAGGTCACGAGTCCACCGAGGAGTGCATAAGGATTCAGCAGGTTAAAGAACGCACCTGCATACTCAATGTTTCCTAGGTCGCTTGTCTTGAGTGGAACTCCGCGAATGATGTTGGCAAATGCAACACCCCATAGTAAGGCCGGTAGAAATGAGCCGATTGCAATAGCCCAGTCCCAGCGGGCACGCCAAGCAAGTTCGGCATGCTTACTGCGATATTCAAAAGCGACACCACGCACAATCAGAGCAACAAGTATGAGTAACAGTGGCAAATAGAAGCCACTGAACAATGTTGCGTACCACTCGGGAAACGCAGCAAATGTTGCTCCACCTGCGACGAGAACCCACACTTCGTTTCCATCCCACAACGGCCCGAGAGTTGTGATGATGGCGCGACGTTCAGATTCTTGCTTTCCGACAACTCGTAGCAACATGCCTACGCCAAAGTCGAAGCCTTCAAGGACGAAATAACCGATCCAGAGAACTGCGATCAGAATGAACCAAACAGTTTGTAAATGCATTTCTAGTTTCCTCGCAATTCTTAGTAAGAGAAGGTGAGAACGCGGTCGTTCCCAGGATTGGCGTCATCATGAACCTGAACGTCAGTTGGAGGACCAATCTTGATGGCCTTTGCGAGCAGTCCGAATTCAATGACAGCCAATACGGCATAAAGCAGTGTCAGCACAATCATTGACGTGAGCACTTCACCGGCGCTCACGATAGGTGACACAGCGTCAGATGTGCGCAAGAGTCCAAAGACAATCCACGGTTGACGGGCCATTTCAGTAAAAATCCAACCGATTCCCATGCCAATAAGCGGTAGGAATGGAACGACAAGAGCAGATCGAGCAAACCACTTACTTGTGGGTACGCGACCTTTACGAGTTGCCCACAGTGCGAAGAGCGCGAACAGGCTTCCTAGTGCACCGAAACCAATCATCAACCGAAACGCCCAATAGGCAATTGGGATAACGGGCTTGTATGAACCAGGACCGTACTTCTTTTCATACTGCGCTTGCAGGTCGTTAATGCCTTCGACCTTGCCGCTGGCTGACCCCGTCGATAATACTGACAACAAGTTCGGTAAACGCACCTGAAGAATTGGCTTGTTTCCATCAAGTGTTCCAACTGTGAAGACACTAAATGGTGCATGATCCGTAGTGGTCCATAATGCTTCGGCGGCGGCCATTTTCATTGGTTGCTGTTGCACCATCACACGCGACTGCATGTCACCGGAGATAAACACCAGCACACTTGCAACGAGTGTCGTTATCAAGCCCAGCTTCATTGTCGGGCGTGCAACATCGGGGCTCTTACCTTTGACAAGCAGCCAAGCCGAAACGCCTGCCATCAATGACCCTGCGACTAAAAATGCGGAAGTAATTGTGTGGAAGAAAGCGGTAGTTGCAGTCTTTTGGGTTAACACAGCAACAATGCTTGTGAGTTCGGCGCGACCAGTTGTGGGGTTGTATGTATAACCAACTGGGTGTTGCATAAACGAATTGGCGGCCAAAATGAAGTACGCAGACAGCAGTGTTCCGGTAGCTGCTAACCAGATGGTTGCTAGGTGCATTTTCTTGGGAAGTCGATCCCAGCCGAAAATCCATGCCCCGAGGAATGTTGATTCCAAGAAGAATGCCAGCAGGCCTTCGATGGCAAGTGGCGCTCCAAAAATATCCCCAACGAATCGAGAATAGGTTGACCAATTCATGCCGAATTGAAATTCCTGCACAATGCCGGTGACAACACCCATCGCGAAATTAATGAGGAACAACTTCCCATAAAACTTTGTGGCGCGAAGGTATTTGTCTTTACCCGAGCGATACCACGCGGTCTGCAGGCCAGCGACTAAAAAGCCCAGACCAATCGTGATGGGAACAAATAAAAAGTGGTAAACGGTTGTGATACCGAACTGCCATCTAGCAAGATCTAGGGCGTCCATACACATCTCCTTAAACGAATGGAACTTACCGTTTAAGGATAGAAAAGTGACGTTTGTGTAAAAGAACTTTCATGAGTGCTAGCACTCATGCTGTTGTGAAAGTGGTCACTCGCTCGTGAGGTGAGTTATTAAACGTGCCGGTTGCACGAGCGTTGCCCATCAGGGCCAATCTCTACGTATTGGCATTCGATACCGAATTTGTCGAATGCTTTATCTCCGAAATGCGATCGGTAAGCCAGCGCTAGGAGAACGCGAACATTCGTATCTTTGCCACTCGGAAGCGTAAATGCTTGTGCGGTGCGACTAACGGTATTTTCGACGACCTTTTCAGTGTGTCCGGTATCTCGCGCAATGGCTGCATTGGTTTTGCCTTCGCACACGTGCTCTAAGACAGTGTGCTCGAATGCGGTTAAATCTCTAAGAAGCAGTGGAACAGTTGTCATGGGTCTTGCCAATCTTTTAGGGCTGTTTACAGTTAAGCACTAATCCGACCCAACTGTGATGCCTCTGGCAATTACTCTCTGAAAAAGTAAGAAAAGCAGGACCGTAGGGGCGCTACTGAGTAACGCTCCAGCTGCTCCCCAGGCTATATCCGGAACAACGCCAAAGCCTGGCTGACTAAAAGTGCTGGCAATTGCAATAGGTACGGTCTGGGTGTCATTGTTTGGCAACAAAATCAGGGGCATCATGTATTCGTTCCAGTCCCAGATAAAGATCATGATGCCAAGGGTTTTGAGGCTAGGTTTCACAATCGGACACACAACATGTCTCATCATGTGTCGCATCGAGACTCCGTCAACAAAGGCGGCATCAATCAGTTCACGCGGAAATGCACGCATGACTTCGCCAAGTAGCAGTGTTCCGAATGCACTGTAAATAATTCCCAGAATGACAATGACCGCGATGGGGTTTCCGTAGAGGTTGAGAATCTTTGCAACTTTGTAGGTCGGGTAGACGATAGCTTCTTGCGGAATGGCAAAAACAATCAGACAAATTGTCATCACCGCTCGACTGCGCTTAACGCGACCGACACCTAATGCAACGGCATTTAAAAAGCTAAAGATCAGCGAGATGATGCACGCCCCGCCGCTGATGATGATGGAGTTGCGCAGCTTTCGTCCAAAGTCAGAGTCGTGCGCAAAGCGAGTGAAGTTTTCTAGGGTCCAGTGAGTTGGTAATGATGTCTAACTCGTTGTTGCGATTTCTTCGGGCGTTTTGAAGGCACTCGTCACACTCATCCAGAGTGGAAATAGCCACACAATAAGTGTGAGTACCGCAAAGATTACAAGGAGCCACGAACCGAGTCTCTTCTTCTTGCGACGTTGAACATCCGGTTGTGTTGATGCTGATGGAATCCACAACGTACTCATGATTGTGACTCCGAGTCAGACCGATCGCGTAGTCGAGCAATCAAGTAGGCGAGTGTCCCCACAATGAATGCGAAGACAGTGGAAACAGTTGCCCCGAATGGCACTTGGTCCCCGCCGTAAAAAGCGTGAAATGAATATAGTGAGGGGACATTCGTGGAGCCAAGTGGCCCACCTTGAGTTGTCCAATACACAGGTGCAAATACTTTCAGCGCACCAATAGTTGTCACAATAAATACGACGAACATTTCTGGACGTAGCTGACCAATGGTCACTGCTTTAAATTGCTGCCACCAGTTTGCGCCGTCAAGCGAGGCAGCTTCTTAAAGCCGAGGATCTATTCGCGACATACCAGCGAGGAAAATCATGGTTGTGTATCCAAGTTGCAACCACACCATGATGATGGAAAGCCATACTTGAGCGCTTCGTCCTGTTGTTAACCATTCACGTGCAAGACTCATGTGCCCAGACGCGTTAAGTGCCATGTTCAAAACGCCATCGTTGCTCAAAATTGCAAGCCATAACAATCCAGAAATTGCTACGGGAACGACTTGGGGCAGATACAACGTTGAACGCATGAAGGCGCCAAGCCCTTGGCCAAATCGTGGAATGAAGTAATTCGCGATTACTGCAGCGATGAACAGTCCGAGAATCGTCGGAATGACTGCGAATGGAATAACAAAGTAAACGGCGTGCAAAACGGCGGTTCGAAAGTCTTCGTTTCGAAACAAGAATCGATAGTTACGTAAGCCAACCCACACAGGATTTTCGTAGCTAGCCCATCGATTAAAACTGATGTTTGCGTTCCAAAAAAGTGCGCCGCCCATTGTCACAACGAGTGTGCCAAACCCAGGTATCAGCAACAGTCCATAGCGATTCCAGGTATACGACGAGCGAGTCCGCGATCTGGAAGTCATCTGTAGATTCTAGAACTGAGCAGCATTATTCGTTGCGTGTTACTTCGGCGCCATTGCGCTGAGTAAGTCATACACAACGTGCGAAGCAGCGATACCAGTCATCTGAGCATGATCGTATGCAGGAGCTACTTCAACAACGTCTGCACCCACAATATTCATGTCACCAAATGAACGAATTACTTCGAGTAACTCGCGACTTGTCATGCCACCGGCTTCAGGTGTTCCTGTTCCAGGTGCGTGTGAAGGATCTAAAACGTCAATGTCAATGGAGACATACATCGGACGTTGACCGACACGTTGCTTAATTTTGTCAATGATTCCAAGAAGTCCGATGTACTCAAAGTCGCGACTTGTAATGATTTGGAAACCAAGCTCTTTGTCGTCGTCAAGGTCACTGATCGCATAGAGAGGACCACGGATGCCAACATGCATCGAACCTTCTTTATCAATCAAGCCTTCTTCGGAAGCGCGACGGAACGGTGTTCCGTGTGTGTAATCCTCGCCGAAGTAGGAATCCCACGTGTCAAGGTGTGCATCAAAGTGCACAACACTAATTGGCCCGTGTTGTGCATGCATGGCGCGCAGCAAAGGCAACGCGATTGTGTGGTCTCCACCAATCGTGACGATTCGACCGGCGCGTTCCATCAGATCGCGTGCTCCACGCTCAATGGCGGCCAGCGCTTCACCGATGTTGAACGGGTTCACTGAGATGTCACCGGCATCAACTACTTGCTGCGAAGCAAACGGTGATTTCGAAACGGCAGGGTTGTAAGGACGAAGTAATCGGGAAGAGTCGCGGACATGGCTTGGTCCAAAGCGTGCACCTGGTCGGTAACTCACTCCGGTATCAAATGGAATGCCAACGACAGCTACATCTGCGCGAGTGACTTCGCTTATATGCGGTAGTCGTGCAAAGGTCGCAATGCTGGCGTATCGCGGCACCTGAGTGGCATCGACTTGACCGACAATCGTGCCATCAGTGATTCGGGGTAGTTGCTGGTCCATTATTTTCTCCCACTTATGTCTTTGGTTCACATTAGCGAGTCTTTTCCTCCGTGTCGGTCACAATTCGCCGTACTCAAGGGATTGTCCTGTTGTAGATTGTCGCTCAAGGTTCCCGACACAAAGGAGTGTTCATGGCTGACAAGCAAAAACTCGGCGCCATTGAAAGTCACCACATTGACTATGTTTCAGAGTCAGAACGACATGGAAAGGTCTGGAGACAAGGCCCGTTTTGGTTCCTTGGTAACTTCCAAACTTTCACAGTCGCAATTGGCTTCCTCGGTCCAGTTTTCGGACTGAATTTGGTATGGAGTGTTATTGCTGGCGTATCCGGCATTTTGTTCGGAACGCTTTTCATGGCGGCTCACGCGGCCCAAGGTCCGAAGTTGGGTCTACCTCAAATGATCCAATCTCGTGCCCAGTTTGGTTTCAAGGGCGTATCAGTACCACTTATCGGTACCACGTTTACGTTCGTTGCCTTCCTTGTTGTTGACACAGTGATCATCAAGCTCGGTCTGAATGGCATTTTCGGTTGGAACACTGTGCTTGTTGCCACAGTCATCGCTGTTATGTCCGGTGTGCTGGCCATCTTTGGGCACGATTCGGTACATCGCGTATTCATCGTCTTGTTCTGGATTTCTGTTCCTTGTTGGTTGCTTCTCACTTTTGGAATTGTGAGCGGGAAAATCTCAGGCACACCAATGGACGAAACAACATTGGGTTACAACTTCGCAGGCTTTGCGGCAATGTTCGCTACTGCGGCTTCGTACAACATCACTTATGCGCCTTACGTGTCGGACTACACGCGTTACTTACCTAGCGGCACATCAGCGAGTTCTGTTATCCGTTCCGTCTTTGTAGGAGCTGCTGGTTCACCAATGTGGCTTATCCCAGTCGGTGCATGGCTTGCGATCAAACTCGGCGCCGTCGATGCACTTGTGGGTATCCACGATGCAGGTAACCAGGTTGTATCAGGCCTAGGTACAT
>Ga0194055_10000968_pt1 | contig 23358 bp, 13 predicted proteins | sample SepL449m_MetaG_FD_155482 | JGI IMG/M metagenome (GOLD analysis project Ga0194055, IMG submission 155482) | Anoxic zone freshwater microbial communities from boreal shield lake in IISD Experimental Lakes Area, Ontario, Canada - Sep2016-L442-9m | ecosystem: Environmental > Aquatic > Freshwater >... | reverse complement strand
CCGCCGAGCACTGGGGCAGCTGCGAACCACGAACTGATCGTTCCCTTACTCCAAGGACAAATATTCCAAGCCGGAAGCCTGATCCCCGCCGCCAGACGACGGGAGTCATGATAAATGCACACCAAGCCCCAAATTCGACCCAGCCTCGCACTTTCTCAGTCGCGATTTCATCATCGAATGGTTTGTTTGAAACTCCCGACCGTCTCCCGACCTCGCCGAAACCGACGACCGCAGGTCTCCTCCTTCCGGTCGGTAGAGATTCGTGGTCCCGCACCGAACTCGCGTTTGCTGATGTAAAAAAGAATCGCGCGAACTCGTTGCCTCGCAATGACTTGTGCTTCACGCCAGATCCCTGTAACGGGTTTCCGTATATTACGGTGGCGGGATGAATTGGAGTCGTTCTTGGTGGCACACTCAATGGATGCGATATGACTCGCAGTACTCCTTCGGCGGATCTGGGAACGCAATTGCGGGCAGGGAACCAGCAGGTTCTCGAACGGATTTTGCGAACTCACGGACCACCGATTCTCGCATTGCTTCAACAACGGTTTTCCGGACGACTGACGCCTCATGACTTTGAGGATGTGCTGGCAGCGGCGTTGTTTCGAGTCTGGCAGCATCGGACTCGCTTCGACTCCACCCGGGCTTCCTTGAAAGTCTGGTTGTTTCGGATTGCAGAAAATATTGCTCGTGATGTTCTGAAGTATGGCTGGCAAAAGGCGAGGCAATTGGAATCGAGCCTGGAACCGGCTCATCTGGCCATGTCGATTGATCCACGCGCCGTTGATCACAATCTGCCGGATCAAGAAGAGCCTGTTGTCGCGGAATTAAGAATCGCCCCCGAAATCTTGCGAGAACTGCTGGCGTTGCTTCCGGAAAATCAGCGGCGAATCGTCCTGGCAGATGCGGACTCCCCAGAGGGGTTGGTTGCCAGCCAGCATCTGGCGACAGAACTCGGAATTCCGCCATCAACTGTCCGAGTCTACCGCCGCAGAGCTTTGGAACGATTACGACGCGAGATTGAGCAGCGCGAACTGCTGCACGTGAGTGACGTGGAAGTGACATCCTGATAGCGGCCACCAGATCGTTCCTCGATTGATCAGGCCAGTGAAGCCATCCGCAAAACTTGTGTCATTGCATTCCGGTTTGACCGGCAAGAGATTTTTCTGAAAGGGATCATGCCATGAACGATCCAACCACATACGACTCCCTGAATCACAGCCAACAACCGGATGATGTTTTCCGCAACCGCATAGCTGCGGCGCTGCGTCAGCTCGATGCGCCAGAATCGGATGCGGATATCGCCGCCGCTCTGGATGCAGTTCAGGCGGAACCATTGGCGGAGCCCGTCGTCCAGCGCATCCTGCATCAGACGCGATTTCGTATGGCCGCGAATCACGAGCCGACTCAGCGGGAATCATTCCGGGTGGAGTCCGTTTCCGCTGATGCCGCAACATGTTTAAAGTCTCGAAACGGGCAGATTTCGATGGTCGTTGCATGTCTTGGGCTGCTGTTGGCGGTCGGGGTGGCGCTGACCCAGATGGGAAAATCGAACTACCTGGCGAAGAATCTGGACGTTGAATCTGGTCACACAGGTCTGGGACATCTCACGTCACATGGGTTGATTGGCGCGACTCCCTCGACAAACGTCGGTTCTGGCACCGATACGTTGCTTGCAGCAAAACCAGACTCCGCGAAACCGGGACAATTGCTGACTACTGGACCACGAGAAAAACGTCGCGTGACTCTTCCCGACGGTTCCGTACTGTCGATCAACGAACTCTCGAAAGTCGAAATTGTCAGAAGGCGTCGGATCAAGCTGTTGCAGGGTGAGGTCTTTGTCGAAGTCGTTCCGCTGGCATCGTCACCGTCACGTCCAAAATCAGCCGACCGGTTTGTCGTCGAAACGGCACGTCGTGAAGTTACGGCACTCGGAACCAAGTTCGTCGTGAAGGCTCAGGGCGAAGCGACAAATGTGGTCGTCACCCAGGGGAAGGTCGCAGTCAGTGGCTTTGATCAAGTCGTTCCGGCAGGTCAGGAACTGATCGCGGATCTGACCGGGGCTCACTCAGCCGAATTGCGACCGGCAAAACGTTCGGCCTATGTCGTGGAATGGGTCAAGGACCTGATGGCTGCGGGGGCCGTGATCATTCCCCCCAGCGAACATTCCGGGGGAACGATCACCGTTGTTGATCCTCAAGGCCAGGAAATGAAACTTTCACTGCGCAAGTTTCATGTCGATGTGCACATCGAAGATGGGTTCGCTCGGACGACGATTGACCAGACCTACTTCAACCATACCTGGCAGCAGTTGGAAGGAACATTTCGCTTCCCGCTTCCTGCGGACGCGTCACTCTCTCGACTGGCCATGTATGTGAACGGGACATTAATGGAAGGGGGCATGGTTGAGCGAAACCACGGCCGGAATGTGTTCGAGCAGATCCGTCACACACGTCGTGATCCGGCGCTGCTGGAATGGATCGATGGCAGTACGTTTCAAATTCGCGTTTTTCCGCTGGAACCACGTCAGGAAAAACGGATCATTCTCAGTTACACACAGCGATTGCCGCGTGACTACGGCAAGAGTGTCTATCGATTCCCCGCAGGGCACAATCTGGATGGTGTCCGGGAATGGTCGACCAACATCCGCGTGAAACAAGGGTTCGGAAGCAAGTGGTATTCGCCGTCGCACCTGTTAACCGCTCACGATGATCGTGGCGATCTGGTGATCGAAGGACGTGAAGAATATGCACCGCTTGATCGAGATCTGATTGTCGAGATTGGCGAGGAAACCAAAGCGACCGCAGAGAATCGTACGGTCTGGTCGCATTATGAACAGGATGGATTCCGTTATTTGATGCTGCGACATCGACCGGAACTTTCGTCAAAACAAGTGGCGAGAACGAAGCCGCGACACTGGATCTTTCTGGTGGAAAATTCAGCGGATCGAAATGCCCTGCTGGCAGAGACTCAGCGGCGGATTGTCAAAGTGTTGCTGGAGAACTCGGAACATTCGGACACGTTTTCGATGCTGCGAGCGGGAACTCAGCCCGATGCATTTGCACCTAAAGGTGTCGAATGTTCACTCGAAAATGTCGCGGCATCGCTGCAATTCTTGAACGAAGTGGCACCGATCGGCGCTCTTGATCTGGGCCAGGCCTTGAAGGGTGTTCAGCAACAGATGATTTCAAGTCGCGAGACATGGATCGTCCATCTTGGGACGGGAATTCCTGTCCTAGGAGAACGGAACCTGACGACTCTGCAGCGAATGTTGCCCACCGACGCACGCTATGTGGGGGTCGCAGTTGGAAAGCGCTGGTCCAAGTCCTTCATGGAGACGGCAGCCCAGCGAACGGGTGGACATACAGTCCAGATCAATCCCGATGAAGGTGTTTCCTGGCGAGCATTTGATCTGCTCAGCACTTTGAATGCACCGCGGCTGACAGACATCGCCGTGACGGCGAAATCGAATGGCTCCAAAGCCGGTGTGAATCAGCCACTGTTTCATCTATTGACGAATAATCTGGCGCATGGTCAGGAACTTGCAGGGGTTGCTCGTTATGCCATTGATGAACCGTTTCCAGCAAACGTCGTATTGACTGGGAAGGTCAACGGTCAGCCATACTCTGAGGCAATAACACCATGGCCATCATTTCACCCGGAACTGGAAAATCGATGGCAGGACTTCCTCTCTGCGATAGAAGAGACTCAGAAAGGCGTCACAACAGCGGGGCATCTTCCTCGGACCTGGGCTCGGCTGGAAATTGATCGCCTGATCGGACTTGGTGCGGAAGAGCATAAAGCGGAAATCACCGAACTGAGTAAGCGAATGTACGTCATGTCGCCGTTCACGTCGTTGCTCGTTCTGGAAACCGAGGCGATGTATGCCCAATTCAACGTGGATCGCGGCCGCAAGGATCATTGGGCGATGTATCCCGCCCCAGCACAGATCCCCATTGTCGCTGACAACGGTCCTGCAAATCTGTCGCCACTCGAGGCCGCAAAAGAGCGTCTGAAGCAGGCAGAAGGACGTGCCAAGGTTGCGCAATCCAGTTATGACCGCAGCGTCGCCGAGCAGCGGCCTGCGACTGATCTGCAGCGGTTCAAACGGCTGGTATCCGCAGAGCAGGTGGAAGTGACACGGATTGCGAATGAAATCCGCCGAATCGAAGCAGCAAACGCTGCCGAGGTAGATCCTGTTCGAGTGGCGTGGAACTCGGTCATTACTCGGAAAGAGTATTGGCAGCTTTACGCTCACCATTATCGAAATCATTGGGGTTTCACTCGGCGACATCGCACAGACTGGTTTGGGAAGCCATCTGATGTCAGCGGCCGTGGCCTGATGTTCAATAAGGGTTTCTACCAAGAGCGTAGCGAGTTGACGGGAAGAAATGACCTCATTCTTCTCAATGTGATTGACTTCGACACCGACGGAAAGGCCGACTGGGAAGAATTAAAAAGAATTCTGCCGACCCCAGAACTGCTGACCTCGAAGCTATATACGGTTGACGCAGCAACCGTGTACAGGCGGCCGGTGCTACGCCGTATGCAACACAGTAACAGGAACGGGATTTCGGACGCAGGCGCATTGGATGGGCAGTTCGTACGTGACCTCGTGACTGGTGCCGCGACTTCTGATTCCAACTATCTATTGCATTCGGGATTCGTCGTGAGTGGCCCCCGAGCAGGTTCAGATTTTGGAGTTTACTTCGGGGACGATTTAGGTGCGAATGTCGATGACGTGATGAGTTTTGGCCTTGAGTCGGAAAGACATCTGCACTCAATCGGCGCAGACTTCCGCAGTGGGACAATGACTTTAGCACGAATACCTCAGGGCATGCGTTTCACACAGTTCGTTCGCAGCCAGTACTTTGACGATTATAGCTTCACGGCAGCTACTGGTGACGTCGCCGATTGGAGCAGCAATCTCGGTTGGGCGATACCATCATTGCGCTGGGATGATGGCGAGTGGAAGAAGCGGTCACGGGTTGGTGAACTTCCCACAGGGATTTCGTCTCAGAACATCGATGGCTTCGGTTTGAACTTTGTCGCCTGGAACCAGACTCCACCCGGGGGCGGAATCGTCGGCAACCTGGTCATGACCGGCGGCAGTACGCTGCTGGGTAACGGTACAAGAACCTTGAACATAAGCAGGAACGGTGCTGACGAGGCGATCATCGGTCTGTCAGGAACGTTTGACTATTACTTGGACGATGACATTCAGTATTTTCCCGTGGTTCACAACCTTCAGCGTGCTCGATCACTGCCGGGTTACGCCCCTGGACTGCAATCGTGGTCAGCAGATCGTCTGGCAATTGTCGCCAGTGTCTTGCCCCAAAAACCTGAGAACGGTGAAGTTGATGATGAAGCTCGCAATCTGATCGATAAGGCACGGTCGATCGGCTGGCAAAGCATTCAGCTTATTTCCAAACAACAAAACGGCGACGAGGGAAAAACACTCGTGGCCGATGGGGCGGGTCGCTTTGTTCTTCATCGCGAGGTCAGTGAAGGGTTGAAAGAAACGACGATTCATGATGGGACAACGATGTGGCACCTCTACCCTGAGATCGCGTTGGGGGCTCAACGGAAGACCAGCCGATTCCATCAGCCCACCATTCAGTCGTTGATTCCGTGGCACGTTCCCGCTGCCGATGACTTAGCAGTCGGGGCGGACGTGAAGGTGATTGGACCACGAACAATTCAGATCACTCCAAGACCAGTCGACAACCTGCCACAAGGCAATGACGTTCCGTCTGTAAAGACCGACAAACCAGCAGACAAAGCGACTGTGAGACGTCTCGCCATCGAACTGGCCTTTGCAGAATCGGACGAATTGAATGAATCGCGAATCGTGGATCTCGCTTCGAAAAAGGTACTGCGAAAGCTGACGATCACTTCAGACGCAACAGTTCGGCTGTACGACGCGGATGATCAACTGATTTCCGAGCGACAATATCTTCGTAGGCCAGTCGAAGCTCCTGGCCTTGTGCCAGACACAACCAACCTGGTCGTTCTACCACTCCCATATCGTTCAACGAGCGGAGTGCAGGTCACGGTTCCTGTAAACCTGCAAACCAACGCTCCAGACTTTGCAGCGTTGTCAGACGACGATGCCTTGAAGTTGCTGGGAACATACTTTGCTGAAGGACGCGGGGAAGAGCTGGCTACGTTTATTGATCAGCGTTACACGGCTCGCGGCGATCATCGGATTGGATTCGCGGTCCTGATGGCGTCCGTCGCACCGAACAAGCCTCTGGTAACCAATCTGACGAAGCAGCATCCTGATTCAGCACTGGCATCATTTGTCGAACAGTTTGCCAAACTGGTCCATGAAGGAAGTATCGATCGGACAATCAGCATCAGCAATCATGCCAGCCCTTTCCTGAAGCGGTTGTCCGGCATCAATAACCATCTGGCAGTCTGGGCGACCGACAACGGATCTTCGCGAAATCGGTCGATTCGTGAATTCGAAGAGAACCTCGCCTCAACGCTGCAATTCGCTCGTGAATGTCGAACGCTCGAATCCGCGACATACCTGATTGATGCCGTGAAGGCCAGTTTGAAGCGGACTGAGCGTTTGGATGCAAAGGCTGCACGAAAACTCGCTGATACAGTAGCCGCGATTGCCAAACATCATGACTTCCCCGAATTCGGTCGCCATGATCGAATCAACTGGTTAATGCTGATCGGACATGAAAAGGCGATCGCGCAGGCGACAGAATTCCTTGAGCAAGAATTTGCCGATGCCATTGATGCGGGTTGTCCATTGTTTCTCGAAGTCGATACTCGAGCAGCCTTCGTCAAGCACTTCAAGACGCCGACAAATCAGCCGTGTGAACAGTGGGGTTCGCTCGTACTGGAAGCGGCTCATACACTCCAGGAAGAAGGCCGCCGTATCGAACTGATAGCGGTCGCTCGGCGCTGCCTTGGTCTGAACGAATCCGGTTTGGCCGCGGCAGTATTCCGACTGGCGATTGACGATCAGGATCTCGCGACCAAACCCGAATTGAATATTTTCGCGTTGCAATATGCCAAGGAAGCGAATGATTGGAAGCTGGCCGAAGAATGTGTTCAGCGGGCATTGGCTGATCGTGAATTGGCAAAAGTCTCAAAACTCTGGCGCGGCGCGGCCGAGATTGCCCGCCGGCGTGAAAAATTCGTGGAATGGATCGAATTCCTGGATAAGGCTTACCAGATGGAATTTGCCGATCTGCCCAAAGCAGTTAATCTCGAAGCGTTCCGACAGGACTATGGCAAACTGTTTGAACAATTCGAATTGAGAACAGCGCAGTTAATGGATGCCGCTAATCAAGAGAAACTGGCATTCGCCATAATCCTCCAGAAAGCCGCAGCTCGATGGCGTGAGATCGATGTGAATGACACGGACGTCTGCTTCCGGACAGCTCGAATGCTGACAAAACTTGGTCTACCAACCGCAGCCTGGAATTATTGGACGACACCGCTTGCAGAAACACCGGACCAGTCGGCCGCATGGCAAGTATTTGCCAGTGCGATGGTGGGTGAAGAACGGTTCCTGGCGGCAGATCGCGCGTGGTCCACAGCGTTCGAATGTGAACCCACGAACCCCGAACTGCTCATCCAACACGCTCAATTCCTGCAAACGATCAAACAGGAATCGCGTGCTCGGGAACTCCTCAACAGGATTGTCAGCGAATCCTGGCAACCGCGATTCGACGCAACAAAACAGCGGGCGCAGGAATTGCTGCGGGAGCAAAAGAGACCTTAGTCGCCGTCACCATCGTGAGTGGACGAAATGGGGTTTTCACAACTGAAGCTGACGACAAACCGCAAGCAGGTCGTCAGTTTCGGTATTTACGCTCACGGACAGATTGATTTCGGCAGGTGTCAATTCGTCACGCCGATCCAGTTGTTTTTCAAGGACCTGAAGGTTGGCATCCGAGGGATCATGACCGTGCGAAAGTCGCCTCAGAATACGCGACTTCAGCACTTCGTCGGGAGCGGTGCAATGCACGATTCGCACGGAAACACCCAGTTCTTCGGCGAGTGAGACAAACGATTGGCGATCAGATTGCGTCAGGAATGCCGCATCCACGATTACGGGATAACCGTAACCAAGAAGCTCCCGCGTCAACTCCTGCAGCCGATGGTAGGCCTGAACTGTTGCCTGTTGCGAATACAGTTCTGAATTGGGAACGGTCAGGTTCAGGGCTACGGGCCAGCAGCCTGACAGTCGCTTTCGTTCGACATCCGATCTGATCTGAATCGCGCCCAGGAACGAAGCCAGCTTTCGGGCAACGAATGATTTGCCACTTCCCGACACACCATGCATCAGAACAATGGAGGGTTGATTCGGTCGAGTCATCTGTTCGGCCAAATTCAGATAGCTTTGCAGAAGTTCTGATTGCTTTCGTATCTCACTCTCGGCAAGGTCTGGTTGTTGCAATCGCAGTGCTGCAACTTTCGCTCGTACCAACGCACGATACGTCTGGTAATACTTCAAAATACGCAACCCCGAGTAATCTCCCGTTTGTTGCAGCCACTCATTAAGAACTCGCCAGGCGAATGGTTCAGCTTTGCGATCAATGAGATCCATGACAAGAAATGCCACGTCACAAACGACGTCAATCCAGCGCAGTTCGGGATTAAACTCCAGGCAGTCAAATAGTGTTGGCTTGCCATGAAACATCACCAGATTTCCCAGGTGAAGATCACCGTGACATTCGCGAACGTGGCCTCGATCTTTTCGTTCCAGCAGGACATCCTTCAGTCGACCGAATTCCTGATTCGTCCAGGAATTGAGCGACGAAAGTCGCAATTGCAGATCTTCCGATAGAGAAGTTTTTGCCAGCGCATCCAGGCAGGCCTGAACGACTTCGTGAATTCCGACCGGATCACCGAACGGTGAATGGACGGGAGCAACGGCTGCCTGCAAGTGCAGCGAGGCCACTTCGTGGGCCAGGACGTCGATGGCATCCTCGGATAATGCGCCGCGACTGAGACGCTGATCAAACAATTCTTCCTGAGCGAACTGTCGCATGCGAACTGCATATTCCACAACCTCACCGGTTCCGCCAAAACGATAACCATCCGGATCACCCGTCAATGGCACAACAGCATCATAGAGATCGGGGGCCGTTCGCTTGTTCAGTCGGATTTCGTCACGACAGGCCGCGTGACGGAGTTCTAACGTGGTGAAATCGACAAACCCAAAGTCGACCGGCTTCTTGAGTTTGTAGGCCCACTCCCCTGTGAGAGCAACCCAAGAGATGTGAGTCTCGGCAACCTGGATTTTTTCGACGGGATGAGAATATGTCGCGGAGTTCTTCAGCGATTCCAACCATTCGGGATGCATCGGCGTCTGGCGGTCTGACATTGAACCTTGCCTCATGAGGGCGGTCCCCTCAACTCAAATCCAGAGAACGCTTCAGAATTGCAACTTCCGCTCCGGATCGCCACTCGCCAGCCATGTGCATACCCACGAATCACAAAGCCGAAGTTGCCACTTCGACCTGTGCTCCAAGATCTTCGTCGTCCACAGGATAATTGGCAAATTGAACGGAATACCGGGATTCAAACCATTCGCGAATCGAGGGGATTGCGCCATCATCATAGGCGGGTTTGACGTGCAACGTGACTCCATCAACCGAACGTCGGACTTCGCCACCTTCAACAATGACTTCTCCACCTTTCAATACATAGCGTGGCAGTTCAAACATCCGTTCAATGTCGGATTGAGGAGAATAGATCGTGATGTCCGCATCAGCCCCGGGACCCAGGTGTCCTTTGTGAGTCAGGCCGAGCATCCGGGCCGGAGCCGCACGCGTGATGATCGCAATTTCGTTGAGAGTGTATTCGCGAGTCAGGTCGGGCAGCACGCAGCGATTCCGCACCCCTTCAGGGACGTTGGCCAGCATTTCTGCTCGCCGGGTTCGGTCCATTAACAGGGCGATAATTTGTGGATATGCCAGAAATGAGGCTCCGTTCGGATGATCGGTACTCATCGCAATCCGCCAGGGATCTTGCGCCAGCAGGTACCACTCCAGACCAATTGCCCACTGGAGTGCATGAACCAGACTCTTCTGCTTATACCGAATGGGAACGATGCCGCAACCTGCTTCCTGCTCAATGTCGCCGCTGAACCATTTGCCGCCAGTCACCTGATGCAGGTAGTGCCCCAATGGACCATCCCCCGTCATCGAACAGGTATTGCCAAACATCACCTGTCCCACGTCAACGGTCAGGTTTGGATGCGAGTTGACGTAGTCTGCCAGTTCCACCACTCGGGATCCAAAAGTCGACTGGTCATCGGGATCACCTGCATAGCTGTGGAACTGGATATGCGTCAGATGCCCTCGATGTCCATCCAGAGCCCGCATCGTTTCCAAGGTCGTCGACCAGTTCCCCGGCATCCCCAGATTGTTGCAATGAATATGCAGCGAATGGGGCAGTCCCAATTCATCAACGGCAGTAGCCAGGCCTGACAGGATTTGACGCGGTGAAATGTCGAAGTAGTCAACATTGTCGTCGATTCCAGAAACATTTCCCAGGCCGCGACTCTTCCAGACTTCGACTCCTCCTGGATTGACCGCCTTGATCGCATAGCCTTTTGTCGCCTCCAGCAACCACCCCAGGTACGCCCGTACCAATTGAGGCTGCTTCAGCTTCAACTGCTGCATCACATATTGATTGTTCCCGGCAAGTACGAAAAATCCTTTGTCGAGTAGCGGGGTGTCGAGGAATTCTTCGTGGGCATGCCGCGCCGTCAGTGGTGGAATAGCGGCATCAAATGCTGTGGTATATCCCAACCCTGCATACAGGTACCCGGTGGCAAATGTTGTGGGAACACTGCCAGCAATTCCTGAGCGGGTAATCTCGGTCCGTCGCAGGATTCGTCCTTTGCGATGATCATCCGGCAACATTTTTCGCGCGGCATTGACCTTCGGCCCCGCGATATGACAGTGCATGTCGACACCACCAGCCATGACGACAAGTCCGGTCGCGTCAATCACCTGTACGGGGCGCGTGGCCGGATCAGCCGGAGCAGCGACAACGCGGCCTCCTTCAATCCAGAGGTCGCCAGCGACGCCGTCAATTCCATTGGCGGGATCGTGCAGAATTCCATTTTTGATCAACAACAATGACACAGGGGTTTTCCGTTGAGTTTGGAATCCAGATTGCAACTGTGAGTCGACTGCTCAAGGACCGACCTGAATGATCGCTTCGTCGAGTTGGCTCAACAGGCGATCAAGCTCATTGCGGGTTTCGAGATCAAGGCTCCATGCGTTCGGGATACGGCGGTGATCCGTCGTGAACAGGCCTTGTTTGTGCAACACGTATTTTTCAACGGCCAGAAAGCCATCCAGACCTGCCTGCAGTTGCAGGCTGACCAGCGCACAGATCGGAAAGTATAATCGATATGTTGCCGTGTCGTCATTGCGTTGCAGAGCCTTCCAGAGTGCCACGATGCCACGCAGGAACTCCATCCCCGGCATTGTCCCTGCAATCCCGCGACGAAAACTGTCGACAAGACAGACGCCTCCTGAGCCCTCGTAGATGCGTGCCTCGCCCGCAGTTGCATCGCGCAATGCGGAAAGATTGGGCCCGATCGGCGATGCTTCTGGCTTGAACAGGATCTTGTCACATCCAAACCGCTGGAGGAGTTCGACACAGATTGCAATGGGAATCGGCTGACCGACATAACCCGACGCATCCTGCACGATCACTGGAATCGAAATTGATTCCGCGAGAGCAACGAAATAATCTCGCACGGCCGGGATAGGGAGACGGGTCGAGATGGGCGGGATCGCCATCACTGCATCTGCACCTGCTCTTTCCGCACACCGCGCATACTGAATCGCCTGTTTTGTCGATTCCGCTCCGACGCCTGCGAAATAAACACCGCGTCCGGCGTTGATTTCACCCAGGTTTTCGGTCAACGCGATCCGCTCGTCGTAAGTCAGACGAAGTAATTCAGAGACCATGCCTGTCCCAAATCCATCCGCACCCAAGTCATACGCCCAGTCAATCTGCCGACGCAGGCTGATCACGTCGATCGAATCGTCGGCTAGAAACGGAGTATGAGCAATCGGGAGTACACCCTGAATCGGCTTCGTCACGTCTGTTACTTTCCAGATGAAAGGCTTTAGTTGCCATCGGCGCCCAAGATGGACTTGCGCAGGATCGACTTATTGTCGCGAGACTACCAATCGCCTACGCTCCCGTCGGGATAAAAGACTCGTTGCAGCAACTCCTGCTGAAACGGGTGTTTTTTGACTTCGGCTTCATTGATCTCGATCCCCAATCCGGGGCGCGTGTTGGGCTTTACGATGCGTCCCTTGGTTTCCACGGTAAAGCCTTCGCTCACAACATCGCTCCGCCACGGAACATCGTTGTGGACCGTTTCGCAAATGATGTAGCTCGGCTGCGAGAAGCCAAATTCCAGTGAAGCAGCGGTACTGACGGGACCTTGAGGATTGTGTGGGGCGAGTGATATCCGATGGGCTTCAGCCAGCGCCGCCACGCGTCGGGCGGCTGTCAGACCGCCACAGTGAGTGATATCGAGCTGACAGACGTCACATCCACGCTTGTTAAAGAGTTCGCGAAAAGTCGCCAGATCCGTGATCCGCTCGCCAGTTGCAACCGGAGTTGTGATCGCCGCATTGATCGCAGCCAGTCCTTCAATGTTCTCGGGCCAGCATGGTTCTTCGAAGAAATACAGCCCGAATTGATCGAGTGCCTGACCGAACTTCAAGCCCATCGCAGGAGAAGGACGGGCATGGCAGTCGACCATGATATCGATTTCATCACCCACGGCATCTCGCATTGCCGCCACGGCTGCTTCGGCGAGTCGAATGGGCCTGAGCCCCTCAAGGGGCATCGTGGGGGGGACTGCCATAGCCTTGAACGCGGTAAATCCCGCTTCTACGGCTTGCCTGGCCAGATCCCCAAACTGACGAGCATCATCCACCGATGTTTCGTAAAAATCTTCCATCTTGCCGCCGCCAAGATGGCTGTAGGTTCTGACCCAGTCACGAACTCGACCGCCCCACAATTGACTGCACGGCATATTGGCAATCTTGCCAGCAATGTCCCACAGTGCAAGGTCGATCCCGCTGATCGCTGTGGAACGAATAATGCCATTTCCATGCCAGAAATGCTGGCGGAACATCATCTGCCAGAGATGTTCAATACGCCGTGGATCTTCACCAACAATCAGTTCTGTGATATCTTCGATCGCACCGACGACGGCTCGAGTATGCCATTCCAGTGTCGCTTCACCCCAGCCATACAAACCTGGCTGGTCGGTCAGGATTTTGACAAAGATCCAGTTCCGCATCCGTGCATGGCAGACAAACGTTTCGATCGCCGTTATTTTCATTCGCTTTTTTCCTCACTCTGTCTACCAACCCCCGCGCCTGCCAACAACCTACGCGGTTGGCCCAATCGTATCGACAAGCGTGTGCACTGGCATCTGATCCGCAGAGGATTCCGACAAGCCCCCTCGTCTTGACGAAATCGTCCGCTCACCGACAGTCGATAAACTGCTTCAGAACATGGCAGTAAGTCGCACGAGAATTGACCGTGAGATTTTACCCGTTGCCACCAGCGTGAATTCACGAGCGGTCGGACTGAGAATTCGAATTTCAATTCTAAGCAGATCTCGAGGGAGCAGGTGCTGGACTCGGTCGGCCCACTCGATCAAAGCGATACCATCTACGGCGAGAAGTTCGTCGAGTCCCAGATCGAGGAATTCGTCAGGATTTCGAAGGCGATAGGTATCGCAATGCCTGAGCGGAATCCGTCCTGCATACTCTTGCACCAGTGTGAATGTCGGGCTGTTCACTTGATCGACGGGAACCCCCAGTCCGACTGCGATCGCCTGAACAAGTCGAGTTTTTCCCGCTCCCAAGTCGCCAACAAGCGCCACGATGGCTCCTGATTCAAGCGATTCGGCGATCTGACGTCCTAATTGCACAGTCGCCTCTTCCGATTCCACGCCGATCTGCAGTTGATTTTCGGCGAATTTTGGGGAATCGGACATGGCAAACCAACCTGAAAAGCGGGAACGGAACCGGATGTCTGGCAAAACAGCGAAAAAAGGAGCGATCACAGCATCTTGTGGTCAATGTTTGTTCGGGACTCAAAATGAGCCGTTTGCTTTACAACCACGAGCGGCATCACTAGAGTCCCCCCACTTCGAACGCACCCGGCAAATCAACTGGATGTTGCTGATTGTCGGGCCACGAGCGAATGACGCTGGACGTTGAGATCTGTGCATCATAGATCAACACGAGTCACACCTGAAAGGATTCAGGTGAAGGGAACAGAATGGAATCTGGTCAACAGCCCGCTATCGTAGTCGAGCCATCGCTCGAAAGCATCGTCGACGGACGCCCGACACCCATTTGGGGGCATCGTACCGCGGACGAACAATCTTCAGTACTTCACAGCGTCGACGTACTTCTCAGTCTGAATCACGACCATTCACTCGCCGGCTTTTGGGGCGAGAAACTCTTTGGGGATGGTTCCCGCCGTTTCGCTTAAACAGGGGGGCGCGTTGCGCCCGGGCGAATGACGACGGGAAGTTTTGTTTGTGGCGATGCACACGGATGTGCCACGATTCGAAAGGTAATGGAATGCAGAAAAAGCCTCTTATCGGTGTTAATGGCGACTTTCGACCAGGACGTAAGGATTCCGTCGCGCTGAGCTGGTACAACTCGGGATACTACGATTCCATCACTGCGGCAGGGGGACTGCCATTTCTATTGCCACCCTATGCCTCCGACGACGATTTGAAGCAGGCCCTGCGAAATCTGGACGGGCTGGTTCTGGCAGGCTGCACGATGGATCTTGATCCATCACGACTGGGTCTGGAACCCCATCCTCACACCCGACCAATGCCACAACGCCGCGAAGATTTTGACCGCCGACTGGCTCGCATGGCCGTCGAAATGCGGCTGCCAATCCTGGCCATTGGCTCGGGAATGCAGACCATTAACGTCATCTGTGGCGGAACGCTGTTCCAGCACGTCCCCGAAGAGGTTCAGAAAGCGTTGCATCACCGCGATCCCGTAGAACGTCACAACCGACACATCATCAATATCGTCGAGGGGACTCGCTGCTGGGACATTTACGGGCCTGGCGAAATCCGAGTTAACAGTGATCACCACATGGGGATCAAGCAGTTGGCACCGATCTTCCGAGCATCGGCACATGCACCCGATGGTATCGTCGAATGCTACGAGTCGACCGAATCGGACTGGTACTGCGTCGGCGTCCAGTGGCATCCGGAAGACGATACGGCATCAGCCCTCGACATGCAGATTTTCCAGGACTTTATGACGGCCTGTGGAAGTTCGACACCACAAATCATTCAGTTCCCAAACCGAGCCGCTGCGTAAGCCTCTCAAGTTGACTATTGTGCCCGTCGAAACCCCGGAATTCCATTCCGGGGTTTCGCATTAACGGGATCAACAAACGGTACATTGCGGGTGCCACGGTTTTGGAGTCTTCGACAAAGCCGTATCTTCGATTTATGCCTGACGTTTGGCCACAGCAGGGATACAATCCCTTGAGCGATTTTTATTCGTCACAACAACGCCAACGACCAAGCCTCTTTCTCAATTCAGCCACGAAACATGGCCAAGACCATCGACACCTACGACGCAGCAATCGACTTTCTCTACGGTCGAATCAATTACGAACGCGTCGATTCGCGCGCTTATTCGACCAGCGACTTCAAACTCGACCGCATGCGAATGCTGCTGACGTTACTGGATAACCCTCAAGAAAAAATTCCCGCAGTTCACGTCGCGGGGACCAAGGGGAAGGGGTCCACCTGCACGATGATCGCTTCTGTCATGACTGCTGCTGGTCAGAAGGTCGGGTTGTATATCTCACCGCACATATCCGCATTCGAGGAACGAATGACGGTCAACGGCGTCCGTCCCACTCCGACGGAACTCGTGAATCTCGTCCGTCGGTTACTTCCCGCTGTCGCAGAGATGGATAATCTTTCGGGGCAGATGCAACCGACGTATTTCGAACTCGCAACCGCTATCGCCTGGCTCTACTTCGCCGATTGTCGTGCCGACCTCGTCGTCCTCGAAACAGGTTTGGGTGGCCGCCTCGACTCGACCAGCGTCTGTTGTCCTCGGGTCTGTGTGATCACCAACGTCAGTCGCGACCACACTCAAATCCTCGGCAGTACGATCCGCCAGATCGCTTGGGAAAAAGGGGGCATCATCAAACCGGGTGTGCCTTTGATCTGCGGCATCACACAACCCGAAGCGTTGGAGTTAATCGAGCGACTTTGCCAGGAACGCCGTTCACCACTGGTTCTGCTCAATCGTGATCTGGAAGTCGTCGCGCGTCGACTGAATACAGATGATTCTGACGAGACGTTTGAATCACCCACCGCAACTCGTTCCTCGTCTGACCAACCGCATTCGTACGTCGATCTGCGAACCGGTTCAACGACCTGGACAGACATCCCGGTCGCATTGCGAGGTGCTCATCAGGCGATAAACACCGTTCTGGCGCTGGCTGCGATCGAAGAACTCAGATCACAAGGCTGGATAATCCCAGAGAACGCTGTCAAAAATGGATTTGCAGACGTCGAATGGCCGGCTCGAGTTGAAGTGGTCGCACGACGTCCAACGGTGGTCGTCGATGCCGCTCACAATTGGGAATCCGCCCGTGCCCTGATTGCGACCCTCAAAGAAGACTTCACACCCACTCGCCGCATCCTGATTTTCGCTGCCACCCGGGACAAAGACGTTGCGGGCCTGTTGAGGCAATTGATTCCCGCCTTCGACACAGTCATCCTCACACGATATCTCGATAATCCCCGTAGTGTCCCGGTCGAAGAATTGCAGTCCTTGATCCATGCAATCTCAAATCGACAGATTCACACTGCCGAAACCCCGGCCACGGCCTGGCAGATGGCGAAGAACTTAGCGAACCCAACCGACTTGATCGCAATTACTGGATCGTTTTTCCTGGTTGCAGAACTCCGCGAACTGGTACTGGAACAGGTAACTTCGAGTTACGTTGCATCGGAATTGAAGTGACAATTTCGTGATACAATCTCGCCGCAGAAAACTTCTTTGAAAGCGTCTGGCTTACACAACTGCATTTGGCATCAGCAAAAGTCGGATGAACCCTTTTATGCACGACCACGAAATTGCCATGTCGGCATATGTGCAACTGGCGGTGATTTCCGGCCAGAAAAATCAGGCACCGGCGCGCGATCGTTTTCTGTTGCTGGCAGGAATTGAAGCCTGTCATGCCGGATGGCTCGACGTCGCTAATGAATGCCGTGCACGAATTATCGCGGCCAACCCGGCGCACCAACTGCATCTGCACGCCACGATGGCTGACGCACTGCGCGATGCCGATTTTCAGAAACTGGCAGCCAAGTGGGAACGCTATTGTCCGTTTGAGCAGGCGGAACACTTGCTGACCCAACTCGGTCGTTCACCTGAAGGGGATGAACCTGATACCCCGCGTGGCGAACGCATGCTCCAGTTACTGACGTCGCTGGACGAAAACAGCTGACGGCTGGACGAGGGACCCGATGTTGGCCTGAGACCTGCGGCAGTCTTAACTCCCATTGATTGAAGTAGGGAGTCGATTGTCGTAACGTAATGCTCCTGCATTTCGCGTTCGGATTGGCGCACGGAGTTCGGAGACAATCATGTCGCGATTGGTGTTGTGCTGTCATTTGACATGGTTAATCCTGTTTTCATCGATAATGGTTCACGCTGAGGACGCCGAGGATAAGTCGGTAGCGTTCGTGAGGAATCTCGGTGGAATCTACAACCGTGAACGGATCGACGGTCAGTTGAACATCACGGTTTCACTGAACCGCATTCCGGTGAATGATGCTGGGCTGAAAGAATTGGCTGGCCTCAAAGAACTCACCAAACTCAACCTGAGCCAAACGCAGGTCACGGACGCTGGGATCAAGGAAATCGCCAGATTCAAGAATCTCACTCACCTGAGTCTCGGTTGGAACAATGTCACGGACGCAGGACTAAAGGGCCTCATCGGACTTCAAAACCTCACCACCCTCGACTTGATGGGCACGAAAGTGACGCATCGGGGGTTAATCACGCTTGCCGCACTTCCAAAACTTACTGAACTCTGGCTTAACGGCACGAAGTTGACAGACCCCGCGATGAAGGAATTGGCCGCACTTCAGAATCTCACTTTTGTCAACCTGAGCGGAGTGACGGTTACAGATACGGGAGTGAAGGACGTGGCCTCGCTCAAAAACCTGACCGGACTCAATCTGGGGGGAACTCGGGTGACAGATAAGGGATTAAAAGAACTCGCTCCGCTTCAGAAACTCACCTTGCTGGCACTCTATGATACGAAGATTACGGATACTGGGATCGAAGAACTGGCAGCCCTCAAGAGCCTGGCTGACCTGACCGTGAGTGGTACGGCAGTAACGCATGTGGGGTTGAAGAAACTGGCCCCTCTTCAGAATCTCAAGTTACTCAACGTACACGGCACAACATTGACTGATCCCGAACGGACGGAACTGCAAAAGGAATTGCCGAAGTGTACGATCGTCCCCCATTCAATATCCGCTGGAAAATGACAGCAATTTGCTGGGATCAATCAGCACCTGCCTCTTTCGCTTCTAGTCATTGATCCATTGATCGCTGTTTAGCGCGTCATATCCGCGCGGAAATTCTACGTTCATCGGTCGCGACCTACGGCAGTCCCAAGTTACAATCCATCGGCAAAATGTGGTGCGATATCGCGAACCTGCGATGAATTTCTCGACTCTGATCAGTTTCCAGAAATTGTCTCCAGAAGAAATCCCGTCAACAACGCTGACGTCACCCGATGCCCAACTACCGACTCGATGTCACTGCCTGTCTGTGTCGATTGGAAAATGGCACTGTGATTGCCGAGGTGCCGTCGTTCCCGGAATTATCCTGTGCCGCAGATTCGTCGCGTCAGGTGATTGCCAGGTTGCAGCGAGGACTTCGCAAGATTTCGACGCATCTTTCGCGCGGAGAATTGTATCGTCGGCAGTCGATCTGCCCGATTGGGACGCCGGGGCAGACTCGGTGGTTATCGTTAGCCCGGTCGAAGTCGCAGGGGGAGACGGCATATCAGTCCAACGGGCGACCGATCGAAAAATCGGCCGTTCTGTTTGAAACTCTCACGCTTCCTATTGAGCCGACCGTTCGAACCACGGCATGGCAGCAAAGCGTCGATGCTCAGTTTGCAATTGTCCTCTGGCCACATGGCGACGAGGGGTGGATTCTGTGGGTTCCGGTGCTGGGAATTCACGTACTGGGACGCACCGATACCGAAGTTCGCGAGATGGCCAGTGCTCAGATCCGCGCGGCGATCGCTCGTGACGGCGCCATGTGGGCTACTGGCGTGGTCGGGATCTCATTGCCACGACTGGCAGAACTTCAACGGGCCGTTCGCGTCAAGCTGGTGACAATCTCTGTGACCATCGTTGTCCCGACGCCGAAGGTGGCTGCACAGATTTCGGAGCAAGAGCGTCAGCCTCAGAAGTCCGTATTGAAAGAAGCGACGGAAAGTCTGACTGCCGACCCGATCACTCCGTCATTTGGCAACGAAGTCACGGTGGCGCAGGTTGCATCTATCCTGACAGGTCGTCAGCCTCGCAGCGTGCTGCTGGTCGGGCCCAGTGGCGTTGGAAAGACGGCGGCATTACGTGAACTGGTGCGACGACGGGATGACTTTGGAATGTCACAGACAGACTTCCGCGCAACCAGCGGTGCCCGGTTGATGGCGGGAATGTCGAACTTCGGGATGTGGCAGGAACGGTGCCAAAATCTGTGCCGCGAAACGAGTCGTACAGGGGCAATTATCCATCTTGGGTCACTTCTGGAGCTGATGGAAGTCGGTAAATGCGAGGGTAACTCGATGGGAGTGGCGACGTTCCTGCGCCCCTACCTTGTTCGAGGTGCCTTACTCGCCATCGCAGAATGTACTCCCGAACAACTGTCACTTGCAGAACGGATGTTTCCGCAGGTTGTGCAGGCGTTTGAAATCGTCCGAGTTCCCGAACCCGATTCAGCCACGTCACGACAGATCCTGAACCACTTCGCTCAACAGTTCCCAAAGCCAGTCGTCCGCAACGCTGACGGGCATGAAATCTTCCTCGAGTTGATCGGAAATGCAGGTCTGACAGCGATTGAACGGCTGCATCGACGCTATGCCACGTACTCGGCGTTTCCCGGTCGCCCGCTTCGCTTCCTCAAGAACCTGTTGCGAGACCGGTTCGACGCCATCCAACTGCGGGCGAGCTTTACGTCGCCCGAAGGGCCCTCGCTCCACGCGATCACAGAAGCCGACGTGATTGCTGCATTCGCACGAGAGACCGGGCTGCCAACATTTCTGTTGGATGACGCCATTTCATTTGATCCGGATCAGGCTCGCACGGCGTTCGCGCAGCGTATCGTGGGCCAGCGGTCAGCGGTCGAAAACGTGTTGACACTGTTATCGACAATAAAGGCTGGAATGGCGCGACCAGGACGACCGCTGGCATCATTGCTGTTTATCGGCCCAACGGGGGTTGGAAAAACAGAACTGGCCAGGACGCTGGCCGAATATCTGTTCGGCGATGAAGACAGGATGACGCGACTGGATATGAGCGAATTCAGCGATCCGATCTCGGCGCAACGCCTGATTGGTGGGTCATTCGGTGAAGAAGGAGTCCTGACGGCCCGGGTTCGTGAGCAGCCATTTTCGGTCGTGCTGCTTGATGAATTCGAAAAGTCAGACCGCTTGGTATTTGATCTAATGTTGCAGGTCCTGGGGGAAGGGCGGCTGACGGACGCGGGGGGCCGCCTGGCGGATTTCACCAACGCTGTGATTGTAATGACATCCAATCTCGGGGCTGAAGCGTACCAGCGCGGGTCTGCCGGATTTGCACCAACACGCGTGGGGATCGCTGACCACTTTGTCGAAGCGGTCCGACAGTTCTTTCGACCAGAATTGTATAACCGCTTCGATGCCGTCGTCCCATTTGAACCACTCGGCCAGGATGTGCTGCGTTCGATTGCAAAGTTACAGGTGAATCATCTGCGTGAGCGAGATGGTTTGCTATTTCGAGATCGTGGCTGGGAAATGGAAACGGCGGTACTCGATCACATGGCACGGATCGGCTTTGATCCGCGGTACGGGGCTCGTCCATTGAAGCGGGCGATCGAACGTGAATTGCTCGCTCCCCTGGCAGAGCAGATGAACGGACTTGCTCCTGAGCGAGCGGTGTCGGTCAGAATCGGGACGGAAAACGAGCGGATTTCCGTTTGTGTGCTTCCCTATTCCGACGCATCAGGGCGACCGATTGAATGGGGCCAGACCGAACCGGGTCGCGCCGCAGACATCGTGCGAGTCACTTCGATTCGTCGGCGAACTCGTCGTCTGCTGGATGGGAGTGCGGTGCGTGGACTGACAAATGAGCTGTTTCGGCTCGAATCACAACTGGAACGCGAACGTCGGCGTATGCTCAAGCGAACTTCGCTCGGAAAGCCGTGGAAGCCAGAGCCTGACTACAACGCCCGTTTAGCACGTGCGTCTGAGTTGCGGGAACTGCAAGACGCGATGCTGGGGTTGGGCTCGACGGTCGACGCATTGGAAGATCAAGCACTGTTGTCGGTTCTCGTCAGGCATATTGCGAGTGAATTCGATGCAACGGAGGCGGCGCAACTGGAAGCAGAATGGTCACGACTGGCGGGTGAAGTCTACCTGCGACAGTTTGTCGTCCCCGACAAGATCACGCTTGCCATTTTCAGTGAACATCAGACATCCCTGAAGACGCTCGTTGCTGGCTATGGCGACGTGGCACGGCACGCTAGCGTGACGCGAGCAGACCTGTGGGAATTCACAGCGATTCAGAACGGCAAAGATTCCAAACTTGTCGAGTACGAGAATCCTGATGCGGGCTCCCTGTGGAGACGTCTGATCAAGAATCGGGAGTCGTACCTGAACCAGATGCCTGATTCCGTTGTCGGACTGGCCTGGGGATTTGTGGGCCGGGGAATCTTTCCGCGTCTTGTGTCCGAAGCAGGTATTCATGTGTTTGTGAAGGGAAATCTCGAATCCCCGTGCCTGGTGACTGCGGAGGCGGTTGAGGGGGAAAAGTACCAGCCACCCGCCGGGATCGGCCGACAGGGGACTATCGAAAAGCTGGGCAAGAAGTCTCGCTGTCGAACGTATAACCTCAACGAAGACCGGTCACTTGTCACGAGTTTCTCAACGGTTTTGACCGAGTTGATTCGCAAACGGTACGAAAACGACATCGAGGCCGCGGTTCTGGGAACGCCGTCGAAACCAAAGACTGACTGAGTTTCACGTCACATCAAGAGCGTCAGATCGTCATGCAATTTTCCATTCCACTGTTTATTGAAACACGACGACCTCTGGGAGGAGGGCCGGCGAGACATCATGTCCGGCCGCTGTTCTTTCCAGAGCCGGTACGATTCGATGAAGAGCTGAGTCGTGCGCAACAACGACTGGTCGGAGATCTGCAGCAGCACCTGTTGCAACTCGGTCGCAACCCTCATCATGCATGGCTGGCAGCCTGGACATTTGCTCCGAATATTGAGCAGCATCGATTGGATTTATTGCTGGATCTGCGTCGTCGGACTGCTCGGGGACGTTTCTTCTTTGTGGCGTTTCAGTCACTCGGCCGCAAACTGGCATTTTGTCCAAACCTGGCAAACGTATGGTTTGAAGTGACACGCGGGCAGACGTTGGCTCATCGCGCGACGGAATCGCTGTCTCAGTACTTTCGCAAGCAGGAGCAGGACGCTGACGACGAATCCGATGTCCGGCCAGAAGATTTCGCAATGGATGGGGCGGCCTGGACGACCACCGTCGACATTGAACTCGACATCGTTCAATCGTTTCGCGATCCCGCACAGCAATTAATGGCGCTCCTGGGGGCGGCGGATGTCAGTAACGGGGTTGTGGAACTGCAGAATTGCGGTCGCTGCCTGAACTGGCAATATCCCGCTGGCCTGGATCGCGCTTTCTTGCGGAGTCACGAAGTGTCGGAACTCGAACGGCGCATACTCTCTCCGGATCGACGTCCGGTTCTGTTGCTGGGACGACGATTGTCAGGCAAGACGGCGATCATTCATGATTACGTCGCACGTGTTACCGCCCGGCGACAGTCCCCCTATGCGTCTCGCACCAACGTCTGGCTGCTTTCGCCACAGCGTCTGATCAGCGGTATGTCGGTCGTCGGTCAATGGGAAAGTCGATTGCTGGCGATCCTGAAGGAAGCCCGCAAACGAAATCATATTCTCTACTTCGACGATTTACCCGGTTTGCTGCAGGCGGGAAAATCGCGAGATTCCAGCCTAAGCA
>Ga0194055_10000967_pt1 | contig 23368 bp, 19 predicted proteins | sample SepL449m_MetaG_FD_155482 | JGI IMG/M metagenome (GOLD analysis project Ga0194055, IMG submission 155482) | Anoxic zone freshwater microbial communities from boreal shield lake in IISD Experimental Lakes Area, Ontario, Canada - Sep2016-L442-9m | ecosystem: Environmental > Aquatic > Freshwater >... | reverse complement strand
CAAGCGTCTGAAGACCCATCTGGACGTGACGATCGACCACTCGCTTAACGAGTTGGAAAAGGATGGTCACATTGCCAACTTTGACATCGCAGCCGGCGTGGCAGGTGGGGAGTGTCGCGGCCACGCCGCCTTTGACTCCGATCTCTACAAGGTGCTTGAAGGCGCGATGCTGACGCTCGTGCATGGCCCCGACCCACGACTGGCCACGCGAGTGGAAAGCGTCGTGGATCGCGTGTTAGCCGCCCAGCAGGAGGATGGATTTCTGATTGCGTTTTATATCCTGAAAGATCAGCACAAACGCTGGGACGACATGGACAAGCACCAGATGTACAACGCCGGGCATTTCTTTGAGATGGCCATCGAGCATGAGAAGCTCACTGGCAACCCAAAAGTTCTCAATGCTGCCCGCCGATTCGCCGACCACATCGATGGAATATTTGGACCAATGAAGCGATACGATGTTGACGGGCATCAGGAAGTAGAGTTGGCTCTGATCAGGCTCTACCGTGCGACCGGCGAGCGACGGTATCTCGACTTAGCACGATTCTTTCTCGATGAACGCGGTTTTCTGCATGGTGCAAAACGGGAGCCATTTGATCCTACAACAGAGGTGAAGGGTTCACGGCCGATGCAGCAGCGGATTGCCCGACAAGACCACAAGCCAATCGTCGAGCAGTTTGAGGCGGTCGGCCACGCCGTGCGGGCGGGGTATATGTATGCGGCCATGGTAGACATCGTGCGATTTATGCCGGACGCTCCGGGCTACGAGCAGGCACTGGATCATCTATGGAACGATGTCGTCGAACGCAAAATGTATATCACCGGTGGCATCGGCACTCACCAATACGGGTTTGAGGGTTTCGGTGATCCGTATGTGCTCTCGAATGAAGGAGCGTACTGCGAGACCTGTGCCGCGGTCGCCCACCTGCTTTGGCAGTATCGGATGAACCTGCTCAAGGGAGATGCCGCATACATCGATGTCTTAGAGTTAGCCTTGCTCAATGGCGTGCTGCCGGGATTTTCGATCGCTGGCAACGGCTATTTTTATGAGAATCGCTTGCTCAAGGAGAGGGGCCAGCGAGGACCGTGGAAGGGCCTTTCCTGCTGCCCGACGAATATTGCCCGGATCATTCCGCAAGTCGGCAACCTAGCCTACGCAGTGGGCAAAGATCGCTTGCTTGTGAATCTCTATTTGGGCAGTGAGGCAACGATCACAATGGAGTCGAGCGTTGGCAAGCCGCACACGATTCACATAGTCCAAGAGACGCTCTACCCATGGGACGGTCGCGTGCGGTTGGTTGTCTCACCAGAGAAAACAACAACCTTTGACTTGCAACTGCGCGTCCCCTGCTGGGCGCAGGGCCGTCCTGTGCCCTCGGATCTTTACAGTTTTGTCAACGCAGAGGTTTTGCCGATCCAACTCACGATCAATGGTACTGTGTCGGCAGCCATTCCGGAGAAGGACGGCTATCTGCATGTCGTTCGGGCGTGGAAAGCTGGGGACATAGTTTGCTTGGAGATGCCGATGCCGATTCAACGAGTGCATGCAAACGATAAAGTCGAATCCGACAAAGGTAAGGTCGCACTCATGCGAGGGCCGATCGTTTATTGTTTGGAAGAACAGGATCAACCGGGTCAGATCGTCACGAGTCTGGTTTTACCCGCCGATCAACCCCTACGATCTGAATATCGCGAGTCACTTTTGGGAGGCGTCACGGTTGTGCTCGGGGAGGGTCTGGGGAGCCACAACAAGAAGGTGCCGCTGATGGCCGTTCCCTACTACGCGTGGGCCAACAGAGAAAATAATGCGATGGAAGTTTGGATCAACGAAACACCGGCGGAAGTGCTACTCAAAGATGCACCGTAGCGCTATCGTGAATTCTTACGCCGAGCCGAGGCCCTGCATGCGTCGCCAGGCACTCACCTGTCCCAGATGCATCATCATGTGGCCGCAGCAGTAAAAAGTGTGCAGCGAGCCGAGCGTCGGGAAGAGTTCGCCCATTCGGCCTTCGGCTGGATTGGGCTGATCGAAAATAGCATCGGGTGCCTGACGCAGTGCAGTGACTAAATTCTGGTGCTGCGACTTGAAATAGGACGTGACAAGATCCATCGGCGGATAGATCGTGGCCGTGGGGTCGTCCACACAGATGGCATCCTTGGAAAAGACAGTTTGAAAGCTGGCTGGAATGGGCTGTGTAGAAGAGCCAATCTGTTCCAGCACGCGCGGGGCATAGAGACTTAAGTGGCCGTAGATAAAGGCCGGATGATTAGACTCGATCACCACCTCCGAGTCTTGCCGCACAAAACGTGCTAAACGCGCAAATGTTGCGGCGGGCACATCCTTGAGCAAGCGATCTGCGTAGCCATTAGACAGCTCGAGAGAGTCCGCGATGATGTTACCCAAAGAACGCACGCGAGAGTCAGTCATATCGTTTTCCTATTGTGGGTATCGGGAGAGTTTCTACTGAACGGAGAGCGGGGGCTTGAGGTGGGGCAAGAGCCCACGGGCATGCAGGCCGATCGCCTCGGGCAGCGCGTGGCACTCTGCGGCAAAGACGCGTGCTGCGAGAGTATCAGGAGTGTCGTCGACCAGAACAGGCACCATTTTTTGTAGCAGAATGGGGCCGTGATCGTATTCACTATCAACAACATGCACCGTGCAACCGGAAATCGTACAGCCACGATCGAGCACCGCACGGTGGACGTGCAGGCCATGAAATCCACGACCGCCAAAAGCCGGCAGCAGGGAGGGATGAATGTTGATGACGCGGCCAGCGTAGTCGGCAGGAATGTCGATCAATTGTAAAAAACCTGCCATCACAACCAGATCGCACCGGCAAAGCCGGCAGAGAGCGAAAATCTCCTCGCTCCACGCCACTCGGACTTTGTCGGCCAAGGGAATCACATGCGTTTCTAGACCAGCTTGTCTGGCAATCTCGACGCCGCGCACATCGCCACGGCTAGAGACAACTGCAGCGATCTCGGCTGGCAGAGTGCCCGCAGCGATCGCAGCGAGCAGATTGCCCAGCGTTCGTCCCGACCCCGAAAGGAGCACCGCCAGCCGAAGTTGTTTTGGTGGCTCTGGGCTCATGCCTCACGTCCTGCCGGGGCCTTCATCGGGCAGAGCGGCCGAATCCCAATCAGGAGCGGATGACCGTCGATCTCCAGCGAGACATTTTCTTGCGGCCCAACAGGTTCGCACAGCATGCCAAACTCAGCCGATGCTGCCAGGGTTTCTGAACAAACATAGGTCAGATGTGTTTCGAGGGCAGCGCGTAATTCACGCGATGCAGTCTCAAACATCAGTGAGATCCGATCGGTGAATTCAAGATCAAGGCCGCGCCGCTGTGACTGAACAGCATGCACGACTTCACGGACAAGGCCCTCAGCCACGAGTTCTGGGGTGAGTTGGCTGGCCACGACTACTACAGCTCGCGGGCCCTCCGCCGCCGCCCAGCCCTCGCGCGCCGCCGTTCGGACAATCACATCGTCTGGACCTAAAACCAGCTCGACTCCGTCGGGCAAGACAATCACAGCTCGGCCATCGCGGGCCATCGCCGCCAATAAAACTGCCGGGTCTGTTGTTGCGATTGTGTCGCGGGCCTTGGGTAAATTCTTGCCCAGACGCGGTCCGAGTTTTTTAAGATCAGCTTGCACAGACCGCGTGATGTAGCGGTCGGGCTCGCGGCAGATCTCAAACTGTTTCACATTGAGCTCATCGCAGACCAAATCCGCATGCGCTTTGAGCCAGAGAATATCGTCGGCACGAGTGGCCGGACTGAAGGCCGTCTCAGAAAAAATAACTTCAACTTTTGAGAGCGGCTGACGGACCTTCAGTCTTTCTGCTGCTCGGGCTGCCCGGCCCAGCGACGAGATATCTCGCACCATCGCCATGCGACGCACGAGGTCGCCGTCGATGAGCGAGGCATCGCCGGTAGGGTAATCACAAAGATGAACGCTCTCAGGCACGCTTTTCCCAAACGGCGTGACGGCAAGATTACGCCAGAGTGCCTCACTGATAAACGGCACAAACGGCGCGGCCAACTGCGTGATTGAAAGAAGCGTTTCGTAAAGAGTCCAGTAGGCATCGAGCTTTGTGGCGTTGCCACTTGGGCCGCTGTCGGCTTTTCCAGCAGCCCAAAAACGATCCCGGCTTCTTCGCACGTACCAGTTGCTGACGGCATCCACGAGCGACGAGAGCAGACCCGCTGCGGCAAAGTGGTCGTAGCGATCCATCCGCTCTACCATGTTTGCTGCGGTGGCATTGAGCTCAGAAATCAGCCAGCGATCAAGTTCGCTACGATCGGCGATGGGAGTGTAGCCGTGAGCCTGACAGAGGGAGGTATGGTTGAGCGATCCAGGCGTTGCGAACGGAGCACCTCCATCAGATGTAAAACCCGCCGCTGGATCAAAGCCGTCGATCCGGGCGTAGATCACAAAGAACGAATAGACATTCCAGAGTCGCAGCAAAAATTCTGGCACGCTCTCGCGGATCGCCCGCTCGCTGTAGCGAATGCTTGTCCAGGGTGGCTGGCCGGCCAAGAAAAACCAGCGCAGGGCATCCGCTCCGTACGTGTCAAAAATCTCGGCCGGTTCACGGTAATTGCGTTTGCTCTTGGACATCTTCGTGCCGTCCTCACCCAGCATGTGGCCCAGCACGATGCAGGTGCCAAATGGGTGAGGATAGGGCCGTTTGTCGCCAAACAGCAGGGTGCTGATGGCCAGTTGGCTGTAGAACCAGCCGCGAGTCTGGTCGATCGCCTCGGAGATAAAATCAGCAGGAAACTGATCGGAAAATTCCTGCTGCCCACGGTGCGGCCATCCCCACTGAGCAAATGGCATCGCGCCAGAATCAAACCAGCAATCGATCACCTCGGTCACCCGGTTCATCCGTGCGCCTTGGGCGAAGGGGGAGTCGTAAGTGACCGCATCGATGTAGGGCTTGTGCACTTTGAGGTCGTCGGCAAGGGCAGGATTGGCTGCTTTGGCCTCGGCAAAAACCTCACTGCCAGTGACGCCTGGCTTAGCCAAGAGCGTCGCGTACGAGGGCACGGCTTCGGCCTGGCCTGTCTGGCTGCAGATCCAGATCGGCAGCGGGGTGCCCCAATAGCGTTCGCGGGAAAGAGCCCAGTCGACATTCGACGCCAGAAAATTTCCAAACCGTCCGTCCTTGATGTGTTCTGGCAGCCAATTGATCTGGGCGTTGTTGGCCAGCATTTCCTCACGGAAGTTGCTTGTGCGGATAAACCAACTCGATCGCGGATACTGAATCAGGGGATCCTTTTCTGCTCGCCAGCAAAATGGATAGTCGTGGAGGTACTGTTCCTGATGCACAAGCAGGCCACGAGATTTGAGATCGCGGGTGATGTCGCGGTCGCAGTCTTTGACAAACCGGCCGCTGCCCAGTGGAAAGTCATCTGTGAATGTGCCGTCGGCCGCTACACAGTTGAGGAGTTCCGGGCCGCAACCAGAGGCATAGCCAGCCTGCTCGGCCATCAGCACGCTGTAGTCCACCTCGCCAAAGGCGGGTGCAATGTGGACGATGCCGGTGCCTGTGTCGGTGGTCACAAAATCACCCGCCACAACTCGCCACGCCAGAGGGCCGGTTGTGCCGTCTAAGCGGGTGGCAGACGCTGCTGGCCCAGGCCGGCGATAGGTTGGAAACGGAGGCAGGTAGTGAGAGCCGACGAGCGCGGCGCCGGGGATCCGCTCGAGCGTGTCAAATTGTTTTTTCAGTTTTTCGGCAAAGCTTGCCGCTAGAGCCTCAACGACGATGTATTCAGCGAGTGGCTCACGCGTAGACTCGCCCGTGGTAATTGTTTCTCGCAGCACAGCATACGCGAGGTCGGGTCTCACCGCGACAAACTGATTGGCAGGCAGCGTCCATGGAGTTGTGGTCCACGCGACAAGGCTGCGGTGGGTCGGATTGCCTGACTGATCGCATAGGGGCAAGCTGACATAGACGCTCGGATCGGCCACCTCGCGATAGCCTTGGCCGACTTCGCCGGCGGAGAGGGCCGTGCCTCCCTGGGCCCACCACCAGACGATCTTGTGTCCCTGATAGAGCAGGCCGCGGTTAAAGAGTTCGCAGAGTGCCCACCAAACACTCTCGACATAGCTTTGCTGGTAGGTGACGTAAGCATCCGAGAGGTCGATCCAAAAACCGATTCGCTCGGTGAGTGTTTCCCACTCTTTCATGTAACGCCAGACCGACTCCTGGCAGCGGTGGATGAACGCTTCAATACCGTAGGCCTCGATCTCGGCTTTGGAGTGGATGCCGAGTTCTTTGCAGACTTCGACTTCAACAGGCAAGCCGTGCGTGTCCCAGCCGGCCTTACGCTGGCAGAGTTGGCCTCGCATCGTGCGGTAGCGAGGATAGAGATCCTTGATCGTACGCGTCAGGCAGTGGCCGGGGTGTGGCATGCCGTTGGCTGTCGGTGGCCCCTCGAAAAAGACAAACCGTTTGGCTCCCTGCCGTTGCAAAAGTGTTTTTTCGTAGATCGTACGATCTCGCCAAAACGCTGCCGTGACAGCTTCGATGGCGGGGAAGTCGGGCTGGCCGCGAACAGGCTCAAACATGGGTGACCGCGGCGGTGATCAGGGCCCTTAGCTTTGGTTCGGCAGAGCGTGCAACGGCCAGTATGTGTTCGACCGTTGCTACCTCTAAGTGGTCGGGCAAGCACATGTCAGTGACGACTGAAATGCCCAAGACCCGCAGACCAGAATGGACGGCCACGAGCACCTCCGGCACCGTCGACATACCCACCACATCAGCCCCAATGGTGCGGAGAAAACGATACTCCGCTCGCGTCTCTAAGTTGGGGCCAGTGACCGCCACATAGACGCCGCGGTGGGCGGTAAAATCTTCTCGGCGGGCCACAGCCAAAGCCGCATCGATTAAGTCGGGGGTGTAGGGGGCCGACATGTCTGGGAAACGCGGCCCGAGTCGCTCGTCGTTGATTCCCACCAGCGGGTTACCATTCATCAGATTGATGTGATCGTCGATGATCATGATGTCGCCTTTACGGTACTGCGGGTTGAGACCGCCTCCGGCATTGGTGACGATCAGCAGTTGGACTCCAAGACGCTTGAACACCCGAACAGGAAACGCGATCTGCGCGAGAGGATAGCCCTCGTAGGCGTGCATCCGGCCTTCCATCACGATCACGGGCACGCCCTGCAAAAAACCGCAGGCGAGTTGGCCAACGTGGCCGTGAGCCGTCGACTTTGCAAAGGAGGGGATCGATTCGTAGGGGATCGTCACTTTGTCTGTGATGGCGCTCGTCAAGTCACCCAAGCCGCTGCCCAGAATGATGCCGACGGCTGGCCGCTGGTTCCAGCGATCGGTGATCGCCTCGGTGGCGGCTGTGATCTGGTCGTACTGCTCGAGCATGAGTCCCGCTTAATAAGTGTCAATCGCGGTCGATTAATGTCTGAAAATCAGTTCGTTCTCGCAGCGTTTCAAGGTCTGGGTCGGCTTCCATATGGGCCAAATCGTCGTAGCCCAGTTCGATCGCGGTGGCGAGTTCGTCGATCGCATATTCTGCTTGGCCAGCTCTTGCCAGCGAGCAGCCAAAATTGTAACGGGCTAAAAAATCGGTGGGCAAAAGTTCAACCAGAAGGCGGTCGATCTCCACCGCTCGCGTGAGTAGACCCTTGCGAGAAACGATTTCACCTAAGACCCGTAAGACTTCAACGGAGTGGTCGTTGCGGGCGAGTAGTTTTTCAAAGAAATCGACATCAAAATCGAGTTGGCCCATCGTGCCAAACCAGTCGCCTGCCTGCTGTCGGCTGGCCTTGGCGGAACGGCTCTCTTTCTTGCCAGCCTGCTTGCCGCGATTCTGTTTCTCCGTGGCGCCTTGGTCGGCGTTGGGATCATCGGGAATAAATTGTGGAGTGTCGAGGCCGGACATAGCTCGCTCTCAGGGTCGGGAGTCTCTCATCGCACAAATACTGAACGCTACTGACGCAATTTAGAAGAGTCAAAAAACTATTTTTTTCTTCCGCCACCTTTCCCGGGTGGTGGCAATTCGGGCTTGGCGTCTTCGGGGTGATCCCAGTCTGGATCGGTTTCATCCTCCTCGAAGTCATCATCGAAGTCGTCGTCAAAGTCTTCAAAGCCGGCTTCTTCTTCAATCGCGGGAGGTGGCACAACGATGTCCTCTTCGTCGGCTGTATCCTCATCCGGCTCATCGACGGACGTGAGGTTGTGGGGCGAGGAATCAAAGAGGCCACTGCGAGAGGGGAGACCCAACGGCGTATGTACCAAGGGCCACGCCAATGGGCCGCTCGGCAGATCGGTGCAGTCGGCCGCAGGCTGTCCCAAAAAAGGCAGCTGAAAATCAGCTAACGCTCGCGGCAAAGGAGAGGTGCAGGGAGCAAAAATGGAAGCGTATAGAATCATTATCGGCTTGTGGCTTCTAGTACTGGTGGGGTCGTGAGTGGGCTCTCTAAATAGCGGTATTGAATGCGATGCTGGCGAGGGCGGTCAAGAGATCGGACTACCAAGAGATCGGGGCTAGACCCAGAGTGTTAATAATTTTCGCCTAAAAGTCACTACCCGCTGCAAGGACCCGCTGTCTGGCAGAGAAAAAAGCGGCTTCTGAGGCTTTAAGAGCAAAGCCTTTCTGACCTCTGACGTCAAGACAAGCTCTGGTAGGAAGGTGCCTCATGGCTTGTCGAACAGCAGGAGTCATTCAGGTGTGGTAATCGGCGTTGAGTCGCACATATTCAGCCGTCAGATCACTGGAATAAAACCGAATCGACTGTTTTCCAAACCCCATCTCGACTTCAATCAGCGTTTCCCGAGCGGCTTTGATCAACTCCGAAACAGCACGGCCGTCAAATGGCACCGGTGCCCCGTGCTCAAACAGCAGCGTGCCATTGAGTCGCAGCACCAGCCTGCTGGGGTCAAACTGCACGCCCGAATAGCCCGCTGCCGAAACGATTCGACCCCAATTTGGATCCGCTCCGGCAATCGCCGTTTTGACCAGTGGGCTGTCGGCAATCGTACGGGCAATCTGCCGAGCGGCGTCGCGCGTCGGGCATCCGCTCACCTCAATCCGCAGCACATGCGTGGCCCCTTCGCCGTCATCGGCAATCTCGCGAGCGAGTGACTCACAAGCGCTTAAGAGTGCCGTGCCAAAGGCGGCTAAGGTTTCACCGCTGAGTGGTGCGGCATTGGCTGCGCCATTGGCCAGCAGCAGAACGGTGTCATTGGTGCTGGTATGACCATCCACGCTGACGCAGTTGAATGTGCACTCGGTTGCCTCGCCGAGGAGTCGCTGCGCATCGGCGGGGGTGAGTGCGGCGTCGGTAAGGATCACGCCGAGCATTGTAGCCATTCGAGGCCCAACCATCGCAGCGCCCTTGGCCATGCCAAAAAGAGTGTAGGTGGTAGCTGCCGCGGTGAACGTTGAGCCAGAGAGTTTGGGTCGCGTATCGGTTGTCAGCATACCTCGGGCGGCCTTCACAATCGCACGCTCGGTGCTTTCAAGCGTGGACGCCACAAGGTCGAAGCCGTGTTTTATTTTTTCAAGTGGCAAAAATTCGCCAATGATCCCTGTCGAAAGCACGAGCATAGCCGACTCTGTCACGCCCAGTTTCTCAGCCGCGGCTTGGGCCATGCTGCGAGCGTCGTCGAGGCCCCGCGTGCCGGTGCAGGCGTTGGCATTTCCTGAGTTGATGGCAATGCCCCGAAAGCCGACGCCGGGCGTGCGGTCACGATCAAAGGCCACAGGCGCAGCGAAAACAAGATTGGTGGTGTAGACGCCAGCGGCCGTTGCTGGCAAATCGGAAACAATCAGCGTGATGTCTTCGCGGGTGGGATTGCGTTTTAAGCCGGCATGCACGCCGCCCATACGAAAGCCGCGAGGCAGCGGCGGGATGGGCAGACGCAAGGAAGTTTCAGCAATGCTCATAGTGATTAACGGATTGATTGTGCTGGCGTTGAGTCAGAGGTTTAAGGGAGAGACACTCGTAAAGAATAAAAGACGCTCATGCGACGCTGCATATTAAAGAAGGCCGGTGGTTTCAGGCAGTCCAAACAGACAATTGAAATTTTGAACGGCAGCACCGGATGCGCCTTTCAGGAGGTTGTCGAGGCAGCTGATCAGGAGCACTCGGCCACGCACAACCCGGGCTGTGATGTCACAGAAGTTTGTGTTAGCTGTGTCTTTTGTGGCGGGCAGATGGTCGACAATGCGCACAAACCGCTCGCCAGCGTAGGCCGTTCGCAGCAGTCGCATCACATCCCCTTCGGCAATGGGCTGCTTCGGCTTGATGTAGAGCGTCGAGAGAATGCCCCGGTCCATCGGGGCTAGTTGCGGCGTAAAAATAATTTGTGGCACAACGCCAGCGAACCGGCCAATCACCTGCTCGATTTCAGGCGTGTGTCGATGCCGCCCGACATTGTAGGCCGACATGCTCTCGTTGCATTCTGGAAAATGCGTCATGAGCTTGGGCGATCTGCCAGCGCCGCTGACACCGCTTTTTGAGTCGACGATAATGTCGTTAGTCTCAAACAAGCCGCTTTGAATCAGTGGGGCCAACGGCAATATGGCTGATGTTGAATAGCAGCCGGGGTTAGCAATCAGGGACTCGCCACGAATCTTTGCCCGAAACAGCTCAGGCAGGCCGTAGATTGTTTTACCCAGCCGGGGCGTGTCGGGATGCTCGTGGCCGTACCACTCCAGATAGGTGGCCGCATTGTCGAGGCGGTAATCAGCGCTCAAGTCGATCACTTTCGCGCCGCCGGCAAGAAGCTGTGGAATGATCTCGGCCGACGCGCCGTGTGGCAAACAGCTAAAAACACATCGAGCGCGTTTTACCACTTCAGCGGGGGAGAGGTCTTCAAGTGATACGTCGAGTCGGCCGACCAGGCTGGGATGGACGCTCGACACAGGCGTCTGGCCCTGCTGTCGACTGGTGGCAGCCACAATGCTCACGTCCGGATGGCGGAGTAAAATCTTCATCAATTCCAAGGCCGTGTAGCCGGTGGCTCCCAGAACAGCAACATCGATCATCTCCGTACCTATCTCCCTTTTATAATCATCTGTTTCTGAAAGAGGTCGATGAGCCAGCGGGCGACGCTCCGCTTGCTACCTTTTTTTTCACCCACGCAGGCGTGTGAACGATCGTAGACGGTGACAGAGGTTGTGGTGGACTCAAGGGCCCCAAGATCGTTGACCACAATCAAATCGCAGCGTTTGATGGTTATTTTTTCAAGGGCCCGCAACGGGTTCGCGCCGGGCTCAAGGGCAAATGCCACCATCCACTGATGAGGCTTTGCGCGTCGGGCCAGGGTGGCAATCACATCGATCGTGGGTCGCAGTCGCAGCGTAAGCACCGTGCCCTGGCGGGGAATCTTACCAACAAGGCGTTGCTCTGGTTCAAAGTCGCAGGGCGCCGCTGCGGCAATCACGCCGTCGCAAGCAGGGAGTTCCTGCAACGCTTGAGCGAGCATCTCGGCAGTGGTCACGATCGGCAGCACGCGGGCGTTGCGAGGGTAGTTGACGGCAACCGGCCCGCTGACGATTGTGACGGTGTGGCCGGCAGCCAGCGCCGCCTCTGCCAATGCCTTGGCCATGCGTCCGCTGGATGCGTTGGTGACATAGCGCACATCGTCGAGATACGCCCGAGTGGGGCCGGCTGTGAGCAGAATCTTTGCCATCGGCGTGTATGGTCGCAGGAGCCTGTTGGCTGGTGTCAGGAATGCGAAGACGGGTTGGCCGAATGTGCCGAAAGCAACTGACGGATGACTGTCGCGATCTCTTCAGGTTCGGCCATTCGGCCTGCGCCGTGTTGCCGACAGGAAAGCCAGCCGGTGCCAGGCTGGATGATCGTGACGCCATCGGCTGAGAGTTGCAAAACATTTCGCTGCACCGCTGGCTTGGCCCACATGGCGGAGTTCATTGCCGGAGCCACGAGCACCGGGCTTTGGGCGCACAAATAGAGCGTTGTCAATAAGTCATCGGCCATGCCGGCAGCAGCCTTGGCGAGAAAATCGGCGGTCGCGGGAGCCACGATCACAAGGTCTGCTTGAGCGGCCAATTCGATGTGGGCGCCCAGCGGATAGCGGCCAGGATCAAAGCTTTGCATGGCAACGGGCCGGCCCGTCAGCGCTGCAAATGTGGCAGCACCGATAAAGCGTTTGGCATTGCGGGTGAGCACCGCGGTTACCTGCGCACCTTGCTGCACCAGCAGGCTTACAAGCGCGGCTGACTTATAGGCCGCTATGCCTCCCGAAACGCCAATCACAATTTCACGACCTTTGAGCATCGGCATAACAATTGGGGCCGTGGGTGAGTCGGCGTTAGAGCCCCGTGGGGTCGAAGTCGAGCAAACTGCCTGCCTCGGAAGAATCACCAGTGATGCGAAGGTTGGCCGAAGTATCAAGATAGATTTTATCTTGCTTGATCTCTTCAATCACAATGGTCATGTGATCCTTACTCTCGATATTCACCAGCGGTCGGCCGCCGGCATTGAGAGCAACCATCCGCTTTTGAATCAGTGTGGAGAGCTTAAATCGCCCGCCGACCTTGTTGACAATTTCCTCTTCGCGAAGATCGTCGATCATGATTGTAAACCCAGTGACTGGGCTCCTGCTGTTGTTGATAAACCGACGTCAATAAGGATCTGTTTGATTTCCGAGACTGCTGCTAAAACGCTGTTGTTGATCACACGGTGGCTGTACCGATCGGCCAAAAGAAGCTCGCGATGGGCAACCTCGAGTCGACGAGCCATCGCCTCGGGTGACTCTGTACCGCGCCCTTGCAGACGTTGCAGAAGTTGATCGGGGTGGGATGGCTCGACAAAAATCGTGACCGCTAAAGGATAACGTTTCAGAACTAAAAGGGTACCCTCCACATCAATTTCCAGCACAACCCACGTTCCGGCGTCAATTCTCGGCGTCACTTCGTCGGCCAGCGTGCCATACCAGTGCTGTCGGCCGTAGACCTGACAGCACTCAAGAAAGTCGCCCGCTGCCTGTCGTCGCTGAAACTCTTCGGGTGACAGGAAATGATAATCAACGCCGTCTTTCTCGCCGCTTCGAGGTGGTCGGGTCGTAGCCGACACGCTGGGAATCAGTTGGGGCAACTGGTTTAGCAGGACCCTCAGGATCGTTGTTTTACCAACTCCAGAAGGGCCAGAAAGCACAACGAGTTTACCAGGCGTCGCGGTCATTGAGATGTTGTACTGTAAAAGAAAGGTGGGTTACAGGGTCTCAACGCCGCCCGTATCGTTTTCGTGATTCGCGGCAACCAGAAAAGTGTGTGCCGATCACTCGATATTTTGGATGAGTTCGCGCAGCCGCTCAATGCGGGTTTTTAATTCAACCGCCGCGTGGGCGATGTGAATGTCAAGCGACTTAGACGCAATTGTATTGGCCTCGCGGGCAAGTTCTTGGGTGAGAAAGTCGAGCGAGCGACCGGGCGACTCTTCGTTCAAAAGGCGGTCAAACTGTGACAGATGGCTTTTGAGTCGAACGAGCTCCTCGGCAATATCGGAGCGGTCGGCGAGAAGGGCTATCTCACGGGCCAGATCGCTTTCGCCGAGTCTTTGTTGCGTTTTCGGATGGGCCGAATCGAGCAATTTGTTGACGCGATCGAGTAGCCGAGCGGCGTGTTCTTCGACCACCACCGGCACGCGAGCGTAAATCGTTGTGACAATGCCTGCGATCTCGGCACAGGTAGAGCGCAAGTCACAGGCCATCGCCTCTCCCTCGGCCCGGCGCATGCGGTCAAGTCGATCGAGGGCCTCCGCGAGCGCCTGGGAAACGACCGGCCAGAGAGCCAGAATCTCCTCACCGGCGGGCTGTTTTTCAGCCAGCACCCCGGGCAATCCCAAAAGCGCATCAATCGTCTGAGGCGGGGGCAGATTGTGGCGGCTGCAGAAGTCCTGGACTTGATCGAGATAGGCATCGAGCTGAATGCCGTCAAGACGCTTGGCGGCCAGCGATACCGGCCCGCTGACATCGAGGGTGAGTTGCACGGCTCCCCGTCGCACGCGGCTCTTAATGGCAGCCTCGATCTCGGGCTCCAAAAGGGAAAAGCCTTCCCGCGCTCGCATCGTCAACTTGAAGAATCTGTTGTTAACGGTGCGCAGCTCAATGCGACAGGTGTTGTGGCCGACCGTTGCCATCGCTTCGCCGCAGCCCGTCATGCTCAGCGACATACACAAACCCCCGACACAGTGAAAATCATTTCCCGCACAGTGAAAATCGGTTCAGGTTTTTCTTTATTTTGTCAGCGGATCACAAGCCCTAAGGGGCGGGAACAACTGCTTCAACGGGAGCAACAGGGGATTGTGTTGTTGGAGGCGGGCCGGGAATCGTGGGGCTCGTTTGGGGTGCAGCGGCCGGAGTCGCTTCAGGGGCACCGGGTATTTCCGCAGCAGCGGGGGTCTGGAGGTCTCGCTGAGCATCTGTCTCTGGGGCCTTCGCGTCTGGCTGAGCAGCAGCTTCTGGAGACTCACCAGTGCTTGGGGTGACGGGCTCTGTGGTTGGCGCTGTTGACTGGGGCGCGGCTCCTCCCAAGTCACTACTAAAAAGCGTTTTCTGTCGACCCAAAACATTGATCGAAAGAATGCAGAGCAAGATCCAAAAAGCTGCCACGCCGACAGTGATCCGTGTAAAGACGTCGCCTGCCTTGGTGCCAAACGCACTTTGGCCACCCGTGCCGCCGAGTGCCCCAGCCAAGCCACCCCCACGACCTCGCTGAATGAGCACCAGCAGAATCAAAAAGAGAGATGTGAAAAAAAGCGTAAAGCCGAGGAAGAAGCGAATGAGGGGAATCATAGAAACGGAAAGCTCCGGCAAGTATTCGGTAAAAGAATCAAAGGGGCCCTAGGATCGCCAAAGCCTAATGCAAGGGCCCAGAGGGAACAATACAGGATCGCAGTCGGGGCCGTGCTGGGAGGGGTCTTATTGAAAGGCCGCAGCGATGCCAAGAAAATCGTCCGCCTTCAAACTGGCTCCGCCGACGAGCGCGCCGTCAATGTCGGGTTGAGCAGCAAGTGTTGCGGCGTTGTCTGGTTTAACGCTGCCGCCGTACACAATCCGCACTGTGCTGGCAATCAAAGGTGAGGCCATTGAACTCAGCAGTTGGCGGATGAGGGCGTGGACTTCCTGCGCCTGTTGAGGCGTTGCAATCTTGCCCGTGCCAATGGCCCAGACCGGTTCATACGCCACGATGATGCGTCCCAGATCGGCTCCCGAAAGCCCCGCGAGCGAGTCGCGTACCTGTTGACTGATAATTGCCTCGGTGTGGCCAGCCTCGCGTTCTTCAAGCAACTCGCCGACGCAGACGATGGGCGTCAGGCCAGCAGCCAGCGCCGCTCGGGTCTTGGCGTTGACCGCCGCATTGGTTTCCAAAAAAAGTGTACGGCGTTCTGAGTGGCCCACGATGACAAAGTGGCAACTGCAATCAACGAGCATGGCAGCGGCAACTTCTCCGGTGAAAGCGCCGCTGGCTTTCTCGTGCATGTTCTGCGCTCCCAAGCTCACGCCCGTCGGACTCTGGCCGCCAGTCAATCGGAGGACAGAGCCAACGGCGTCGAGGTAGACGCTCGGCGGGCAGAGCACCAGTTCAACGCTGCCTACTTCGGCGTGGCGCAGGGCGATCGCAGCACTCAGGTCGATGGCTTGGCTGCGGTTAAGATTCATTTTCCAATTGCCGGCAACAAGTTTTTTGCGAGAGGCGGTCGATGCGGTCATGTGGTTTCTCGTTCATACGGTTGGGGGGATAAAAAACTACGGATCAGGCCTGCGACTCTACAGCATGCAGCCACAAGCAGGCGACTGATGTACGATGCTCAGCCAACGGCCGCAGCCGAAGCGTAGGAGCCAAGCGTGACGACGCGTTTGCAGCGACGCTCCAGACTGGCAATGGCACGACGCACGCGTAGATCGTCGCGATGGCCTTCCAGTTCGACAAAAAAAACGTAGCCGCGTTCCTCGCCGGCCAGTGGAAACGATTCGATCCACGTTAGATTCAACTTCTGTTTTTTTGGAATTGAAAGCGCGTCGGCTAGCCCACCGGGCTTGTGTTCGATTTCAAACATCAACGATGTTTTATCGCGGCCGGTGCGGCCAGCATCGGCATGGCCTATGACGGCAAATCGCGTTGTGTTGCCTGCCACATCCTCAATGTTTTCAGCCAACATAGTTAAGCCGTGGTGAACGCCGGCCTGCCGACTGGCAATCGCCGCTGCGTGGGGAGTACGGGCAGCTGTTTCAGCAGCGGCGCTGGTGCTAGTTACCTCCACCAGGCGGGCGTCTGGCAGATGACGGGCCAGCCAGTTGCGGCACTGAGAGAGTGCCTGAGGACGGCTGTAAACCTCCCGAATGGCTGCGCGGTCGCAGGCTGCGAGCAGGTTGTGGTGAATCCGCAGCGGAACTTCAGCACATATTTTCACTGGCAATCGCGAAAAATTATCGAGCGTGTCGGCAATCCGACCGTCGGTCGAATTTTCTAGCGGCACTACGCCATAGTGCGAATGTCCAGCGTCGACTTCGGCAAATGCCGCCGAAATACTCGCCACGGGCACAAACTCAACCGAGCTTCCAAAGCGATGCAACGCGGCCAAGTGGCTGTAGGTCCAAGCCGGCCCGAGGTGGGCAACGCGCAGATGCTGCTCGATGGCCCGTGACCCAGAAATCAATTCTCGGTAGACCGCCTTCAGGCTGTCGTTGGAGAGCGGGCCCTTATTCGAACCGGTCACTCTTTCCAAAACCGTCTCTTCGCGGGACGGATCATAGGTGACTTGGCCACTGGACTGTTTAAGATGGCCAATCTGGCGGGCTAATTCTGCCCGCTGGTTCATCCGTTCAACGAGTTCCTTATCGATCTTATCGATTTGCGAGCGCAGCGTTCCCAAGCCGGGTGATCGTTTACCCTCTTTGGAAGCCTCAGGCGATTCTCGCGACGACCCCGACCCAGCCATAGAAATGAACACCTTCTCAGTAAACTTTAGTCGCAGTGCGAAGTTCAAAAAACAGCCCAAACCCGACGGCCAAAATGGCAGTCAGGAGAGGTACGACCTACCCAGTAAAGTTTTTTGTCTCTGCGGTGTAGGCCGAGGACACCCCTCCACTCTAATCGGAAGCCACGCGGCGTAAATACGCAGGTTTTCTGGTCGCAAAATCCTGCTGTTGGGCGTGAATGAGCGATAGAGATCGCCTGCCTATGTCAGTTTGCTGCCGTCAAAAGGTGCTGGCACGGGCTTTGCTGCTCTTCTAACGCGAACCGAAGCAGAACATTTTTGGCCAGTGGACAAGAACTGCTCGGACATCACAAACTCCCGGTTTTACTGTTTTTTTCAGCGTTTTTTTCAAAGAGGACCAACGCACATGGCAACTCAAAAAGGCGAAAAGATTATCGGCATTGACCTAGGCACCACCAATTCGGTGGTAGCCGTCATGGAAGGCAAAGAGCCCAAAGTGATTGCCAATAAAGAGGGCAATCGCCTCACGCCCAGCGTTGTCGCTTTCAATGACAAGGGAGAGACGCTCGTTGGCGATACAGCACGTCGGCAAGCAGTCACTAATCCAAAACGCACGGTCTACTCAATCAAGCGATTCATGGGCCGTCGTCACAACGAAGTGGCCGGTGAAGAAAAAATGGTTCCGTACGAGGTCGTGGGCGGTCCTGAGGACTATGTCAAGGTAAAGGCTGGCGATCAGACCGCCACACCGCCGGAGATTTCAGCCAAAATTTTACGGTCGCTCAAAGAGTCGGCAGAGAGCTATTTAGGCCACAAGGTCAGCAAGGCCGTGATCACTGTGCCGGCCTATTTCAACGACGCTCAGCGTCAGGCCACAAAAGACGCCGGCCAGATCGCAGGCCTAGAAGTGATGAGGATCATCAACGAGCCGACAGCCGCCGCGCTGGCGTATGGGCTCGACAAGAAAACGCAGGAGAAGATCGTTGTCTTTGACTTGGGAGGCGGCACGTTTGACGTATCTGTGCTGGAGGTGGCCGACGGAGTGTTTCGCGTGATCAGCACCAACGGTGACACGCATCTTGGTGGCGATGACTTTGATCAGACGCTGATCAACTACGTGGCCGATCAATTCAAGAAGGAGCAGGGGATCGACCTTCGCAAAGACACGATGGCATTGCAGCGATTGCAAGAAGCCTGCGAGAAGGCCAAGAAAGAACTCAGTTCAGCCCAGAGCACCGATGTCAATTTGCCGTTTATCACGGCCGATGCGACGGGCCCCAAGCATCTGCAAGTGACGATCACCAGAGCCCAGTTTGAGCAGATGTGTGATGCGCTTGTTGAGCGTTGCCGAGGGCCCGTTATCCAAGCGCTCAAAGACGCCAAGCTGGATCCAAAAGAGATCGACGAAGTGGTGCTTGTCGGCGGTTCGACCCGCATTCCAAAAGTGCAGGAACTGGTTAAAAAGATTTTCCAGAAAGACCCTCACAAAGGCGTCAATCCCGACGAGGTAGTGGCATTAGGCGCGGCAATACAAGGAGGTGTTCTAGGGGGAGATGTACAAGATGTCTTGCTCTTGGATGTGACTCCACTGTCGCTGGGCATTGAGACAGAAGGCGGGCTGTTCACGAAACTTGTCGAACGCAACACCACCATCCCAACTGAGCGGAAGCAGGTTTTTAGCACCGCAGCAGATAGTCAGTCGGCAGTGACGGTAAAAGTATTTCAAGGCGAGCGGCCGATGGCCAAAGACAATCGCCTGCTCGGTGAGTTTAATTTTGATGGTATTCCACCTGCCCCGCGAGGTACGCCGCAGATTGAGGTGAAGTTTGACATCGATGCCAACGGCATCTTGGCCGTTAGCGCTAAAGATCTCGGGACGAATAAGGAGCACTCTGTCAAGATTGAGCAGTCGAGCGGTCTGAATGAGGCGGAGATTGATCGGATGCGTAAAGATGCTGATCTGCATGCCGAGGAAGACAAGCAAAAGCTGCGGCTAGCCGAAGCGAGAAATCGCGTTGAGGCTCTCTGCTTCCAAACCGAAAAGCTCCTCAAGGAAAATAACGAGAAGCTCTCGGCTTCCGATAAAGGACCGCTGGAAGCAGCGATTGCCAAGGCCCGTGAAATGGCCAAAGGAGAAGATGTCGATGCGATTGCATCGGCCCACGACTCTCTGGAACAGTCGGCCCACGCGCTGTCTAAGATTTTATATGAGGCCACGGCACAAAAAGGCGCTGCCCCAGATCCTACGAACGCTGGGGGCCAGGGGCCTGACGACGCGATCGACGCCGAGTTTGAAGTCAAAAAAGATATCTAAAGATACGGACGGGCGGCGGTCAGGATCTTTGATTCATTGGCTATCGGCTTGACACCCATGCGGGCCGTTGGGCTTGCGCATGTGTTTAAAGGTATCGCTTGCGTGAGCCGCTATCCTGCGGCGATGCTCGATGAGTCTGACAATACTGTGCTGCGGGGATAATAGCTGCGTAACGCTGGTAAAAATAAAAATGGAAGGGGGTTGCGATGCCATTTCGATTCGACAAATTCACAATTAAATCCCAGGAGGCGGTTCAGCGCGCTGTTGAACTGGCTTCTTCGCGGGGCAATCCGCAAGCGACTCCTGTCCACCTCTTGCAGGCATTGCTGGCTGAACGCGAGGGCATCGTGCGACCGCTGCTTGAAAAAATTGGTGTCGATCAAGGACTCCTCCAGCGGATCATGGAAGCCGAACTCTCACACCTGCCCAAGGTAACAGGCGGCTCGCAGCCACAGCCCGCCGTAGATACCGTCGCGGTCTTTGAGGCTGCGACCGCCGAGGCACTGGCGATGAAAGATGAGTTTGTTTCCACCGACCACCTGCTTTTGGGCCTCGTGAAAACTCCCTCTAAGGCCAAGAATGTTTTGCAGTTGGCGGCCGTCGATGAAAAGCAGTTGCTGGCTGGGCTGCAGGCGGTGCGGGGGAGTTCTCGGGTCACCGATCAGAGCCCGGAAGAGAAGTTTCAGGCGCTTGAAAAATATGGCATCGATCTGGTTAAGCGGGCCAGTCAGGGAAAGCTTGATCCAGTGATCGGCCGCGACTCTGAAATTCGCCGCGTGATTCAGGTGCTTTCCCGTCGCACCAAAAATAATCCTGTTCTGATCGGCGAGCCTGGCGTCGGCAAGACCGCGATTGCAGAGGGCTTGGCCCTGCGTATCGTGCAAGCTGATGTGCCTGAGAGTTTGCGCAACAAACGCGTCATCTCGCTCGATTTGGGCGCGTTGATAGCCGGTACGAAATATCGGGGCGAGTTTGAAGATCGGCTCAAGGCGATCTTGCGGGAGGTTGAGGCTGCCGCTGGTGGAGTGATTCTCTTTATCGATGAACTCCACACGGTGATCGGGGCCGGAGCAGCCGAGGGGGGCTCCGATGCTGCGAATCTGCTTAAACCGGCACTGGCTCGGGGCGAACTGCGCTGCATCGGTGCCACAACGCTCGACGAATACCGTAAGCACATTGAAAAGGATGCGGCTCTGGAGCGACGCTTTCAGCCCGTATTTGTCGGCGAGCCGAGCGTCGAAGACACAATCGCGATTTTACGAGGACTCAAACCGCGGTACGAGGCCCATCACAAGGGCGTGAAGATTAAAGACTCGGCACTCGTTGCAGCTGCTGAACTCTCGCACCGCTACATTGCCGACCGGTTTTTGCCCGATAAGGCTATCGATCTGATGGACGAGGCGACAAGCCGAATCGCTATGGAATTGCAAAGCGTGCCTAGCGAGATTGACGAAGTGCAGCGTCGGCTGGTGCAGCTGGAACTAGCAGCTCGACAACTGGCGATGGAAACCGAGGAGCACGCAAAAAATAAGCTGGTCGACATCGAGGCAGAATCTGCGAGCCTGCGGCAAAAGCTGGCGAGCCTTCGCGAACAGTGGGAAGCGGAAAAATCGGGTGTGGGTAGTGCGCAAAAAGTGCGTGAGATGCTTGAGGAAGCGGAGCGGGCCTTCGATCAAGCAAGCGTCGTGATTAAAGATCGACAGGCATCTGGTCAGCCGATTGGTGAGGATCTCTATCAATCGCTCTATGAAGTTGATGTAAAGCGAAAGGCACTTGCCGCGCGGATCGAGCAGGAAGGAACCGACACGCAGGCTCCTGGTAAGACAGAAAAGGCCGCAGTAACAACGAAGCGATTGTTGCGTCGGGAAGTTGGTCCGGAGGAAATTGCGGAAGTCGTCAGTGCCTGGACGGGCATTCCGCTGACTCGTCTGATTGAGTCTGAGCGGGCTAAGCTGCTCGTGATGGAAGAGCGACTTCATCAACGCGTGATCGGCCAAGACGAAGCGGTGGAGGCTGTCAGTGATGCTGTGCGACGCAGTCGGTCGGGTCTCCAAGACCCCAACCGACCGATCGGATCGTTCATTTTTCTGGGCCCGACGGGTGTCGGAAAAACAGAGCTTTGTAAGGCGCTTGCCGAAGTTTTGTTTGACGATCACAATTCGATGATTCGCATCGACATGAGCGAGTTTATGGAGAAGCACACCGTCGCCAGACTGATCGGTGCGCCTCCGGGCTATGTCGGCTATGAAGAGGGGGGCCGACTCACTGAAGCTGTGCGGCGGCGGCCGTATTCGGTCGTGCTCTTAGACGAAATAGAAAAGGCACATCGAGATGTCTTGAATGTGCTTTTGCAGGTGCTCGATGACGGCCGGCTGACTGACAGCTTGGGACACACCGTGGACTTCACCAATACGATTCTGGTGATGACAAGCAATATCGGCAGCCAGCTCATTCAAGACATTACCAAGGAGGGTGGCTCACAGGAGGAAGTTCGCACGGCGGTGAAAGAGTCGTTACAGTCGCGATTCTTGCCGGAGTTTTTAAATCGCATCGACGAGACGATTGTCTTTCATCCGCTCGACGAGCGGCACATTGGCAAGATCGTGCAAATTCAAGTCCGGAAACTCCAGGAGCAAGCTGCACGGGCAGGCATTGCGCTTGAATGCAGTGAGGCAGCGATCGCGGAAGTGGCCCGTCTTGGCTACGATCCGCTGTATGGCGCTAGGCCGCTCAAGCGAGTGATCCAGCAGAAAGTACAAAATCCGCTGGCCAAAGAACTCTTGTCAGGCGGATTTCCTGAAGGCAGTCGCGTGAAGATTGAGTTTGATCAGGACGAATTCATCTTTGAAAAAATCGAAGAACGTGAGACTGTTCCGCCTGTGCAGTTGTAGGCCCAGTCGCAACGTCGCCGGCAAGTGTCATCGATAGCCAGCGGGCATAAGGGGACGAGCAAAAAACCGGCCCTTAACCGCGCTTGCGCTCTTCAAGACCCATCTGGAGAATGAGTGTGTTACAGCCAGTCGTCATTTTGCGGAGCTTTTGCGCCATCACCAACTTTTCAGATGTCGTAGCCTTCTTGAGCTTGGAATGAAACTTGACCAACTTATGGCGTCGGTGCCGACGCCGCTTAATTTCCTTCATCCGATTGCTGATGCCACCCATGCGTGATTCCCTATCTATAGTGAGATCGATTCCGGAGAGAGCTTTTCGATCCGTCACTCTAGAAAAAATCGGGTCATCCGTCAAAGCCTCTCTTCCCGGGGCCGTTGGAAATCAAGTCTTCGACGGGATAGACTGTCGAGCCCGCAGGATGGGTGGCAGAGCGGTTGAATGCACCGGTCTTGAAAACCGGCAGGCGTGAAAGCGTCTCGTGGGTTCAAATCCCACCCCATCCGATAGGTCGAATTGCAGGTTCTTGCACTGGGAAGCAAGGAGCAGCATAAGAGCCGATAGAGACAGGGGTTGGGATAAGCTCGTGCTGGTTGTGCCTGTCGCGGCATTCGTCGAAGAGGAGTTTCGTGGGTATCTCACGTGTGGGCTGCTCTGCTTCGGGTTCGCCCGCGCCCTCTGCACACAGTGCACGCAGACGTTCGTCGTCGCGTTCTCGTGCAAGTGACCTGCCCCCCTTAAACGGCACCACTTCCAGAGCGATATTCTGGCTGGCTTGAATCCGCGGCACGTCTAAGAGCGAAGCCAGCCTGCAGCATGATTTTATCTCAGCGCCGGTCCAGTTGGTGTCTTCTGGTCGTCAGCAGTTCCCGGTCGGCCCGAAACGCTTGGGCTGCTTGAGTGCGTTGTTCAGGAGCCAGAGTTTTTCTTACCAGCCATGTGAATGAGAGTTTCACTGGGACAAAAGTCGTTCTGAGTTGGCTGGCTGCGTTGGGGGTTGTTTGGCGTGGAATCTCCTTGATGGTGGTTGGATGGAAAGCCCCGGCCGCGCAGACTGCTGACAGACTGTTGGCGGCTCGGGCTAGAAAAACCCCTTGGCTGGTGACGGTTTCAAGGGCCAACGACGGGCGATCAGCCAGCGAGGTGACTCTGGAGCCGTCGGTCAGCAAGAGGTGTATCAAAGGGCGAAAATCTCTGGACGACGAGAGTTGAGATGATCAT